>Ga0114129_10001312_pt1 | contig 33244 bp, 31 predicted proteins | sample RhiMetdeltSRZDD1_FD_80071 | JGI IMG/M metagenome (GOLD analysis project Ga0114129, IMG submission 80071) | Populus rhizosphere microbial communities from Tennessee, USA - Rhizosphere MetaG P. deltoides SRZDD1 (version 2) (version 2) | ecosystem: Host-associated > Plants > Roots > Rhizosphere >...
GGTCAGATAATTGAGGTTCATCTCGCAAACCTCACCCGAATACCGTATAGAGACGGTTTGCATCCTTCCTTCGCAAATTTGCGCTATGAACGTCGCCAGCCGCGCGCCTAGATCGAGGAAGTGCTGATATCTTTCGACCGTTCCCGCCTCCAGACGCGGAAAGTTAAGCGCACCATCCACGGTGTTCTTCATAAGAAAATCGGATACTTGCCGGCAGATGTCCTCGGAGACCTTGCGTTGGGCTTCGACAGTGGAAGCTCCCAGATGTGGAGTCGCTATGAAGTTTTCTAATCGAAGCAGAGGAGAATCCGTATTTGGTTCAGTCTCAAACACATCAAAAGCTGCACCGGCAACCTTGCCGGTCTTGAGCCCGTCGTACAGATCGTCTTCGTTGATAATGCCGCCGCGCGCACAGTTTAGGATGCGAACACCGTCTTTCATCTGAGCGACGGCATCCTTGTCGATAAGGTTTCGTGTTCCATCTGCGAGAGGGACGTGAACAGTCACGAAATCGGCTTCTGCGAATATGGTCCGTAATTCCACCAACTCTAAACCGCTCGAAAGATGGGCATCCGGATTGATGTAAGGATCGAAAGCAATGACGTTCATGCCCATTGCCTGGCACTTGCGCGCGACTTCGCTGCCGATGCGCCCGAGACCGATCACACCGAGCGTCTTGCCCGCTAATTCCACGCCTTTGAACCTGTTCTTTTCCCACTTATGGTCCTGAAGGCTTTTGTATGCTTGCGGAATATTACGAGCGAGAGCGAACAGCATCGCAATGGTGTGCTCGGCAGTTGTGGTCGTCGAGCCGCCCGGAGAGTTCATCACGAGAATCCCATATTCCGTTGCGGCATCGAGATCGACATTGTCCACTCCAACGCCGGCCCGACCCACAACCTTCAGCTTCCGGGCTTTTTGCATCAGCTCGCGATCGACGTTCGTGCTGCTGCGGATGATGATCCCATCGAAATCGCCAATGATTTCAAACAGCTTCTCACGCGAAATCTTTTCCTGGACAATCGGTTCGATGGATTTCGAGCGGCGAATAACCTCGACGCCCGCGGGATCGATTCCGTCTACTAGGAGAACTCTAAAATCGGGCATAAGGCTCTGAGAGATTTAAAGACCTGCCACGAAGGCTCGTATTCGTTCCAAGGCCGATTCGATATTGGCGAGAGAATTTGCAAAGGACAATCGTAGATAGCCTTCCCCGTAATCTCCGAACGCCGTTCCGGCCAAGGCTGCCACACCTGCCTGGTTCAGCAATCTATTTGCAAACTCCTCGCTCGGAAGCTCGACGCCGCTGATATTCGGAAACAAGTAAAAAGCACCAGGCGGTTTGAGACACCGAATCCCGGGAATGCTGTTCAGACCATCTGCAAAAACATCGCGCCGCTTCCGAAATTCGGCAACCATGATTTCAGCCGCCGCATCCGATTCGGGCGTAAACGCTTCCAAAGCAGCGCGTTGTGTGAATGTGGCGGTACTCGAAACGGTGTTGTTAACGAACAAATCGACGGCTGGGAAAGTATCTGCGGGCACAATTCCGTAACCAAGCCTCCAGCCTGTCATAGCGTATATCTTCGAAAACCCGTTCACGACAAAGACACGGTCGACAATATCGGGCACATCCAGAATGCTTGCGGGACGATCTCCGTAATAAATCCCGGAGTAGATTTCGTCGGAAAGAATCAACAGGTCATGCGCACGCGCAAGATCAGCGATTTTTTTCAAATCATCAAAGGTCAAAACGCCACCGGTCGGATTTTGCGGCGAGTTGACCACGATCATCTTGGTGCGAGACGTAATGCGGCGGGCAAGTTCGCTCAAGTCAAAGCGGAACTGCTTTGATTCTTCGAGTCTGACCGGGACAGGTGCGGCGCCGGCCATTCGAATAGCCGCTTCATAGGCCGGGTATGCTGGAGCGGGATAGATGACCTCATCGCCTGGATCCACGATCGAGTGAATGATCGAAAAGATCATCATCTTGGCGCCTGGCGTAACGATAACGTTTGCGGGATCGATTCTTACGGGATGTTTGGACGATAAATGGTTCGCGATCGCCACACGCAAATCCCAAACTCCCGGTGTCGGCGAATAGTGGGTAGCGCCTTTCCGCAACCAGTCGATTGCTGCCCGAACCACAGGTTCGGGGGTGTCGAAGTCCGGCTCACCAATTTCCAAGTGAATGATGCTACGGCCCTGGCGCTCCAACTCGTTGGCACGGCCTAGCATCTCGAATGCCGCCTCGCCCCGGATGCCCTGCATTCGCCGTGCTATGCGGCTTTTCGTATCCAGCTTCACTCAGCCAACTCCTTTTCAAAGAAAATGACCCGAAAGTATAACATTCCTGTATGTACAAGGATGCTGGAGGGACGCGTGGGTGACAAGTGGGTCCGTGTTGCACACTTGTTGGACTTGCCAACCGAGGGACTTGGCCACTCCGTAAAGGCTGAGGGCCTCGATATCGCCCTATTTCGCTGGGAGGATCGCGTCTATGCCATCGAGGATCTATGTCCGCACCTGGGCTTTCCGCTAAGCGAAGGAATCATGCAGCAGGGAGAAATAATCTGCAGCTGGCACGGCTGGCACGTCCGTCTCGAAGACGGCTCGTGCCGTCGCGAGCGCGAGAAGGCGAAGGTATGGGAATGCGAGATTCGTGGCGACGAGGTTTTCATAAGAATTGAAAATGGATTATGACAGTACGGCGCCTCTGGATGCAGATGTCACCAACCGTGCATACCTTCCCAAAACTCCGGTCTTATAACGTGGTTCTGGCGCTTTCCATGTACTGAGGCGCTGTTTGATTTCGCCCTCCGAAACCTTCAACTCGAGTTTTCGTTCCTGAGCATCGATTAGAATCGTGTCGCCGTCTCGGATGGCAGCGATCGGGCCGCCGACTGCGGCCTCGGGAGCAACATGGCCGACCATCAGTCCGTGTGTTGCGCCGGAAAATCGGCCATCTGTCATCAAGCCAACTTTATCGCCCAGGCCCTCACCGTGGAGAGCACCCGTCACTGCCAACATTTCACGCATACCCGGTCCACCTTTCGGACCCTCGTACCGAATGACGACAATATCCCCGGGCTTGATGTCGCCTCGAAGAATCGCCGCCATCGCGTCCTCCTCGCACTCGAAAACACGGGCCGGACCTTCGAGGCGGAGTTTTCGAAGACCGGCTACCTTCACTACTCCGCCTTCAGGAGCAAGATTGCCCTTCAAAACGCGGATTGTTCCAGTAGGGCTGATCGGTTTCGAGATCGGACGCACAACGCTCTGTTCGGTTCCGGCCGGAACCTCTTTTAAATTTTCCTTCAAAGTGCGTCCCGTGCAGGTGAGAGAATCCCCATGAAGCAAACCCGCATCCAACAGAGCTTTCATTACTCGTGGCACACCGCCAACGCGGTCCAGATCCGCCATGACATAAGTACCCCCCGGTCGCAGATCTACGATGTGGGGTGTGCGATCGGTTATCCGATTGAAATCGTCGATTGTCAGGGGGACACCGGCTTCATTGGCGATTGCGAGCAAATGCAGAACGGCATTCGTAGAACCGCCCGCGGCAACTACAACGGTGATCGCGTTCTCGAACGCTTCGCGGGTAAGGATCTGTCGCGGCGTAATGCCCTTCTGCAACAGGTTCATCGCGGCTTTGCCGGAGTTCAGGCAAATCTCCGTTCGGGCGTCCGCCACAGCCGGAACGTTGGCGCTACCAGGGATCGACATTCCCAACGCTTCGATGGCGGAAGCCATCGTATTTGCCGTGTACATACCGGCACACGATCCAGGCCCCGGGCAGGCCATGCCTTCAAGCTGCTTCAATGCTTCCGCCGTCATTTTCTTTTGCGCATACGCTCCGACAGCTTCGAAGACATCCTGGATCGTCACATCCTTGTCACCGAAATGGCCGGGCATAATCGTTCCACCATACAAAAACACGGATGGAAGGTTCAGTCGAGCAAGGCCCATCAACATTCCAGGCAGACTTTTATCGCAGCCGGCGATGGCAACCAGACCATCAAATCGCTCTGCAAACGTGACGAGCTCGACGGAATCGGCAATCACTTCACGGCTGACCAAGGAACCTTTCATGCCTTCGTGCCCCATCGAAATGGCATCACTCACCGCAATGGTGCAGAACTCGATTGGTGTGCCGAGCGCAGCACGGACTCCATCTTTTACAGATGCAGCAAGCCGATTCAGATGGATATTACAGGGCGTGACTTCGTTCCAGGAACTGGCAACGCCGATCATGGGCTGGCTTAGCTGGGCATCGGTAAGTCCCATCGCTCGAAACATCGATCTGTGAGGCGCGCGCTCTGGTCCTTCGGTAACAGCCCAACTCCGGTGTTTGAGTCTATGGTCGGACATCAGTATCGATTCTCCTTGAATTGAAGCGTGACAGAATAACACACCAAAAGTAGCCCAAATCCTCCAGAAATCGAGTATTTCCGCGCGTTCGCAACCGCAGCGCTTCGGCCAAAACTTCCCGTCCATCCCTCATAGCTGGAGTTGACATTAACGCCGACCCTTCCAAACCCACACCAGTCGTGCGACTTAGCGTGCGGGTCCCCGATGGGACAGCGATCTGCATACATATTGAGTAGGGTACCTAACCCCGGAGGTCTGGTATGCGTTTTTTGAACAACAATGTGGCTGTATTGCTATTCAGCTGCTTCGTGTTGGCGCTGGTTGTTCTGGCGCCACCTGCAATGCAAGGGGACGAGTGGAATTTAGCCACTCGATTTTCAGTCAATCATCCTTTCGAAGTCCCGAATTTAGTATTACAACCGAATACTCCTTATTTAATCCAGCTGCACGATTCACCCGCAGAACGGCGCGTCGTCCAGATTTACAACAGCGATCAAAGCAAAATGCTGACGATGTTTATGGCTGTTGCGGATGAACGCACAGCTCCTACGGACAACACACAATTTACATTCATTGAAACAGAGCCAGGTTTTCCGATGCCCATTAAAGAGTGGTTCTATCCTGGACGGCTAGCCGGTCTGGAGTTTGTTTATCCGAAGGACCAGGCAATGGAAATTGCCCGGCACGCTCAAGAACCGATTCTGGCTGCAAGTACGAACGATCTCCACGACCTTAGTAGCATTACTGTTGAGTCGATCGGACCGATACGAGAAGAGGCACAGGCGCCTGCAACCAGTACGGCTCAGAACGTGACGCCACAAGAAAGCCCGGCCGTCTTAGAAAAACCGACCGATGTTGAAGAGGCTGAGCAACAACAGGTGACCGAGCCGGAAACTCCTCCTCTGATAGCACAGAACGATCAGTCCGAGATTCAACGCGAAAAGCCTGCCGAGGCTCCAGCGGTAACTGAGGCTCCAGCGGCTCCAGCGGTAACTCAAGACACGACCACAACCCGCGAGCTTCCGCAGACTGCCGGTGAATTGCCTCTAATTGCGTTAATCGGTCTCTTGTGTTTGGGTGCTGGCCTTAGCTTAAAGGTCATCTCTTCGCACAACTAAGCACCCGATAAAAAATGTCCGCGGCGGCACTGGGCAATTTGCCAAAATTTGGCAAATTGCTCACTGTCCCTGTTTCGAATTGCTACAATCCTAAGCCATGATAAGCGTGTTGGTAGGAATCCTTCTGCTGCTGGCGAATGGCCAGACTGTTAATTTCTTCTCGCTAAACCAGGACATTGAGATCGGCTCAGCATCGGAAAAGGAAGCCAGACAGACGCTCGCTCTGATAGCCAATCCAAGCGTAACTCAGTACGTGACGACGATTGGCCAACGGATCGCTCGCAACCGTACGTTGCCGGCACTGCATTATCAATTCCAGATAGTCAACTCGAAGGACATTAATTCCATCGGATTCCCGGGCGGGGCGGTCTATATCTACCGCGGCTTACTGGAAACGGCCTCCAGCGACGATGAAATCGCCGCAATTCTGGCACACGAAGTCAGCCACGTCGCATCCCGCCACGGCACGGCGCAGTTGTCGCGCCAGTTGTTGGTACAGGCGCCCATTGCCATCGCCGCGGGCCTGCCCGCAACGGAAGTGTGGAAAGAGCAGATCACAAAACTGGGAATCTCGCTCGGAATCGATGCTCCTTTCCTGCGTTATAGCCGGGATCAGGAACTCGAGGCCGGCCTTTTGGCAATTCGTCTCCTTTCTGAAGCTCGATACGATCCGAGCGCCTTCCAGGCAATTCTTGAAAAAATAGAGGAGGCGCAAACCAGCGATCGCGCACGGGCAACTGCCTTCGTTTTTAATCATCCTCAAGGACAGACAGCTTCATCCGAGATTGCAGAGGCAATCGAGCAGCTTGCAACACCGGTCACTCGCGCGACTGCAAATCCAAACTTTCGTACTTTCATAGCTCGTCTTCAGCGCATCGCCTATCCGCCGCCCAAGCCCGTGCTCAGTACCGTTACGGACACCCCCTCCGGCGTTCCCTGGAAAACGTTCACGCATTCTTTGGACTATTACCGCCTTGGTTATCCGTCGGGATGGGTGGTGACTCGTACACAAACCGGGGGTGCGATCATTGCACCTCCCGATGGCATTCGGGCTTCGCGGGATGGCGATGATGTCAGTCGAGGAGTCATGTTTGATCTTTTCGACATCTCATTACCCGATCGATCGCTGACCTTGGAGCAAGCAACCAACCGCCTGATTGTGTTTCTGCGGCAGCGGAACCAATCCCTGCGAACGGTTCCTGGAGCAGAGACGCAAACTCTTGTAAGCGATGAAGCAGGGTTGAGGACCGTGATGATCGGGAAAGCCGACGTAAACGGCCAACCCGAAGTCGCATGGGTGGTGACGCGTCTTTACTACCAAAGCCTTTTTTATATGGTGTTCGTCGCCCCGGAAGACGAATTCCCAACCTTTCAAACCACCTTTGAACAGATGGTCAGCAGCGTGCGGCTACGATAGGGCGGACCGGGTAAAGCACGATCTTACTTGTTTCGCTCAATCCGCCGAATTCCGTCGCGCACAGCAGCGATTATGCACGAAGCAATATCAGCAAAGATTCCCGAATCGATGACACCAGTCGTGGACTTGAGTTGGGTATCCAGGGCAGAGGGATTATCGATCGGACCGTGTTGCCAATCGACAATCAAGTTGCCATTGTCCGTCACTATCGGTTGGCCATTCCGCACTCGCAAACTTCCCGGCTGCAACTGACGGAGAACAAGTGGCGCGGCAAAAGGGACTACCTCGACGGGAATCACCGTTTTGGTCCCGAGCCGTTCAACGAGCTTACTTTCGTCGACCACGATAACTACCCTCTTTGACGCGCGCGCCACGATTTTCTCACGCACCAGGGCGCCGCCAAGCCCTTTGATGAGATCGAGGCGAGGAGAGACTTCGTCGGCGCCATCGACTGTCACGTCGATCACAGGGTGATCCTTCAACGTTGTTAGCGGCACTCCGAGCTCTTCGGCCAGTCGCCGTGATTGCTCGGATGTGGGTATCCCGGCGACTTTCATACGAGAGCGCGCGAGTTCCTGAATGAACATTGAAGCCGTGGATCCGGTGCCGAGGCCAACGATCATGCCGTCTCGGATTTCTGCCAGCGCTTCCAGTGCAGCTTTCCGTTTCAGCGCTTCAGTCATAGGAAGTCGTTGACGCGCAGCAAATCGTCTTCTTTCAGGACTTGCAATTTCAAGCCGCAGTCGCAGAGTTGATCGAGATCGCGCGTCGTATCCGATACAACGAGCGTTTGGCCCAAGGTGGAACCGACCATTTCGACCGCACGTTCCGCGAGTGCCTTCTTTGAAATCGGGCTGGTGAAGTCTCCGGACACATTGATCCTTACAACAGGCCCATCGACGAGTTCATTCGCATAGATAAGCAGCGGATCCCATGAGCACTGCTCTTGAATTTTGCAAGCGACATATTTAAAGCCGGAGGAAATGATGATCGAAGGAATTCGTGCGGCGACAAGTCGTTCAACCACTGTAGGAACATGGCGGTTCCACTCGATCTCATCGAGATACGCATGGATTTCGTCGATAGAACGGCCTTTCCACAAGCTTGTATCGCGTTGGCAGAATTCCTCGTAGGAGAGGCGGCCGGCGAGCCACTCGTCGAAATAGTTACATGCGACATCTTCCCAAACACCCAACCGCTCGTGGACGTAACGCCATGGACTCGGGGTATTAGTAAGGGTTCCGTCGAGATCAAAGATTACTGAAGACAATTTGTCTACCATCGGTTCCTAAGGCCGGTGACCGGCACGTACAAGATTCAGGAATTCGTTTCGCGTGTTCTGATCGTCCTTAAATGCTCCGAGCATTGCACTGGTCACCGCAACGGAATTTTGTTTTTCAACACCGCGCATGATCATACACAGATGCTGGGCCTCGACAACGACAGCCACTCCTCGAGGATGGATTTTTGCCTCGATGGTTTCGGCAATCTGTGTGGTCAAACGCTCCTGAACCTGCAGACGTCGAGCATACATATCCACAAGACGCGGAATTTTGCTCAAGCCGATAACGCGACCATTCGGGATATAGCCCACGTGACACTTGCCGAAAAATGGAAGCAAATGGTGCTCGCAGAGACTGAACATTTCGATATCTCGAACGATAACCATCTCATCGTAAGCGACATCGAACAGCGCTCTGTTCAATAACGCATCCGGGTCCATTCGGTATCCGCTCGTTAAAAACCGCATTGACTGATCTACCCTCTTCGGAGTGTTGACCAGGCCATCACGAGTCGGATCCTCCCCGATCTCCTTCAGAATCGAGCTAATCTCCTCAATCATCCTGACTAGTATGCCCTATCGTGTTCCATCAATAAGGAAGAATGTGTTATTTAACGGTATGCCCATCTATGAATACGAATGCGCAAAGTGCGGCGCAACCATTGAAGTGATCCAGAAGATGTCGGACAAGCCATTGAAAAAGCACGCCGGCTGCGGGGGCGCCTTAACGAAGTTGGTCTCCGCTGCCGGCTTTCAATTCAAAGGCACCGGCTGGTACGTGACCGATTACGCCCGCAAAGGCTCAGGTGACCGTACTGAAACTGGAAAAGATGAGAAAACAGACTCGAAAGAATCGAAAGACACCTCCGGAAATGGCAACAAGGAAAGCAGCGGCACTAAAGCGGGGACCGAAAAAACCAGCAAGAGAGACAGTTCACCCAAGAAAGGCGCCCAAAAAGACTAAGTATCTCCGGGCGGAACATATCTACTCCCGCCTTCAGGCCGCCTATCCGGACGCGAAGTGCGCGCTCGATCACGAGAACCCGCTTCAGCTACTCATCGCGACAATTCTCTCGGCACAAAGCACGGACAAGATGGTCAACATCATCACGCCCGCATTGTTCAAGAAATACCGGACGGCCGAGCAGTTTGCCAATGCAGATACCCTAGAGTTGGAAGCCATGATCCATTCGAGCGGATTCTTCCGGAATAAGGCCAAGAGCATCAAGGCAGCGTGCCGATTGATTGCCGAGGAATATGGCGGCAAGGTGCCCGATGAAATGGACGCATTGCTAAAACTGCCAGGGGTCGCCCGGAAGACTGCAAACGTTGTCCTGGGTGTCGCGTTCGGCAAGGCCGAGGGGGTCGTGGTCGACACTCACGTCCAGCGCCTATCGCGCCGGCTGGATTTCTCTAAAGAAGAGCGCCCCGACCGGATTGAGCAGGATTTGATGCAGCTCTTCACACGAGATAAGTGGGTCCTCTTAGCGCATTTGCTTATCTTCCACGGCCGAACGAAATGTATGGCGCTTCGGCCCAAATGCGGCGAGTGCCCGATCGAAGACTTGTGCTATTCCGAAGACAAGACCGTGTGAGATGCAGACGATCCTGGGCATTGTTCAATGGACCATCGTTATCGTGGCAGTCTCAGGAACACTGGCACTGTTCGCGTGGATTTTGACAATGATCATTCGGAAAGATAAACCGAAATGAGTTCTATCGACCGCGTACGCGAGGAATTGGAAAAGTACGAACATCCATTCTTCAGCTTCGCAGCGCGTGAGAAGAACGATAGTACGGAGATCGTCATCCGATCGAAGATCCCGAATGTGATCTCACCCGAATACCGAATCACACTACACGAACGCGACTTGCAAAGCTCGCAGTTTCCTTGGACCTTTCAAAAATTACTGTACGACTGCCTGACGGATTACATTGTTGAGCTATTTACTAAGAGTCCGATGACCTGATGACCGGATGAATGAATCAGGGAATTTAACCGAGGAGCGGCGGGTTGCCGGGCCAATACGGCGACATTATCAGAGTCTCAGCTTCAACTGCTGCAGGCGATGCCATCGGTTTTTCAGCAGAGTTCTCCAACGCTCATTGTCTGTACGCGCGAGCGCGGCCTCGAGAATTCGGATCGCGGCATCGTAATCCCGCTCCACGCGTTCGTAAAAAATAGCAGCCCCTTCATACCCGATCATGCTGAATTCCGGACATTGGATCAGCTCCTGGCAAACTGCGAGAACACGGTTGTTCTCACCTGCCCGACGGTATACGACAGAGAGGTTCTCGAGCGCCTTTTGCCGCATCGGCTCGCTCAAGCCGCCTGCGAGTGCCGACTCGTAGCAAGCTGTGCTTCGCCGCCAGTCAGGCGAGTGCTCGAATACACGCGCAAGGGAATACAAATCCAATGGATCATCCAGGGCTGCCGGTTCCAGCGTCACTCGATCGCATGCATGCACGGTGAGGGCAGCTAATGAAAGCACGTCGTGAACGTTATGGGAAAAGACCGATTTCAGTATTGGACTAGGATGGCGGTGCAGGTAATAAAAATACGCGCGCGGAATCATTGCACCGGGCACATCCGGTCCACGGAGAAATGAGATCATTTCGCGTTCCAGGGCCACCAACCGACAACTACCATGTCCCTTTCGCCATAGTCGTCTCGCAGTGAACAGAAGATCGAAATGAGACATGTCTTGAAATGGACTGTCGAGACGCGCGAGAGTAAATCGTGATTCGAGCAAAGGCAAATCGAAAGCCGCACCGTTGTAGGTCACTACAAGTTCGAACGGTTCAAGCAGTTCACGGAGGGCAAAGAGCATCGATGGTTCTTCATCAAAATCACGGATGAAGTATTGAACCATCTGAAATTCATCTCTCACGAAGTAGCCGAGCCCGATAAGAAACGGACACATGCCGACGCCGCCTTGCATGCCGGTGGTTTCGGTGTCCAGAAAAACGATCCTGTCACGGTCTGGAACCCGGCCTTTCTCACGCATCAACGCCATCAGAAGCGCGAGATCGCCCGGAAAAAAGCGCTCGAGTCGGACCTTGCCGTGGTAATAATCGGCTGCGTACTGCGCACGCGTAAAGTAATGGGACCCAAAGGGTGTGCTATGAATCTCTCCCGCCGGAAGCACCCAACGGGGCGCCAAACCGGCCGCAACATAGCTCGCGAGTTGGGAAGACCATGAGGTCGTGGGTTTCGTTCCACCGTTGATGTGCTTCAATGCTCGCGCAAAATCAGGCATGTTCCAGCAAATCCAAAATCGAAAGGGCCACTTCCTTTGCACCGTGGGTCGGCCCAACACACGATGGGCAGCCGTCCTCACAAGAACATGATTGAATGAGCTGCTTCGCAGCATTCAATACCTGGTCCCGGACTTCATACAACGGCCGGCTCATACCGATACCGCCCGGGAAATTGTCATAAATGAAAATGGTCGGATGGAATGTGGGGTTCTCTATCCCGGAATTCACTGCGGAGCCGATATCTCGCCGATCGCACATCAGGAATACGCATGAGAGGTGCGCTAATGCGTATTCGAGGCCGTATAGACCGTTCAATCGTTCCGTCGAAGAGTAGGGCAATGATTCGAAGGCATCACGGAGGATCGTTATCCAGTACGAAGTCGTATGCATCTCTTGCACCGGTAGATTCAAATCGCCCGAACCTACATTCTCCATCGTGAAAAACTTGAGCTTCTTGAATCCTACGACCTGATGCGACACATGCACTTCACCGTGGTTGTGCTCAGCGATGCTTTCCATAGTCTCGAGGATATCGACCTTCGTATGTGTAATCGCGTTGGTGAAGTAATCGGAATCGACTTGCCGCACATAGGCGCGGCGTCCTGGAATATCCAACTGATCGACGTAATATTCTTCGCCTTGATGCAGGTAGATTGCTTTTTCGTGAAGTGTCGAAAAAGCGCTCGAATAGTCGACTTCGCCGATTATTCGCGGTTCGCGAGATGTTTCTACGACCAAGAAATTATCCGAGCTGACACTTCTTAACGAGATCGCATCCGCTGGATATGAATCGCTCGTCCAGTGCCATTTGTTGCCGGCTTGATGGATAAACCCGCGATCACGTAAGAACTCGAGTATCTCTGTCACGTCGTGGCCGCCGAATCTTTCATCAGATCCGAAAGGCAGCTCGAAGGCCGCACATTGAAGGTGACTGATCAAAATATGAATATTGTCTGGATTAATGAGTCCCATTTCCGGCGGCTGACTGAAAAAATATTCCGGATGACTGACAATGAACTGATCCAGCGGAGTGCTTGAAGCTACGAGGACTGCTACGGATACGCCGCCGCGCCGGCCGGCGCGACCGACGCGTTGCCATGTTGAAGCGACTGTTCCCGGATAACCTGCGAGAACCGCAACATCGAGGCTTCCGATATCGATGCCCAATTCCAGCGCGTTCGTCGACACTACGCCGCGTATCTTACCCTCTCTCAATCCACGCTCAATCTCACGCCGCTCGCCTGGCAGATATCCCCCACGGTAGCCGACGACTTCTCCAAATGGAGATCCCATCGGTAACGAGCTCTGATCTGGAGGGGCTTTTAAATACCGAACTAGTATTTCGGTGATCAGCCGGCTATTCGCAAAAACGATGGCTGAAATCTTTCGCTTTAAGAATGCCTTCGCGATGTGTTGCGCTTCTTTTACGTAAGACCGGCGGATTCCGAGCTGTTTATTCACAACGGGCGGATTGTAGAAAAATATGTGTTTCTCGCTTTGAGCGGCACCATTCTCGCGGATCAGCTTGAATGATTGTCCAGTCAGTTTCTCCGCAAGCTCCTGGGGATTTGCAATTGTGGCGGAAGTGCAAATGAACTGAGGCCTGCTCCCATAGAATTCGCAAATGCGGCGTATTCGCCGGAAAAGATTTGCTAAATGGCTTCCGAAGACGCCGCGATACGTGTGCAGTTCATCAATTACGATAAACTCGAGATTTTGAAAAAGCTTCGCCCATTTCGTGTGGTGCGGGAGAATTCCTTTATGAAGCATGTCAGGATTGCTGAGGATGATGTGTCCCCGCGATCGCACCGCAGAGCGTGCATCTTGTGGTGTGTCGCCATCGTACGAGTACACTCCGACATCTTTGGCTCCTAGATCGTTTGCCCACTGCATCAAGTCATCCAGTTGGTCATAGGTGAGCGCTTTAGTCGGGTACAGGTACAGAGCACGTGCGTCGGGATTTTCTAACACACGTTGTAACACCGGCAGGTTGTAGCAGAGAGTCTTTCCCGACGCGGTCGGCGTAACAATGACAACATTCTCGCGTTCTCTCGCGATCTTGAACGCCTCTGCCTGATGCGAATAGAGCCTCGCAACGCCGCGCGCCGTTAAAACCTCTTGTAAACGCGGATCGATCTCGGAAGGAAAATCAACAAGAGCAGGATCGCGCGCGGGAATCGTGTGGTATCCGGAAACAGAGGTGTTTTTCTTTAGCTCGATCAGAAAATCCGGAAGCGCGGAAGGTTTGGCGACTGCGGAGTCTTTCAGCGCCAACTGTGACTTTGGCCGCATGACGTCCAACATCGCGTAGCCACCGCCCAACTCAGGTCCGAACAGACAAAAAAAGAGGCGATCTCGTTGGGAGCGGACCACCGAGACCGCCTTTCGCGCCTATGAGAGGAGTGGGCGAGGGAGAGAAACTATGAAACTGTATAAATGTTTAAACTATGAATACGCTTCCCCACTTCACCGGTTACATTTTCTATACGCCTAGCTGTTCTATGGAATGCAGGAAACGTTCCAAGGTTTGAGGGCGCGGAACGATTTTTGCAAATGATGTGGCCTGAGTGATTTAAACCCAAACGAAGGAGGCTTGCAGCTTTATAGAAACCTTCGGAGTGTAACGATTCGCCGCAACGTGACGAAACACCTGTTTCCTATGGAAACAGCAGGTCGTTTCGCGCCTTTGTCGTTCCTTCCGTGTTTTTGCTACAGTCCTTGGCAGGGGGAAACGCATTTCATGAAGATCCAGCTCACGTACGACCGGCCAGCACAAATCAAAACGGACTTACTCGTCGTCATTCTCGACCCTGAAACGACGTTTCACGACCTAGGGGGTTCACCTTTGGATGAAACCGTGCGACGCGTGACTCGAGACTTTCATGAAAGGCGATTGAAGATCGAGTTTTTTACGAGTCTCGACTCCCGCGCGCCTGCTCGCAATCTCTTGGTGTACTCCACCACGCTAAGCCCCGGTTATAACGTTTGGGAAAATCTAAAGACTTTTGTATCGAAGGCGATTCGCGCAGCGCAAGACCATGGACTAAGCCGAATATCGGTTCTGCTCAATACGGAAGAAGCTCTACCTTTCATTGGCAAGGCCGTCGAAGGAGCCATCCTCGGGAGCTACAGCTTCGATCGCTACAAAAAGGAAAAGACTGCTCTCGGCAAAGTTCAACTCGACATCGTTGGTCTACAAACCCACGATGAGCAAAATCGCCACTATCTCTCGCGATACAAGCTCGTCTCTGAAGCTGTTAACGAGGCCCGCGACATGATTAATGAACCTGGATCCGTCGCCACTCCGGAATACCTCGCGGCAGCTGCGGGCGAGATCGCGAAAACATCGGATCTGGATGTAAAGGTTTGGGACGAAAAAAAGCTACAGAAGGATGGATATAACGGCCTTCTGCAGGTAGGACGCGGCAGCTCGTACCCTCCGCGGTTGATCCGGCTTGCGTATCGTGCAAAAAAAGCAAAGGGCCACGTCGCATTCGTTGGAAAGGGCGTGACGTTTGATACCGGCGGCATCTCCATTAAGCCTGCCGACAAGATGTATGAGATGAAAGGCGACATGTCCGGCGGCGCCGCGGTGCTGTACGCAATGAAGGTGATCGGCAAACTCAAACCGGACGTGAATGTAACGGGTATTGTTCCCGCAGCCGAAAACTTTCCTGATGCGAACGCGCAGCGGCCAGGCGACATCTTCTATGCGAAGAACGGAAAATCCATCATGGTGGATAACACCGACGCCGAGGGTCGATTAATTCTGACCGATGGGCTTTACCTGGCAGGCGAGGATAAAGCCACACACGTGATCGACATCGCGACACTCACGGGTGCCTGTGTTCGTGCTCTGGGATTGAGTGTCGCCGGAATCATGGGTAATGATCCGCAACTTATCCAGGCAGTCATTCAGTCGGGCCAAAATCAGGGTGAGATGTTTTGGGAGTTGCCACTACCTGAAGAATATAAGGAGATGTTGAAGACGCCCTACGCCGACCTGAACAATATTGGCGGGCCCATCGGCGGCGCGTTAACGGCGGGCCTGTTCCTCCAGGAATTCGTGCCGGAAGATACGCGATGGGCGCACCTCGACATTGCGGGCCCGTTTATTCGTGAAAAGGTCTGGAAATATTATGAGGCGGGGGCAATCGGTTTCGGTCTCAAGACCCTCGTCGATTTGGCAGAGCGTTTCAACGAATACAGTCTCGCAGCCGGAGGGCCCATTGCTCGAGCACTATCGTGAAGCCAAGGAACGTTACGAATTTCAGATGGGGGCAGTGCGAGGAAACCTTGCCACAGCGCTAGATATCCTTACGGATGCTCTGGCTCTGGTGGGCCAGCACGGAGTCTACTGCCGCAGCCAACGGCAACCGCAATTTCCCGCCATGGATGTCCGCCTCGTGATGCAGCAAATCGAGGATTCGAAGGGCCTGATCATCGACGCCATGGAGCAGCTGAAGAAACCGCGGTAACATCGCTGTATGGGCATCCGGAAGATCGGGAATGTGGATGTCTTCGTGGCGACGAACGGGTTGGTCGATTCGGTCCAACTGCGCGGCAGACCCCTATACCTGACGTCGGATCCAACACTCCTCAAAAAACAGTTTCGCGGCGAGGCATTGGAACGAATGCCCGACGCTGGCGAACTTTATAGCCATGTGTCGACCGATGCCATTATCAAAGCCAACCCCGACTGCTACTACTATGACGAACGCCTTGGCGTGCTTGTGCTGCGATCGCTTGGGGGTGGTGGTGCGGTCCAGCCAGGCGACATCAAGAACGGCGGCTTCGGAATGCTTCTCGCCGGTGAGGGTTGGGGCGAGGGCTCGTCCCGGGAAGTTGCCGCCTTAGCATTGCTGTACGCAGGAATCGGGATCGTCTTCGCGCCAAGTATTGCGCCCATCCATCGGCAAAACCTGATCAACAACGGAATGTTTCCTGTCAGGGATCTCGGCCTGGCACAGCGCCTCGCGGTCGGACAACGTGTGAGCGTCGACGAGTTGACCCGAACGTACGACGATCTTTCGAAACGCGTGGTCTCCTATGGCGGTTTATTTCGATTTATGGAAGCGCGGGCGCAGGGCATCGAGACAGATGCGCCGATCGACACACCGATGCGCCCTATGACGATTGCCGAAAAGATCCTTTCCCACCATATGAAGACACAGTATGGCGCTGTGAAACCCGATGATGCGGGGTTCATTCGTGTCGATGTGGGCTTTTCGCACGATTACACAACTGCACCGGCGTATGCGATGGTTTGCGCCGCATTAGGCAGGCCGCCGGCGGTAAAGAACCCAAAGTCGATTCACGCATTTCCCGACCACCTGACACTGGCCGCTGGTCTGCCTGGTATTACGGGCGAGGCTCTCGAGGGAATACGTGACCTTCGAGAAGGGCAACAGCGAATTGCAAAAGAACTCGGCATTCAGTTGCATGCGACTCCATCCGGAGGAAGCACAGGAATTTGTCACACTGTCATTCGAGAAGAAATCGCGATGCCCGGCCACGTCATTCTCGGAACGGACTCTCATACGTGCTCGGCCGGTGCACTGAATTGTCTTGCCTACGGCATTGGGAACACGGAAATCGCCTGCGTTTGGGAGCACAACGAAGTTGCCGGACGCGTACCCCGCACGGTCCGAATCCACCTGACGGGTACGTTGAGACCGTCCTGCACGGCCAAAGACGTCATTCTGCATCTGGCACATGTGGGCAAAGAAAACGGGACGTTCACGGGGAAAGTTATGGAATTTGTCGGGTCCGGCTTAGCGGAGTTCTCGTTTGAGGAGCAAGCCGTACTTTCCAATATGTCCGTCGAATGCAATGCTTTAACGGCGATCATGGAACCAACGGAGCCAATGCTCCAATATGTAATCGAACGTCGGGGGCTGGCACGGCATCAGGTGGAAGACCTCGTTGTTTTCCCCGATCAAGGGTCGGAAGTCGATGAAACAATCCACTTGGATCTCGGAGGGCTTGACACGATTGTTGCAGCCCCGGGCCATCCTGGAAACGGATTGCCGCTTCAAAAGGTCCGCGGCACACGCATCGATATGGCATACGCAGGCTCCTGTACGGCAGGCGATATCACCTCTATTTCGATGTATGCCCGCGTGCTTGCCGGAAGAAAAGTTCGGGTCCCGACGTTCATCCAATATGGCTCCGAAAGAGTACGTGACGAAGCCAAGCGTCGTGGCATTCATGAGAAACTGTTGTCGGCTGGCGTGCAGATGATTGACGAGCCGGGGTGCGGTGCCTGCATTAATGCCGGACCGGGGGGTCCGCGGAAAGGGCAAGTCGCTATTTCGGCTACGAACCGCAACATGCCTGGGAGGATGGGCGAAGGCGACGCTTATCTCGCAAACCCTTACGTTGTAGCGGCTTCCGCCGTGCAAGGGTTTATCTGCGGTCCCGAAGACTTGCCGGAGTGACGGACGAAAAATTGACACGTCTTTCATATTTTTCTTTACAAGCGCCTGGCCCCGCGGCATAAAAGTGACCCGTACTTTAATGCTCAGGAGGGCAAATCGGATGGAACCGATCACAGATAAAATTCAAGGAACTGAACTAGACTTGCAGATCGAAGAACTGGAACAGCGAATCGCGCCTGACGGCGGAGAAACCGTTTTACCGTTGTCGCCAGTGGGACACGGTCACAAGAAGTAAATACGCCTGAATGGGCGGCGGCACGCCGCCCCGACCTCCCTAGGGCCTATGGTATTCTCACACCATGAAGCTTGGTGTGACCGAGTACGTGGACTGTGCACACTTCCTGCCGGGACATCCCAAATGCGGCCCTCTCCACGGCCACACCTACAAAATAGAGCTTATTGTCGAAGGCGAACCAAAGGGCGGAATGATAGTAGACTTTGCCGACCTTAAGCAGGATTTGAAGGAAATCCTGTCTCATTACGATCATCGCTCTTGGAACGACTTTCTCGAGTACCCATCCGTTGAAAATATCTGCGAACTACTGAGTGAAAAGCTAACGCATAAGCTGCCGTTTCCGTTTGCTGTACGGGTATGGGAAGGCCAGGGTAAATGGGCCGAAACGGAGAAACCCAGGGCGATTTAGTATGAAGATCTGCTCTCTTCTGCCGAGTGCTACAGAAATTCTCTACTCGCTTGACCTTGGTGATCAGGTCGTTGCCGTGACACATGAATGTGACTATCCAGCCGATGCGTTGTCGAAACAGAAAATCACCGAAAACCTCATCGACCACGAGGCTCTGAGCAGCGCAGAGATCGATCATCACGTTGCTTCGAATGTTGGGCGCCACGGCAGCATCTATGCGCTCAGGGAAGACATGTTGGAACAGCTCAAACCGGATCTTATCGTTACGCAAGAGCTCTGCGACGTGTGCGCCGTGTCGTACAAACAGGTTCAACGAGCTGCGCGAGTCCTCGAGGGTCAAACAAAAATCCTTTCATTGGAGCCTAACACGCTTGATGAAGTGCTGGACACGATCCTGCTTGTCGGCAGGATGACCAAGCGCGAAGACGTGGCGCATCAAACAGTTCACAAGTTACGAAGCCGGTTGGCACGTATCCGTGAACGCGTGGCCGGTCTGCGACGGCCACGAGTTTATGCGATGGAGTGGCTCGATCCGCCATTTTCTGGCGGACACTGGGTTCCAGAAATGGTTGATATCGCCGGCGGACATGAAGTGGTTGGCTCAGCGGGAACTAAATCGAAACGAATTACTTTTGAGCAAGTCGTGAGCGCCCAGCCGGAAATCATTGTGCTCATGCCATGCGGCTTTTCGCTCGATCGAACTGTCGAGGAATACCGGCGCACGAACGTATTGGCAGGCTGGAAAGGACAAGTGTACGCCGTTGACGGCTCTTCTTATTTCAACCGTTCGGGGCCGCGCCTCATCGACGGGGTCGAGATTCTCGCACAAATTTTTCATCCTGAAGTGACGAGAGGTGGAGATGAACCGAATCGAAATTTTAAAAGGCTTTCTTAAAGATAATCCCAACGACTCCTTCTCACGATACGCCCTCGCGCTCGAATACGTGAAGCTTAGTCAAAACGATGATGCGCTGAAAGAATTCGAGACCGTGAAGCAGAACGACCCCGGTTACGTCGCCACATATTTTCAGCTCGGACAGCTCTACCAAAAGATCGGCCGGACCCACGATGCTGAAAAAACATTCCGCACGGGGATCACTGCCGCTGCTAAGGCGGGGGACGAACACACCAAGAGTGAACTGGAAGCCGCACTTGAAAGTTTGTTGTAAACCTTAGTGTGGAACCGGCGCGAGCGCGACCACGCTGTAAGCGACAGCGGTTTGTACTGCAGGGTTGCGGTATCCGTGCTTCTGATCGCCTCGAAAAACTAGAACATCACCGGGTTGTAACTCCCAGGTTTCTCCCGCGACGCTGAGCTGAATGCGGCCGGACTCGCACGTCAAGTATTCTCTTGTGCCGGGAGTGTGCGGCACTCCAGGCATGTAAGCGCCGCCCGGAAACTCCATGCGATCGATTTCAAGACCGGCGATTGCATCCGGCAGAAGCTTTCGCAGCTTCACTTTTCCTCGAACCGTGGCCCGGAGAGCATCGGGCTTGTAAAGCTTAACCAACGCACGAGGCGGTCCGATCAACTCTTCGACAGGGACCTGCAAAGCGTTCGCAACCTTGACCAACACGGAGAGCGTTGGATTCGATTCACCCGACTCTAGATTGGCCCATGTGGGTCTTGGAATGTTCGAAATCCGGGACATCTGTTCCTGTGTCATCCCTCGTGTTTCCCTCAGCTGCCTTATGTTTGCCGCCAGATTGACACCTATCCCACCAGCCATACTCCCAAAATAGCTTTTCGCCAATATATTAGCAATCCTGCTGAATAAGTAACGCGAGAGCCTTATTTTTTACCCAGGAGAAATCAAATGGAAGTCAAAAACAAATCTGTTTTGATTACAGGTGGAAGCCGGGGGCTTGGACGCGCGCTTGGAATCACTCTCGCGCGAGAAGGCGCGAGAGTCGTTCTCGTCGCTCGCGGCCTGGACGAACTGGCAAGAACGGTGGAGGAAATCCGGCTCGCCGGTGGCGAGGCGTACGGAATCGCAGCTGATCTCGGCGACAAAAACAGCATCTACCCCCTTACGGGAGAGGCCGCGGCGCTCGTGGGTCCTATCGATATTCTCATCCAGAACGCCAGCACACTCGGCGCGCTTCCGCTGCAATTGTTGTTGGATACAGATTGCGAAGATCTCGAAGAGACGCTTCAGGTGAACCTCATTGGCCCATTTCGGCTTGCAAAAGTAATCGTCGGTTCTATGGTACTGCGCCAGACAGGAATGATGATAAGCATCACATCGGACGCGGGAGTCGAAGCCTACTCTGGCTGGGGTGCGTACGGTGTGAGCAAGGCGGCACTCGATCACCTGACTCGCGTTTTTGCTGTGGAGCTGCAGGACACCGGAGTCACATTCTTCAGCATCGATCCAGGTGAAATGGACACGCGAATGCACGCCGATGCGATCCCAAGCGCCGATCCTGCAACTCTCGCAAAACCGACCGATGTGGCCAGGCGAATTCTCGAAGTCATCCAACAGGGGAAGCGGATCCCGAACGGCTCGCGTGTGATTTTGAGCGAAGTGGAGTTAGTGCAGTGATTCCGGCGACAAAACCACCAAAACGGCGCGACGAAGCAAAGATGCTGATCGTGCATGCAAAAGAAGGATCTATTAGAGACGCCTTGGTCGTCGATTTGCCGGACGCGCTTCGACCCGGCGACTTGCTCATCGTCAACGACGCCGCAACACTGCCCGCGTCGTTGTTTGCTAAGACGCCTTCAGGGGCACCACTCGAAATCCGGTTGTTGCAGCATGCCGGCGGTTCGGATTGGAAGGCCACGCTGCTCGGTGCAGGTGATTGGCGAACCCCGACGGAGCTACGGAACCCGCCGGAACGGGTCGAAACGGGTTCGATATTGTGCATTGCCGAGGGCTTCACAGCGGAGGTTATCGATATCGCTCCCGACTCCGAGCGCCTGGGGACGATCCGTTTCTCACGCCAGGGAGTGGACATGTGGACAGGCATCTATGCTTATGGCAGGCCAATTCAGTACGCATACCTAAAATCGGATCTTGCACTCTGGTCCGTGCAAACCGCCTATGCGTCTCGGCCCTGGGCCATAGAAATGCCTTCGGCAGGACGACCATTAAGCTGGCAGATTCTATTGGAACTCAAAAGGCGCAACGTACGCATCGCATGGCTCACACATGCCGCCGGGATCAGCTCAATCGGCGATCAAAATCTCGATGCACGTTTGCCGTTTCCCGAGGCTTTCGAGATCCCTCAGCCAACCATCAACGCGATCGCGGAAACACAGGTCCGCGGCGGACGCATTATTGCCGTGGGCACGACCGTCGTCCGCGCCCTGGAAGGATGCGCAGCCCAGAACAATGGGACCTTGTTAGGCGGCATTCGAAAAACGGACCTCGTGATCCGGCGCGGTTTCCGGCCCTCTGTTGTGAATGGACTCTTGACGGGACTTCACGACCCTACTGAAACGCATTTCCAACTGCTCGAAGCCTTCGCTGATGAAATGACTCTGCGCACGGTATGGCGGCACGCGACGAGTGCGGGTTACCTCTGCCACGAGTTCGGAGATGTCTGCCTTATCGTTTGAACGTCAAATTGGGTCTGGCGGTTAACTTCTGTCTTGAAGTCTTTCGCGGAGTCTTTTCTCTTTGGCCAAAATCTGCTCTTCTGTGCCACGGCGTGCGATGGAGTAATCATTCATGTCGACAAGAATGAACGAGGCGAGTAGCGGGAACTTCTCTTTTACTAGTTTGTATTTCTGTTGTTCAATCCACCGATAATCCGGATGGCCCTGCGACACCGTTCTGAGCTCGGTCTCCCAAAACATCTGTCGGAAGTTTTGCCATTGATAGAATCGCATCCGATACGCGAGCGGCACGACATATTGCGCGAGATCGCGATCGACAGGTTCGAGCCTTTTAAAAAGGCCGTCGGCGCGATCGAGCGCTTCGGCATACTGCGCGGCCAGTCCCGCCTGCTGCAGCTCTGAAGGTACGCTGTAGCCGTGCATCGTCGTGAAGCTTTGGCGCTCCTGGGTCATCATGCGATGGCGGTGCAGATCACGATAGGACCCAATATCCATCACGATTTCAAAGCGGAGGTAGGCGTTCTCGAACGCCCGTCCCACTTTCTGCCATCGGGAGGAGCGGTTGAGCAAATACTTTTCCAGCAAAACATGTCTATCTCGGTCACTGAGGCCTTGGGCCTTCTGCAGTGCTTCACTCCAAGTCCCGTGCGTCTGCTGAAATATGATGCCGGCTAGAATCTTGTTCTCCGATTCCGGATCGTATTCGATTAAACGGACCTCCGCCTTTCCAATGCCTTCATGTGGCACATCACCTAGGAACTCTCGTACGGATCGGTATCGGCCGGCCAAATACGTTTGATAGTCCTGCGATTTCTCATCGGTAACGCGAAGAAGCAGCGATGGAATCTCTTTATCCAGCTCTACTTTGATTTCCCGGGAAAACCATCTAAGCTCGCCGAGCGGACTACGCGCGGTGCGGTTGATCAGGTATTCAAACGATTGGGCATTTCCGCGAAACGCAACCTGTCCCAGGGTGGACATTGGCAGCAGCCCGCGCAATGTATCGAACGCCTTTTTCTCCAGAATGGAGTCCCTCTCCTTGAAATTGTCTCTCAGCCAATTCTGCAGCGGATCGAGCAGCGAGACGTAGGTGTCGAACAAGTGATCCATTGTGCGCGTGTACTCTGACAGCAATCCGTGGCGCTGCAGGTCTGTCCTCGGAATGTAGTAAAGGTAACGTCCACCCACCTTCGAACCGAAGTTGACGTACCGCGTCGACTTTTCGATCGGCTCTAGTCCCACGCGTTGATCTTCGATGAATTTCATCGCAACTTGAGAAATCCCCCAGACGATCACATGCGTTCCGGTAATTTGTGCAATCGAATCATCGCCATACTGCGAGAGCCATTTCGAATAGAACGCCTGGGCTCGCTGATTGTTGAGGATATGTTTGAAGCCGTGCTCCTTCAGGAATCGGACGGTGTCTTCGAGCTCGGTGGCGAGTCGCGCATCATCGCCTTTGACAATGGGATAAATGTATTCCTTTAACAGAACTTCAAACAGAGAACCTGACGCCCGGCTCGCACGCGAACATAATGCGCCGGTGATTTCCGGTGGAAGATTTCGCAGAACGGATACGATTCCATCGGGATTACTCGCAAAGGCGTCCAGGAAATGGCGGTCCTCAGCCGACCAATTGCCGGGAGAGAAATCCGGGCGGTATTCATCTAGAATTTCTTGCATGGCTAAGGAGCCTACGTTCGTTCAAGGACTGCTTGGGTCCGCGGTTCCATTGGCAATCGCAATCGGAGTCATCATCCTTGCGACCGCTCTCGTATATACGTTTTGGTTCGGAGTCGGCTGGATCTCGGATTTGTTATTTTGAGATACCCAATAGGTCATCCACGATCAACGAGATCCGCGCGACCCCCGCCCTCGGTGGCTTCTCAAGCTATCGAGGAACCCCGAAATGTCTTGCCTATCGCTAAGTGCTCTCTCGAATAGATCACCGTACTTTTCCAATCTCTTGAAAACGGTCTTGATCGTATATTTGTTGGGATCGATCGGGCGTTTAAATTCTTCCCACTCTAATGGCGTTGACACCGGTGCACCAGGGCGTGGCCGTGGTGAATAGACCGAAGCAACAGTCTTGCCACGGATGTTTTGCAAGTAATCGATATAGACTTCGTGCGGTTTCCTCTTTCGAACAACACGTTCGATCGTGGCGTATTCCGGCATTCGCTGTACAACAATCGACGCCACTGCTTCTGCAAAAACTCTCACGTCCTCGTAAGTAAATGTATTCTCGAGAACAGGTAAATGTACATGAATGCCCGAAGCGCCGGAGGTTTTTGGGTAACCGCGCAGCCCAAGCTCGTCCAAAACACTCTTAAGCACAATTGCAACCTGCTGCACTGTTGAGTAAGGCGCTTCGACGGGATCGAGATCGAACACAAGATAGTCCGGATAATCGAGGTGCTGAACACGCGACATCCACGGGTTGTGCTGAATATTTCCCATATTCGCGATGTAAAGCAGCTGCTCGCGATCCGCTCCGATGAAATATCGAATGTGGCGCGCCACGTCCTCGGACCAGATCTCCTGCGTACGAATCCAGCTGGGTGTGTGATCCGGTGCATCTTTCTGATAGAACGACTGCCCATGGATGCCGTTGGGAAATCGTTCGAATACGAGGGGACGATCGATGAGGTGCGGTATCAAATACGACGAGACGTCGCCGTAATACTTGATGAGATCGCCCTTTGTATAGCCGTGTTCGGGCCAAAACACTTTATCTAGGTTCGTGAATTCGATTCGTGCTTTTTCCGTTGTGGGCGGACGCGGGCTGAGTCGCTGCGGCGAAGAGTCTACGGGTAACGAGTCCTCAAGCCGGCATTGCTCGGGATCGATATCATCTCGGAAGCCCTGAAATACGGGGGCTCGAAGCTTTTTGTCTGAGGTCCATTCATTGAACCGCACTTCGCAAACCAGCTGCGGGTGAACCCAGGTGGATTTGCGGAGTTCCACGGGTACTTCTTTGAATGGGATCTTCTTAGTGACTAGAGGCTTGAGTTCTTTCGCAGCTTCCACAAGCGCGCGGTCATCAAAGCCGCCACCGCTGCGACCCACATAGATCAAATCTCCGTTCTGGTACAGACCGAGCAACAGTGCACCAAAGTGCTTTCGTGATCCCTCTGGAGGAGTGAAACCTCCTACAACAAAATGGTCCGTCTGTTGCGTTTTGATTTTCAACCAATGACGAGAGCGTGTTTGCTGGTACTCGCTCATCTTCATTTTCGCAACAATACCCTCAAGCCCGTGCTCCTCGACCGCTTTGAAAAAGTCGACGCCCTTTTTTTCCACGTGGTCTGCAAAGCGTATCCACCCCTTTGTACCTTCCAGCAACTTCTGCAGGACAGCTTTCCTCTGGATAAGTGGAAACTTCATGAGGTTGTAGCCATTCAGGTAAAGCAGATCGAACGCGTAGAAGTAAACGGGAATTTGTTGATCCGCGGCGGCGATGTCCTTCGCCCGAGACAGATGAATGCGCGGCTGAATAAGACTGAAATGAGCTTGTCCTTTCTCATCCAGCGCCACAATTTCTCCGTCGAGCACGGTGGTGTCCGCAGGCAAATCGGCAAAGGCTTTAGCGAGTGTCGGAAATCTATGATCGAGACTTTTCCAGTTACGAGTCCACATGTCGAGCTTCGGTCCGTTTTTTACGACAAGGGCCCGCATGCCATCGAGTTTTAACTCGAACAACCACTGATCACTGTCGAATGGCTTTTCGCTGAGCGTGGCAAGCATGGGTTGTGTGATTCGCGGAATCGGAGTACGGCCTGCGGCCTTCATCCCGTAATGCTCGAGCTCGCGTTCGATCGGCGTGAACCAGTGCCTGCTGTCGTGTGTCCCTCCCATTTCGTCCACGAGTCTTCCTGAAATGATGGACTCCGGACTCGCTTCCGTAATGTCGGCGCCAGGCTGGGCGTATTCGTCACGGACCTTGAAGAATATCCACTGCCGCTCTTCACGGCTTCCCCTGACAAGCACCCATTCACCGTGAAGTTTTTTGCCGTGCAGGACGAAATGCAATTTACCCTTTTTCCAGCCTTTCTCGGGAGTGTCTGGGTCGACCATGTCGTATGTGCCGTTGTCCCATATAATGACGTTGCCTGCACCATAGTTCCCCTTCGGTATCACGCCTTCAAATGCGCCGTAATCGATCGGATGGTCTTCCGTCAGCATCGCCAGTCTTTTCTCGCCGGGATCTAGACTCGGCCCTTTGGGAATGGCCCATGAACGCAGCACTCCTTCCATTTCCAAACGGAAGTCGTAGTGAAGGCGAGTTGCGTGGTGCTTTTGGATGACGAAACTGTTCCCGGGCTTGTTCTTGACTTCGCCGGCGGGTTCCGGTGTTTCATTGAACCGGCGTTTTTTCTTATATTCTTCAAGGCCCATCTGATCTATCACCTATAATAACGGCATGGGCCGCATGCGTATCAAGAAGAAGGAAGCCGTCATTCCTTTTCGGGAGACACTCGCATATCGCATGCTTCTCCTGACGGGTTCTGCTGTTGTCTTCCTCGTAGCGCTTTACATTTTCGTTACCGTGCTTACCTCGAACGTTGTCGCCGCCATAATTTCGGGTGTTGCGGCCGCCGCAGGCGCCTTTGGCGTTTTTTATAACCTTGAACATCTCCGTGACGCTAGGGTGCCCAAGCAAACCTTGCAACGCATGAAGCGCCGCTAACATTCGGAAAAAAACCGAATTCGCAAGTTGACAAGATTCCATACTGACCTTACGATCCGCCCAGTATTATCAATGTCGAACAGAAAGAGGAGGCCGGTTATGAGAACCTGGCGAGCCTTATTCACACCAATCTTTGCGTGCGTTGCTTTGGTTGGCCTCGTATGGATCGAGGTATCTGCCCAAACCTCTGCCCAAACCTCTCAGGTTATTCAGGGAGCGGAGATCGAAGACTTTCTGACCCGCGCCAAGATCGTCGCGATGAAAGATATCGGAGAGGGAGTAACACTCCCTAAAAAGGCGACACTGGAATTGGATGGCGTGAGGCACTTTGCCGTGTTCAAGACAATCGATGAAACCGCGAAAGTAAAGCAGCTTGACCGCGGTATTGAACTAGAGTTTCAGGACAGCTGGAAGACAGAAGTTGCAGCCTACGAGATGGACAAGTTGCTCGGTCTCGGTATGATCCCGGCGACTGTGGAACGGGTTTACGACGGGAAACACGGATCAATGCAGTTCTGGGTCGAATCGAAAATGTCGGAAGCCGAACGCGTGAAAAGGAAGCTCCAACCCCCGCTGGCGTTTGAGTGGGACGAACAGATCGCGCGTCTCCGGTTGTTCGACAACCTGATCTACAACACCGACAGACATATGAATAATCTGCTCATCACCGAAGACTGGAAAATCCGGTTGATTGACCACTCGCGCACGTTTCGTCCTTTCGACCAAGTGAAAGACCCGAAGGCCCTGACCCGGTTTTCGCGATCGCTTTTGGAGAAGATGGAACAGCTCAATGAGGCGAGTTTGACACAACATCTCGGTAAATATTTGACGCCGTACCAGATTCAAGGGCTGCTTAAGCGCAGGGATGCCATAATGGCTATCTCGAAAAAGATGGTTGCTGAAAAAGGAGCTGGCGCGGTCCTGTATAGATGAGACGAACGTTTTTCGGCGTGTATGGTTTGATTCTGTGCCTTTGGTTTGCCATCTCCATTACCTTCGCACAAAGCTCTCGTGTCGTTGCCATTGGTGATATCCACGGGGACTTTGATGCGTTCGTCGGAATACTGGGTCAGGCGCGTTTGATCGATCCGGCGCAACGGTGGTCGGGAGGGAATGCCACACTCGTTCAGACGGGTGACTTCCTCGACCGCGGACCAAAGGCGCGCGCCGTAATGGATCTCCTCATGGCTCTGCAGAAAGATGCACCGAAGCAGGGCGGAAAGATCATTGTCCTCATGGGAAATCACGAGGCGATGAACGTCTACGGCGATCTGCGATATGTGAGCGAAGCGGATTACGCAAGCTTCGCCGACGATCGCGCCAGTTCGCGCAATGGAAAAACAGAAACGGGACGTCCCGCCGGTTTCGAGCAGCGATGTGCCGCATTTTCGAGCGATGGTAGATACGGCAAATGGATTCGCTCACTGCCGGCAGTCGCCAAGGTCAATGATTCCATTTTCCTGCATGGTGGCATCAGTCCGGAGCTCTCTATGGCAACCATCGAGAGGATTAACGAAGCGATTGCCGCCGAAATCAAGTCCTTTGATACTTACCGAGAGTTCATGGTGGATAAAAAGCTCGCACAGCCGTGCAGTACGTTGGAAGAGTTGACGATGGCTGCTCGCGCAGGGCTTGAAAAGGCGAAAGGCAAGGATGCCGAAACGCTCAAGAGTTTCCTGAATTACCCCGCCTGGCTAAGTTTCCACGAGAGCGGCCCACTCTGGTTCCGCGGCTACGCTCAATGGACGGACGATGAAGGTCCTTCGAAGGTGCAAAGCCTCACCCAGTCATTCGGCGTCGCCCGCTTTGTGGTTGGACACACGCCCCAGCCCGGAGGACGGATTGTTTCGCGGTTCGACGAAATGGTTTACTTGATCGATACCGGGATGCTTTCCAGTTATTTCCCTGGCGGACGTGCATCTGCATTGAACATCCAGGATGGAAAAATCAGCTTCATTTATTAATCGGGTCTTCAATCTTCGCCCAGGTGACTTTTCCCGCGGTCTTCCGCTGTTCGCGTACTACTTCCTGATTATCTCGTCGTACGGAATGGGACGGACAGCACGCGATTCCCTGTTTCTCGACCAATTCAAGGCAGTACAACTTCCGTATGCCGACATTGCCGTCGCAGGCTTGGTTGGATTTATCGTTGCGCTGTACATTCGGCTTGGTCGGGCTGTGAATTTGCGCAACCTGCAGTTCGTAACGTTAATCTTCTTCTCGCTATGTTATCTCGGGCTCTGGTGGGGCATTCATCGTCAGAAACTCGCGTGGGCTTCGCCGGCACTGTACATTTTCGTCGGAATCTTCGGAGTCGTCGCAGTAACGCAGGTTTGGACGATGGCGAATTTCCTGTGGACGACTCGCGAAGCGAAACGTTTGTTCGGAATGCTGGGTAGCGGAGGTATTGCAGGAGGGATCGCGGGCGGTTTTCTAACGAAATGGATCGCGCCGAGATTTGGAACAGAATCGATACTGCTTGTGATTAGTGCATTCGTTGCAGGTGCTGGACTGCTGGTGGTAGCGATCTGGAGTCAGCGTCCCCCAGAAGATGCTCAGCCCCTCAGCGATGATGGGCCGCGCAACCTGTTGGAGAGTTTTCAGCTCGTCAGGCAATCACCTCACCTTCAGGCTATCGCGGCACTGATCTGTCTTGCGTCCATCGTAACGACGGCTGCCGGATGGCAATTGAAAGCCATCGCGAAAGAGACAATCGTTAATAAAGATATGATGGCGGCGTATCTGGGCGGCTTTCAGGCCTATGCCGGAATCGCGTCGTTCGCTGCGCAGCTCCTGATCACGACGAAACTGTTGCGCCGGTTCGGTGTCGGCGTCGGCCTGCTCGTTTTGCCGCTTTCTTTGACTGCAGGCTCAATCGCGGTGACGATTTCGGGAACACTGTGGGCGGCCACTGTTCTGAAGGGAAGCGATCAAATCTTCCGCTATTCCGTCGATACATCTGCCCTTCAGCTTTTATACCTGCCCGTCTCTCCCAATATCAAACTTCAAGTCAAATCGTTCATCGATACTGTCATCTGGAGATTCGGCGATGGTCTGGCCGGGCTGACGCTTCTTGTTTTCGCCACGAATCTCCATTTCACGCCAAGGGAAATCGGATGGGTCAACCTGGCGTTGCTTGGAGGATGGATCGTTGCCGCAATCGTCGCACGACACCAATACGTCGCGACATTGAGAAATAACATTCAGCAAATCCGTATTCAGCCGGAAAAGGTTTCGGTACCTATACTGGACCAATTCACGAGGAACGTTTTCGCAGAAAAACTCAATTCCCCAGACGTCAACGAAGTTATGTACGCACTAAATCTTTTCGAGATGGCCCAGCATCTCCACGTACATTCGGCAGTAAGAACCCTCCTGAATCATCCCTCGCCCCATGTCAAAAAAAAGGCCGTTTACATTTTGAACAATGCTGGTGACCTCTCCGTGCGGGATCAAGTTGTGGCCCTGCTGACCGACAATAGCCTGGATGTACGGGCCGAAGCACTGTTGTACCTGAGCCGTCACGACGATGTAGACCCGCTGACCTACATCGACAAGCTCGACGATTTTGCAGGTTTCTCGATCCGCTCTGCGATGATCTCTTTCCTGACGAAACCGGGCGAGGGCCAAAATCTCATCGCCGCTCGCGTCATGACTAACGGCATGATCGCCGACCTGGGAAATGAAGCCTTGTCTGCGGACGCAGCGCACACGTTGGCACTATTAGGGGACATCACTGTCGAGCCATTGCAGGAATCGTTAGCGGATGGAACCGTACCGATCCAGATTCGTGTCCAAATCCCTGGTATTCTGCTGAGGATTGGGACGGTGGCCGCCGCTCGCGCGCTTGCCGAAAATCTGATTCAGGCCGATCCCCAGTTACGTTTGCGGGTGATATCTGCGTTGAACAAACTGTGCGAGTTCGAATCCAATCTTGCGATCGACAAACACTTGGTCGAAAGCGCAATGGTTGCGGAAATGATGGGTCACTACCGGTCCTATCAGATCTTGGGCGCCTCGGGATTGAATGTGGACGAAGGGTTGAAACGAACAATGGCGGAAGAACTGGAACGGATATTCCGCCTAATGAAGCTGCTGTTTCCGTCACTCGACCTTCAGAATGCTTATCTCGGCATTCAGTCCAACGATCCATTGACGCATGCGAACGCGCTCGAGTTCCTTGACAATACGCTCAATCCGCTTTTGCGGACGAGGCTGGTGCCGTTAATCGATAGTGAAGTAAGTCTTCAGGAGCGTATCCACCTGGCCGACCGGTTCCTTGGTTTTAGCGTGACGTAAGGAATGGAACACAAAAAGCACAAGAGTCACAAATCATATTCAGCTTCTCTCTGTGACTCTTGTGCTTTTGGTGTTCTGTTCTTACTGCGCGGCCAAGCGGCTGACTTCCACGTCCTTTGTTCCGCTGCGTGACAACCGTCGCATTTCGATCAGTGTGAGAATTCCGGCAGGCAAATGGCTAAGAACCCAGAAGGGAGAGAACCATAGGGCCGCTCTGAGCCGTCGAGCGAACAGAAAATAACTGGTAGACATGAGCAGATAACTCACGCCCGAAAACGCGAGAATACTTGCGCCTGCAAAGTTGTCGATCCCGTGCACGGCGCTGAAAACGACGCCCACTACACTCAGCATGGCCATAATTCCGCTTCCTATCACGAAACCCGCGGAATTTGCCCCGTAGCGGCGTTCGGGATCGATTTCCGACGACCAGGAGCGCACATCGGTATCTCGCCACATCCAACGCGAACCATCCGCTTCGAAGGTTCGGAGGCCTTCAACCTGGTACCCCCACATATTCCATGCACCGTCGTTCAAAATGCCGGGCATTCGATTGATCTTGTTGATAACGTCAAATGCTTCCCGATTGATTACGACAAACGAAGACTCGAATTCCAGTACCCTCTTTTTTTCCCGCCGGCGGTTCGCGATCCGCACCAGTTGAAGGAGGTGTTCCATGGATGGTGCGATGAGCTGTTGCAAAAAGCTACGGCACCGGACACCCGGACGAAGGGCGAGCGCCGATACTTCGTTGGAGCCTGAAAATTCCACGGCTGTCTCGATTGCAAAACGGTCGAGAACGATATCGGAATCTACGATCACGAACCATCGTCCTCGAGCAGCCGACTGCGAATGCTCGAGCGCACGGATCCGGTCGTTGGCGGTGTCGATGGGAAATAGAGTAGGGGTCACACGAACCGGAATGTGGGAGCGAACGCTACGAAATTGCTTTGCGAGTTGAGCGAAACGGCGGTCCTCCTCGCAATACATGAGAACTAATTCGATGAATGGGTAGGATTGATCAAATATGGATTGAATCGTCCGCTCCACCTTTTCAGGTGAGCCCCTCATCGGCAGAAACACAGTGATGACACCGTATGCGCCCGAAGCACGTCTGGTTAAAAAACGGCTGCGACTCGAGATTCCGAACCATGTTTCCAGAAACACGAGCAGGGTGGCGAGCGCGGCAAGCCAACACACGAAGAGAAGGGCAAACTGGAGCAGAGACCCCATACCTTCCTTCTAATTTATCTGTAATAATTTTTCAATCGTAGATAAAGTTCGGCTGTCGCTTTACAATCCGCAAGGCAATAGTGTGCGATTTCGTCCAGGCGTCCCTGCTTAAAATAATCACCAACTTTGCTGCCGTTGATTCCGTTTTTAGGCGAATGCACTCCAAAGATTTCGCAGAAAAACTCAAGCGTGCCTTTCCGGTACCGTTCGAAGTTGGTGAGCACCTCGCGGACATCAAAGTGGCGCTCAGTGCTGAAACGCCGGGTGTCCAGCAGAATATCGCGCGGAATCGGTACTCCCATGATCGCACTGCGAATGTTGATGTAAGGGAAATCGAAGGACTTTCCGTTGAATGTGACAAACCTCTGAGGCCGGATCTGACCCAGATCCGACCAAAAGTTTGCCAGTAGCTCCCGCTCGTCGGGTTGACAATAGGCGCGGGACCGATCGAGTTCGAGCCAATGCACCCCGATACATATGATCCGGCCCGTGCAGGGATCGAGGCCAAGCCCCTCCAACACCCTCGTTCTATCATCATCGTTCTCGAGATCGAGAAGGATCTCTCGCGCTCGTATCGGAATTCCGTCGGGATCCTGGCCGATCGTCTCGATATCAACGATTAATGTAGAGGGCTGCGCCATGCGTCTAGGTTACGCGCCACGCGGACAAGTCAGGACCGCCAACATCTGACCAATAGTCAATGCTCAATTCTCAATTCCCATCCGATGGGAATTAGGAATTGAGAATTGGGCATTGGTCAGATGTTGGTTCCTTCCCTCTCACCAGATTGGGGAGTACAATGTGCTCAGTTCCGGAGTTCACCGTCAAAGGGGGAACTATGATGACCAGCTTGATATTCATGCTGCTGATGCAGCAACTCCCCAGCACTTCGTTCTTGGTTTCGACGAAGGCAGGCCTCGTTAA
>Ga0114129_10001313_pt1 | contig 33239 bp, 32 predicted proteins | sample RhiMetdeltSRZDD1_FD_80071 | JGI IMG/M metagenome (GOLD analysis project Ga0114129, IMG submission 80071) | Populus rhizosphere microbial communities from Tennessee, USA - Rhizosphere MetaG P. deltoides SRZDD1 (version 2) (version 2) | ecosystem: Host-associated > Plants > Roots > Rhizosphere >...
AGGCAGGGGTGGGCCGAGCGCGCGCCGACACGGTGTCGGTGCGGGATCAGCTGCACGGCTACGCGCTCCAGCGCCGAACCGAGGAGGCCCAGTTCCGGCCGGCAGGGGAGCGGGCGCTCGAGTCGCACTCCTCCGCGCGGCGGGCTCTCAAGTTCGGCCTTTGGAGGCTCCTCCGCTTCTCGTTCCAGCGCTACGACCGGCTCCTCGCCGAGCTCGCGGAGCTGAACGCCGGCCTCGCCGAACGCCTCGTGGCCGCGGAGGCCGAGATCTCCAAGCTGCGCAGCGAGGTGGACGACCTGCGGCAGGATCGCTCGTGAGGATCGCGGTCCTCCATCCACAGACGGCGTTCGCGCGGGGGGGAGCCGAGGTCCACACCGAAGCCCTCGTCCGCGCGCTCCGAGCCCAGGGGCACGAGGCCGAGCAGGTCACGATCGCCGGCAAGTGGTACCCGGCCACCGAGCTGGCGCACCAGATGGCCGTCTGGCGGAGCTTCGACATCACGGAGTCGGGCGGCCTGGAGGTCGACGCGGTGATCGCGCTCAAGTTCCCGGCGTACCTGGCGCAGCACGAACGCAAGATCGTCTGGCTGATCCACCAGCACCGCACCGCCTACGAACTGTGGGACCACCCCCAGTTCGCGGACCTGGCGCACCAGGACGAGGGGCCGACGGTTCGCGACATGGTCCGCGCCGCCGACCTGCTGGCGCTCACCGAGGCCAAGCGGGTCTTCGCGAACTCGAAGAACGTCCGCGACCGGCTGATGAGCTCGCTCTCGGTGCAGTCCGACGTGCTGTACCACCGATCGCCGATCTCCGAGGCGTTGCTCGAACAACCCCCGCTCGCGGTCAAGGACCACGTCCTGTACCCGGGTCGGTTCGAGTCGCTGAAACGACAGTCCCTGGCGATCGAGGCGATGCGCTACGTGAAGACGCCGGTCCGGCTGGTGCTCGTCGGCAGCGGTCCCGACGAGGGAGCGCTCCGAGAGCTGGCCGAGGATCGCGCGGTCCGCGACCGGGTCCGGATCGAGGTACGCGTCTCCGACGAGCGCCTGCACGAGCTCTACCGGTCGGCGGTCGGCGTGGTGTACACGCCGTTCGACGAGGACTACGGCTACGTCACGATCGAGGGGTTCGCCGCCGCGCGCCCGGTGGTGACCGTCGAGGACAGCGGGGGCCCGCTCGAGTTCGTCACCGACGGGGAGACCGGCCTCGTCACCGAGCCGGAGCCGAAGGCGATCGCCGATGCCCTCGACCGCCTCCTCACGGACCGAGATGTCGCCGCGCGGTGGGGAGCGGCGGGCAACAGCCTCGTGCGCGAGGCCGTGCCCTCGTGGCCCGAGGTCGTGAGCAAGCTGCTGACGTGATGACGGCGAACGGGACGTCTGGCATCGCGGGGGCGATGCGGCGCGCCGCGGGTCGCGCGGCGCGCCGCGCCGGGCTGCGGTCACCGGCACCGCAGCCGCGATCGAACGGCCGGATCGCGTTCGTGGGGCCGATGCCGCCGGCCAGGACCGGCATCGCCACGTACGACCGGGCGGTGCTGGACGGGCTCGGCCGGATCGGCTTCCTGGAACGCCACCCGGTGGACGTGCTCTGGCCGGTGCGGCGCGAGCACCACGAGGCGATCGGCCGGTACGACCTGGGGATCTATCAGCTCGGGAACAACGTCCAGCACCACCGCGACGTGTACCGGCTCGCCTGGAGCGCTCCGGGGATCGTCGTGCTGCACGACCTGGCGCTGGACGACTTCATCACGGGCTTGCAGTCGATCGGCGACCCGTTGGGGTTCCGGGCGCTCGGCGAGGCGGCTGGGATGCGTCAGCGGGTGGCGGGCGACCCGGATGCTGCGGCGAACGAGCCGCTCCGCGTGCCCTGGGCTGCCGCGGCCGTCCGGGCCGCCCGCGGTGTCGTCGTCCATGCCGAGTTCGGCCGGCGCTACCTCGAGGAGCTGGGGTGCCGGACGCCCGTCTTCGTGATCCCGCACCCCGTGGTGGAGTCGCCCGAGGCGCTGGCCCGCGCGCGCGAGCGCGCGCGGGACCTGCGCGCCCGTCTGGCCGCCCGGGGCGTCGACCGGCTGGTCGTCGCCCCGGGCGACGTGAACGCGACCAAGCAGCACGGCGCGATCCTGGCAGCCCTGGGAGAGCTGCCCGAGGACGTGCACCTGGCGATCGTCGGGCGCCGCGGCGCCGGCTACGACGTGGGGCGGCTCGTCGACCGGCTCGGCCTCCGCGCCCGCGTGACGGTCGGCCTCGACGTCCCCGACGAGGACTTCCTCGCATGGATCGCCGCGGCCGACGTCGTGGTGGACCTCCGTCATCCCCACCGCGGTGAGGTGAGCGGCTCGCTCGCGCGCGCGATGCAGGCGGGACGACCGACGATCGTCTCGGGGACCGGCACGTACCTGGACGTCCCGGAGGATGCCGTGGTGCGCGTCGCCGCCGGCCGTGTGGACCCCGACGAGCTGCGATCGGCCCTGTCCTCGCTCCTCGACGACGAGGGACGACGCCGGCGGGTCGGCGCGGCGGCGAGCGCAGAGGTACGCCGGCTCGCCGACACCGACGCCACCGCCCACGGCTACGAGCGGGTGATCATGGCGACGCGCGAGCTCCTGCGCGACCCAATCAGGGCGATCATGTATCGGTGGGCGCGCGCGCTCGCGGAGGTCGGCGTCGACGAGCCCTTGCTCGAGGAGGGCTACGGGATGTCCTACGCGCGCGCGCTGATGAGCTTCACGTCGCGGCCGTGACGCGCGGCTCCCGTTGCGCGGCAGACCCGTTGCTAGACTCGCCGCGCACGCCCTGAGCAGGGCATCTCCTCGCCGAAGGAGCATCCGATCGCCTCGCTGAACGCCGTCGAACGCACGTCCGAGCCGCCTCGCCTGCGGGTGGGGGAGCGCCTGCGCGAGCTCGTCTCTGGTCGCGAGGTCCTGCTGAACCTGATCCGCAAGGAGCTGAAGGTGAAGTACACGGCCTCGGCCCTCGGCGCGATCTGGTCGCTGCTCAACCCGGTCGTGTTCCTCGCGGTCTTCTCGTTCGTCGTGAAGGTGCTGAATAACCCGATCCCGGACTTCCCGGTGTTCCTGCTCTCCGGGCTCCTCGCGTGGAACTTCTTCTCGGCCGCGCTGCAGTCGGGCGCGCACTCCGTGATCGACAACGCGAACCTCGTCAAGAAGGTGGCGTTCCCCCGGGAGATCCTGCCGCTGTCCTCGATCGGGGTGGCCCTGTTCGACTTCGTCCTGCAGTCGGCCGTGCTGCTGCTGTTCATCCTGGTCTCCGGCCACGGGTTCCGGCTGCCCGAGCTGCTCCTCTACCCGCTGGCGATCGTCACGATGATCGTGATCACGACCGCGGCCACGTTCTGGGTCGCGGCACTGAACGTCCGATACCGCGACGTCGGGCACCTGTTGAACATCGGGCTGCTCGTGTGGTTCTGGCTGACCCCGATCGTGTACCAGGGCGCCCTCGTGCAGCGCCATCTCAGCGACGTCTCGATCGCGGGGGTGAGCGCGTGGACGCTCTACCTGTTGAACCCACTCACGACGATCGTCCTCGGGTTCCAGCGGGCGCTCTACGGGATCGTCGTCCCGCCGGGCGGCGGCGACCCCGTCCTGCCCGACGTGAGCGTCGGCTGGCACGTGGCCACGCTCGGGGCCCTGCTCGCGATCGGTCTCGTGCTGCTCCTGCTGGCGTGGCGGTCGTACTTCGATCGCTCCGGAGACTTCGCGGAGGAACTGTGAATCCCGCGGTCCGGATCGAGGGGATCTCGAAGAAGTTCCGCCTGTACCGCGAACGCCCGACGTCGCTGAAGCAGCGGATCCTCGCCTCCCGGATGCGGGCCGAGGACTTCTGGGCCTTGCGGGACGTGACGTTCGACGTCCCGGACGGCTCGTTCCTCGGGCTGGTCGGCCACAACGGATCCGGCAAGACGACGCTGTTGAAGTGCATCGCGGGGATCCTCCGGCCGACGGCCGGGACGATCCGCTACGGGGGCCGACTCGCCGCCCTCCTCGAGCTGGGCGCCGGCTTCCACCCCGAGCTGACCGGGCGAGAGAACGTCTACCTGAACGCGTCGTTCCTCGGCCTCTCGCGCCAGCAGACCGTCAGGGTCTACGACGAGATCGTGGCCTTCGCCGAGCTCGAGGACTTCATGGACAACCAGGTGAAGTTCTACTCCTCCGGCATGCTCGTCCGGCTCGGCTTCGCCGTCGCCGTCCACGTCGACCCGGAGATCTTCCTGATCGACGAGGTCCTCGCGGTGGGCGACGAGTCGTTCCAGCGCCGCTGCCTCGATCGGGTGCGCCGCTTCCAGGAGGAGGGGAGGACGATCGTGCTCGTCTCCCACGCGCTGGACACCGTGCGGGAGGTGTGCGACTCGGCGGTGCTGCTCGAGCGCGGCCGGGTCGTCAAGGAGGGAACGCCGGAGGCCGTGGTCCGAGAGCTCCGGCACCGCCTGCTGAGCGACGATCCGCGGTTCGTCCCCGAGGAGGGGACCCGCGAGGTCGAGATCGCCGGCGTGTCGATCGGCTCGGACGGCGGCGCGGAGGCCTCCGTGATGCCGGACGAGGGGCTGACGATCGTCGTCGAGCTTCGCGCGGACTCGCCCGTCCGGGACGTGGATGTATCGTTCGAGGTCGTGTCGGCGGTCACGAACACACCCGTGATCGGCGGCAGGACCTCGGCGCTGGGGGTCGACGTAGGCCCCGTGGACGCGAAGAAGCGCGTCCGCTTCCGGATCCCGCCCGCGCCGTGGGCGAGCGGGAAGTACTTCGTCACGATCGGGGTCGAATCGCTCGACGGCCGGCCGTACCACATCCGCACGCAGCACTACGCCCTGGACGTCCAGGAGGTCGATCGGGAGCCCGTCCGACTCCAGGTCCGGCCCACCGTCGAGGTCGAGGACCTGTGAGCCTGCCGACACCGCCGGAGACCACGGTCCACGGCGAGCCATCGAAGGAGACCAGTCACGCCATGCTGATCGCGCTGATCCTGCTGTCCGTCACGCTCGCCGCCGTCGCCCAGTTGACGCTGAAACGGGGGATGGATCAGGTGGCGAGCAGCACGGGTGAGCTCAAGCTGCAAGCGGACTCGCTCCGGGACGTCGTCACCACGCCAGCCGTGTGGCTGGGGCTGTTCCTGTTCGGTCTGTCGGCGTTCGTCTGGCTGGCGGTCCTGTCGCGGACGTCGCTGTCGTTCGCGTATCCGTTCGCGTCGTTGACGTACGTGCTGATCCTGCTGGCGGACCGGTTCGTCCTCGACGAGCCGGTCCCCGTCCTGCGGTGGGCGGGCGTGGCGTTCATCATCGTGGGGATCGTCCTGGTGGCGCAGACGCGTCACGCATGAAGGCCGTCGTCCTGGTCGGCGGGGAGGGGACGCGGATGCGTCCCCTCACCGAGACGATCCCGAAGCCGCTGCTGCCGCTGGTCGACCGGCCGATCCTCGACCACGTCCTCGACCACCTCGTGGCGCACGGCGTCCACGAGGTGATCATGTCGTCGCCGTACCTCGAGGACACGTTCCACCCGTTCCTCGAGGCGCGGCGAGGCGACCCAGCGATCACGTGGGTCACGGAGATCGAACCCCTGGGCACGGGCGGCGCGATCGTGAGCGTCCTCGACCGGGTCGGGGACGACCCGTTCCTCGCGCTGAACGGCGACATCCTCACCGACCTGGATCTCACCGAGATGGTCGCGGCGCATCGCGACCGGAGCGCCGCGGTCACGATCGCGCTCCACCACGTCGAGGACGCCCGGGCGTTCGGGCTCGTCGCGTCCGATCCCGACGGCCGGATCACGGAGTTCCGGGAGAAGCCGACGGAGCTCGTACCCGGTGACATCAACGCCGGCACCTACGTGCTCGATCCCGCCGCGCTCGCGGCGTGGCCGGCCGGCGTGTACCACTGGATCGAGGGCGAGATCTTCCCGGCGCTGATCCGTGACCGGGCCGACGTGTTCGGGTTCCCCTCCGACGCGTACTGGCTCGACCTGGGGACCCCGGAGCAGTACCTGCGGGCGCACGCCGACCTGCTGGACGGAGCGGTCCGGGGGCGGAGCTATCCGGCGCCGTGGGTCGGCGAGGGCGCGGACGTGGATCCCGAGGCCCGCCTGGGGCGGCACGCCGTCGTGGGACCGGCCGCCCGCGTGTCGGCCGGGGCCGACGTCGACGGCTCGGTGCTGCTCCCGTCCGCGATCGTCGGGCCCCGAGCCCGCGTGCGAGGCTCGGTGCTGGGGACCGGCGCGGTCGTCGGCGAGGGCGCAACGCTGGAGGGCTCCGTCGTCGGCGAGGGCGGTTCCGTCGCGGACGGGGTCGTCCTCGACGGTGAACGCGTCCCCGCGTCGGCGAGCGTCACGAACGGTTCCGGGAGCGGCACGGTTCCGGCGTGATCCCGTCAGCCCCGACCTCGTCGCGCGGATCGTTCGACGATGCGTCGTCTGAGCGAGCGGACGTTCGCGGGGGAGCAGCTCGTGGCCGGCGACCGGTGCACCGGTCACGGCGTCATCCTGCTCGAACGCCCCCCGCACAGCAACGGTTCGGCGCCGTCTCGAGCAACGGCCTCTCCACGGGGACGTCCGTCGGCGGGACGGTCGCGATCCGCTGTCCGACCGACCTCTCGGAGATCTGAGCCGCCGTCTCAATCGTCCGTCGAACGGGGCCGATTGTGTAGGGTGCTCGACCTGACCCGGGGACCCCGATGAGACGTCTGACCCGCGTGCTCGTGACGCTCGCTGTGGCTGCCGCGACGCTCCTCGGCGGGCAGCTCGCCCAGGCGGCCGACGGCTTCCGCTTCCACGGCTCCGGCTACGGCCACGGCATCGGGATGTCGCAGTGGGGGGCGTACGGGCTGGCGAAGCGGGGATGGACCTACGAACGGATCCTCCGCCACTTCTACTCGGCTACGAGGGTGGTCCATACGTCGTCGCTTCCGAAGCAGCTCCGCGTCGGCCTGACGAGCGGCCGTTCGAAGATCCACGTGAAGGCGAAGAACGGCCCCGTCCGCCTGTGGCTGGACGGCCCCGGCACGACCTTCGTGACGAAGATCCCGTGGGGCAAGACCTGGACCGTGATCGCCCTGCCCGCGAAGAAGCGGTTCGCGATCCGCGATCAGGACGGCGTCCTCGTCGGGCGCTTCGGCGGGCCGGCATCGCCGCTGTTCGCCACGTACGCCGACGCGGGGGCTCGGGCGTTCGTCCCCGAGGCGGACGAGGTCTTCCATCAGGGGTTCGCGTACGCGTACGGGTTCCTCGAGTTCGGCCTGACGGACTGCGCGAGCGGCTGCCGGGAGCGGCTGACGATCCAGCTCCCGTTCGAGCTGTACCTGCGGGGGCTGGGCGAGATGCCGAGCAGCTGGCCGGCTGCCGCGCTCCGGACCCAGGCCGTCGCCGCCAGGTCGTACGCCACGTACCAGATCCGTCGCAACGGCCTGCAGTCCTGGTGCGACTGCCACCTGATCGACGGCGCCGGCGACCAGGTGTACGTGGGCTTCAACAAGGAGAGCGGGGTCGACGGCGACCGGTGGGTCGCCGCCGTGCGGGCCACCGAGGGCCAGGTCGTCACCTACGGCGGCTCGGTGATCCAGGCGTTCTACGCGGCCTCGGACGGCGGCTACACGGAGAACGTGGAGGACGTGTGGCACGGGGGGAACCCCGCGTACGCGGTGCCGTACCTCCGCGGCGTCTGCGATCCCGGCGAGGCGACGTCCGCGAACCCGTGGCTCGACTGGACGAGGAGCTTCACCGCCGCATCGGTGTCGATGCGGCTCTCCCCGTACACCGGAGGCATCGGCACGATCCGCCGGTTCACGAACGTGCGGCGGGGGGTTTCGGGGCGGATCGTCTCGGCCTCGGCGGTCGGCGGGAAGGGCACGGCGTCGGTGTCGGGGAGCGAGCTCCGGTCGGCGCTGGGGCTCCCCGACGGTCGCGTATGGATCAACCAGGACCGAACGATCCTGGGATCGATCCGCTCCGTGTACGACGGGCTGATGTGCCGGCCCGGGCTCCCGGTCTCAGGAACGGCCACGTACACCCACGGCTCCCGCCAGCTCTTCGCGATCGGCGGGATCTATCGCAACGCCCAGGTCGACCTGACGATCTGGCTGAAGGGCGCGTTGCACGGCGAGTACCTCGCGGTCGGTGGGGCGGGAGGCCGGCTGGGCCTGCCCGTCGCGAACGTCGCCCGCACCCCAGCGAGCTTCTCCGGACCGTCCTGCTCGTCGTGTCGCAGGATCGTGCTGGAGCACGGTCGGATCTACTTCAAGGCGGGCGTCGGGGCGCACGCGCTGTGGGGACCGGTCCTCTCGGCCTACCTGGGGAAGGGAGGCGCCTCGGGACCGCTGGGATACCCGACGACGCGTGTCCGGCGGGTGAGCGGTGTCGCGCGGGCCGCGTTCGAGCACGGGTCGATCGCCTGCGCGAACGGTTCGTGCGACGTGCAGGTCGCCTAGCTCAGCAGGGGGAGTTGCTGCCCTCGGGCGCGTTGCTCGTGCATTCGAACGCCGTCACGAACCCGTTCACGATCGTGGCCGCTTCGTCCGCCGTGAGATCGCCGCCGGCGGGACACGACTGCCGGCGGTTCCAGGCCGTGATCGTGAGCGCCCGCTCGGGCGTGAGGGACGGGTAGGGGGCGACGAACGTCGCCTGGTCGCCGCGGGCGATCCTCGTGAGCCGGTCGAGGATGTTCGACGCGATCCCTCCGTCGGCCTCGGGCAGGTAATACACGAAGACGGCGCCGTGCTCGAGCGAGTGCACGACGTGGGTCTCCGGCGGCTGGGTCTCCCACACCTTCGGGGAGACGATCGGGCTCGGGTCGTGGAACCCGGAGGTCGCCGGCGTGTCCGTGTAGGTGTACGGCTGGTTCGGCTGGAGGTGCTGGCCCCCGGGGGCGCTCGCGGCCGGCTGCTCGATCTCCGTGCAGCCCGCCCGCTCCGCCGCCCTCTGCGCCGCGCGCGGCACGGGATTGGGACCCGAGACCCGGAAGAGGAACGTGACGGCGCCGACGGCGAGCACGGCGACGCCCGCCGACGTGATGGTGCGGCGCAGCGCCGACGCGCGGCGCGCGCGACGGCGCTCCGCCTCCCGGACCCGCCGGGCCTCGTCCTTCCGCTCGCGACGGACGACGTTGGCGCCGCCCCGGCCGGCCGGCGGCGAGGCCGCCGCCCCCCGTGCCGGCCGGCGCCGCTTCTTCTTCGCCATCAGATCGCGGCGCCCGGCTCGGGCGCCTCGCCCTGGTACTGCCGGCCCTCGGCCGTCGGGAAGCTGTACTGCGAGGTGAAATCGAAGGCGACGGCGAGGTTCACGCTCGCGCAGGTCTGCAGGCGGTGCCAGGCCACCAGCGCCATCTGGGTCCCTTCCGGAAGCACGCCATCGGCCTCGGGGAAGTCGTAGGGCGCCACGATCACCCGGTCCTGACCGACGTCCGCGTCCTGGACCCGGCGGTCGTAGAAGGCCGTGAGCTTCGCGACCTCGTCGGAGGGTGCCGTCGGGTCGTACCAGACGATCGTGCCGCCGTGCTCGAGGGAGTGGATCGCCCGGTAGAGCTCGGGGAGCGTCAGGGTGCTGTACACGCCGGCGCCGAGCGGGCCCGGCGGGATCTGGGCGTGGGGACCCGATGCCGGCGGCGTGGTCGGATAGGTCGACAGCGGCGGTCCGTTGTTCGGGTCGACGTGGACCCGGTCCTGGCTGGCGGGGTCGTACGGCGGCGTCGTGGTCACGTCGCCGCACCCGGCCGCCTCCTTGGCCTTGGCCGCCTGACGCAGGAGGTCCTGCGCCGACGCGAGGTCCGGAGAGGGGAGGAGCGTGAAGGCGGCCACAGCGACCGCCGCTCCGAGCACGACGAGCACGGTGCCGATCCGGCGGTTGCGGGAACGGGCGGCGATCTTCCGCTGGAGCTCCTCGCGCTCGAGCCTCGCCTGTTCCTTCCGTTGTGCTTTCGTGGGACGGCCGGATCGGTCCGGTCGGCCCGGGACGCCGTTGGTCAATCGCACTCCTCTGCCGGTGTTCGGAAGCTTACCGACCCAACTCGTTGCGGCCGGGACGTCGTCTTGCGGCGCCGAGGGGGTCGGCCTATCCTGCTTGCGCCTTCCCCTCGGGCGCGACGGCCGGATCTCGGCCGAAGGAGGGGAGGCGCGTGGCAGATACCAAACCCGAGCAGGTCCTTCGGGTGCCGGCTGCAGAAGGGAGCGGCGCGCTGGACCGCTACTTCAAGGTCTCGCAACGGGGATCCAGCGTCCGGACCGAGGTTCTCGCCGGCGTCACGACCTGGCTCACGATGGCGTACATCTTGTTCCTGAACCCGGCGATCCTCGGGTTCCTGGGGATCCCGGACCTGCAGCCGCTGGGCCTTCCTTTCCCGGCCGTCCTCACCTCGACCGCCCTGGTCGCCGGGATCGCCACGATCGCGATGGGGGTGTGGGCCAACTACCCGTTCGCGATCGCGTCCGGGCTGGGGCTGAACGCGTTCGTCGCGTTCACCCTGGTCGCGGGACAGGGGCTCTCGTACCCCGAGGCGATGGGCGTGATCGTCGTCGAGGGACTCATCATCACGCTCCTGGTTCTCACCGGGTTCCGGGAGGCGGTCCTGAACGCGATCCCGATGGACCTGAAGCGCGCGATCGCGATCGGGATCGGGCTGTTCCTGACGATCATCGGCCTCGTGAACGCGGGCATCGTGATCCGCGGCGAGGGAACGGTCGTGGCGCTCACGTCGAACTTCACGACGCTCCGGATGCTGACGTTCGCGATCGGGCTGGCGCTCGCCTCGATCTTCGTCGTGCGGAAGATGCGCGGCGGGTTGCTCCTGGCGATCATCGCGACCACGGTGATCGGCGCGCTGATCAACGCGATCTGGGGCGACAACCGGATCTGGGAGGCGGTGGGTCCGGGGATCGCGCAGGTGCCCGACAAGCTCGTGTCGAGCCCCGATTTCAGCATCCTCGGCGACTTCTCCTTCGGGTTCTTCGCGACGCTGGGGTTCGTGTCGGCGCTGGTGCCGGTCTTCGCGGTGATGCTGTCGGACTTCTTCGACACGATGGGCACCGCGGTCGCGCTGGGTGACGAGGCGGGCCTGCTCGACGAGAACGGGAAGCTGCCGGCGATGAACCGGGTCCTGTTGGTGGACTCACTGGCTGCGGCGGCGGGGGGCGCGGCCAGCGCCTCGTCGAACACGACCTTCATCGAATCGGCGTCGGGGATCAGCGAGGGCGGTCGTACTGGGCTCGCGTCCGTCGTGACCGGCGCGCTCTTCCTCCTGTGCATCTTCCTGTCGCCGCTCGCCGGGGTGATCCCGCCGGAGGCGACGGCGCCGGTGCTGATCATCGTGGGCTACTTCATGATCCGCGGGATCGGTGAGATCGACTGGCGGGACCCGGCGATGGGGATCCCCTGTCTGCTGACGATCGCGTTGATGCCGTTCACCTACTCGATCACGAACGGCGTGGGCGCGGGGTTCATCGCCTACACGGTGATCAGGATCCTCCAGGGCCGGTTCCGCGACGTGCATCCTCTGATGTACGTCGTGACCGCAGGCTTCCTCTTCTACTTCCTGCGGGGCGTGCTGGCCTAGTCGCGCCACCAGAGACGATCGGTCGACGGAGGGCGAGCCCATCCGGGCTCGCCCTCCGTCGTTCGCCCGGCGGCCACCACGGCGAGCGGCCGCCACCCGCCGGGCAGCGCGAGCGCGTCCGCGGCCACGTCCGGGTCTTCGACCGGCCTCCAGGCGGACCCGACCTGGCGGGAGCGGAGCGCCAGCCGGAGGCGCTCGATCGTCGCTCCCACCTCCAGGGGGTCGTCCTCGCGCGCGCAGGCGACGATCAGGAGCGGCGCGCCGACGAAGGGACCGGGATCGTCGGGGAGCGCGGCGACGACCCGCCGCCGCGCCGCCTCGGAGGCGGCCGCCACGAGCGCCACGCGCTCGGTCGCTCCGATCGCCGCGGCGGCCGCCTCCTCCACGACGTCGCGCTCGATCGGCTCGTCCGAGAAGGCGATGGCCGGTCGGAGACCGGTCACGGTCTCCAGCGCGGAGGCGAAGAAGAGATCGTCCTGGGGGTCGCGCAGCATCGTCCGGGCGGGCCTGCCGCGCTCGCCTGCCGGAAGCCCACGGACGAGCGCCGCCGGCACCCGCGAGGCCTTCGTCATCACCAGCCCGCTCGCGGCGGCGACCGCGTCCGCGAGCGCAACGACGGTGGTCTCGAGCTCCCAGCCGCGGTCGTCGGGCGTGCCCCGGAGGTCGAGCAACGGGTCGAGGCCCGCGCAACCGATCGCCACGTCGACGACGCCTTCCCGCCAGGGCCGCCCGAAGGTGTCGGTGATCACGAGGCCGAGGCGCGTGAGGCCGAGGCGGGCCGAGAGCTCCTTCTGGAGGTGCTCGGCGCTGGCATCGGGATCCTCGGGCAACAGCGTGAGGAACCCCGCGTCGACGTTCGAGGCATCGATCCCTGCGTTCGCGCAGACGAACCCGTGCCGGGTCCGGGTGATCACCAGATCGCCGCGCCGGGCCACCACCGCGACGGACTCGCGCGCGACGAGCGCCTCGCGATCGGCGTCCGCGACGATCCGTCCCTCGGCCTTCGACACGATCTTCTGGGTCACGGCGACGATGTCGCCGTCGCGCGCGGCGTTCGTCGCGAGCGACGGCGCCAGCAACGCTCCGAGGTCGTCGCCGCGCGCCACCTCCGGGAGTCCCTCGATCGGGAGGATCTCGACGCTCATGCCATGAGGGCGAGCGTGGTGCGGGCCAGCGCCTCGGCGACCGCGTCGTCCCGCATCACCGTGTCGGTGACGGCCACCTCGATCCCAAGCTCCCGGCGGATCCGGTCGGCCGAACCCGCGTCGGCGTCGTCGATCACCCATGCCTCCAGGACGTCGCGGTACGCCCCGGCGGCCCCGGCTGCCGAGACCTCCAGCCCGACCGCCGGCATGAGGCGATCCGCCATGCCGGCGAGGGGCCGGCCGCCGACGATCGGCGAGACGCCCACCGTCGGCCTGCTCCGGACTGCCTCGCGGATCCCTCGCACGGCGAGGATCGGACCGATCGACACGACCGGGTTCGACGGACACAGGGCCACGACGTCGGCTCGGTCGATCGCTTCCAGGACCCCGGGCGCCGGGTCGGCCCGTTCGATCCCCTCGAACCGCACGGACTTCACCTCGTCCCGGGCCCGACGGCGAACCCAGTACTCCTGGAAATGGAGGTCCAGCTCCTCGCCGTCGGCGACGACGTGGATCCGCGTCTCGACCCGATCGTCGCTCATCGGGATGATCGCGGCCCCGATCCCGAACCGGCCCGTGATCGCCGACGTGACCTCGTGGAGCGGCGATCCGGACCTCAGCCGACCGGTCCGGAACAGATGTGTCGCCAGATCCAGGTCCCCGAGCGAGAACCAGGCCGCGTCCGGGTCGATGCGCCGGACCTCCTCGAGCGCGCGGAACGTCTCGTCCCGCCGGCCCCATCCCCGCTCCCGATCCGCCGCGTCGGCGAGCCAGTAGGTCACCGAGTCGAGGTCCGGGCACACGCGGAGCCCGTGCAGCTCGATGTCGTCGCCGGTGTTCACCACGACGGTCAGGTCGCCCGGAGCGACGGCGCGGGCGAGCCCGCGGAGGAACTTCCCGGCGCCGACACCACCGGCGAGCGCGACGACCTTCACGAGGAAGGAGCGTAGTAGCCTCCCGAACGTGGCGGTCGCGACGTCCCACGCCCTGCGCCGAGCGCTGTCGCGCGCGGAGCAAGGCAAGGCGCTGTCGCTGGACGAGGCGACCGAGCTCATGCGAGCACGCGGTACCGACCTCGATCGACTCCTCGCGATCTCGGCGCGGGTGCGTGACCTGGGCGGCGGGGAGCTGATCACCTACTCGCGCAAGGTCTTCATCCCGCTCACGATGCTCTGTCGGGACCGCTGTCACTACTGCACGTTCGCGAAGCCGCCGGCCCGGATCGATGCCCCGTACCTGACACCCGAGGAGGTGGTGGCGATCGCCCGTGCCGGGCGCGACCGTGGATGCAAGGAAGCGCTCTTCACGCTGGGCGACCGCCCCGAGGATCGCTATCCGGTCGCGCGCGAGTGGCTCGCGGCACGCGGCTTCGCCTCGACGCTCGAATACGTGCGCGCGATGGCGATCCTGGTGATCGAGGAGACGGGCTTGTTGCCGCACCTGAACCCGGGGGTCATGAGCTACGAGGAGCTCGCGCGGATGAAGCACGTGAGCGCGTCGATGGGGCTGATGCTCGAGACGTCATCGGAGCGGCTCTCGCGGAACGGGGGACCGCACGCCGGGTCGCCGGACAAGGTCCCGGCCGTGCGGCTGCGGACGATCGAGGACGCCGGCCGGCTGGCGATCCCGTTCACCACGGGGCTCCTCGTCGGGATCGGTGAGGACGATCGGGAACGCGCGGCGTCGATCCTCGCGATCCGAGCGCTGGCGCGTCGGTACGGACACGTCCAAGAGGTGATCGTCCAGAACTTCCGGGCGAAGCCGCGCACGGCGATGGCGAACGCGCCGGAGCCGTCCGACGATGCGTTCCTCGCCGCGGTGGCCGTCACGCGGGTCCTCGTCGGTCCGGCGATCGGCGTGCAGGCGCCGCCGAACCTGTCGGACCGCGAACAGCAGCTGCGGCTCCTGGACGCCGGCATCAGCGACTGGGGCGGCGTCTCACCGATCACGCCCGATCACGTGAACCCCGAGCGTCCGTGGCCGGCGATCGAGACGCTGTCGGCCACGACGGCCGCGCGGGGCAAGACCCTCCGCGAACGGCTGACGATCTATCCGCGGTTCGCCACGAAACCCGATCCGTTCCTCGCGGGGAAGATGCGGGCGCCGGTCCGGGCGCTGCTCGGCGACGACGGACTGGCCGTGGAGGGCTCGCGGCCCGAGCCGATCGACTGGCAGGATCCCGACGTCACGTGGAAGCCGCGAGCGATCCCGTTGACCTTCAGCAAGCGGGACGGCGCTGGGCTACGCGGAGACGCCGAGGCCGTCTACGGCGAGCTCCCGCCAGAGGACCCGGTCACCGGGGCGTGGGCCGCCCGGGACGTTCATCCCGAACGGTTGAGCCTGGAGATCCGTGAGGCGCTCCGGAAGGCGGAGCGCCACCGACGGATCTCCGACGGGGAGGCGTTGGCGCTCTTCCAGGCGGAAGGCGTCGACCTCGACGCCCTCCGTCTGGTCGCCGACGGCCTCCGAGAGGAGGCCGTCGGCGACGTCGTCACCTACGTGATCAACCGCAACATCAACTTCACGAACGTCTGTTACGTCGGGTGCCGGTTCTGCGCCTTCGCTCAGCGGGAGATCGATCCCGAGGCGTACACGCTGACCCTCGAGGAGGTGGCCGATCGCGCCCAGGAGGCCTGGGCCGAAGGCGCCAGCGAGGTCTGCATGCAGGGCGGGATCCACCCCGACCTCCCCGGGACCTTCTACCTCGACCTGCTCGACGCGGTGAAGGCCCGCGTCCCGGGGATCCATATCCATGCGTTCAGCCCGATGGAGGTCCTGAACGGCGCCACGAAGCTGGGGCTGTCCTTCCATGAGTTCCTCACCGCTTGCCGGGAGCACGGCCTCGGCACGATCCCCGGGACGGCGGCCGAGATCCTCGACGACGAGGTCCGGTGGCTCCTCACCAAGGGGAAGCTCCCCGCCGACACGTGGGAGGAGATCGTCCGCACGGCGCACGGGCTCGGGATCCGAAGCTCCTCGACGATCATGTTCGGCCACGTGGACGCGCCGCCGCACTGGGTCGCCCATCTGCGTCGCCTGGCGCGGATCCAGGAGGACACCGGCGGGTTCACCGAATTCGTCCCGTTGCCGTTCGTCCATCGCAACGCGCCGATCTACCTCGCGGGCCGCGCCCGGCCGGGACCGACCTTGCACGACAGCGTCCGGATGCACGCCGTCGCGCGGATCCTGCTCGACGGAGTTATCCACAACGTGCAGGTCTCCTGGGTCAAACTCGGTGTACAAGCGTCGACGGAGATCCTGCGCTCCGGCGCGAACGACTTCGGAGGGACGTTGATGGAGGAAACGATCAGCCGGATGGCCGGCGCCGATTGGGGGATCCGCATGACCCCCGAGGAGTTCGACACGGCGATCCGTTCGATCGGTCGCACACCGGCCGTTCGGACCACGACGTACGACCGCATCGACGTTCGCGAGGCGTCCTGAGCGGTGATCGGTCAGGCGGACTGACGATATCGGTCAAGCCAACTGACCATCGATTTTCTCGCGCGAAAGGGTTGCACTCGTGCGCGTGCTTCGCGACGATGACGCGCGATGAGGGTCGAGGCAGGGAACCTCCGAAGATCCCTCTTGCCAGGGAGGCGGTTCATCCCTCAGAATCACACGCATGTGATTCAGGGGAGGAGAACGGCGTGCATCACTACATCCCGTGGCAGGAGCGAGCGAGGTGCCGAGATTACGACCCAGAGGTCTTCTTCCCCGAGAAGGGGGGATCGTCACGGGAGGCCAAACGGATCTGCTCGGAATGTCCCGTTCGCATCGAATGCCTCAACTACGCGCTTCGCCGCGATGAGCGGTACGGCGTCTGGGGCGGGATGAGCGAACGGGAACGACGGCGCCTCAAACGGATGGCGTCGTAGGAGACCTCACGGACCCGGCCACCGGCCGAAGGACCCGGAAAGGAAGGGGGAACGGATGGCAGCACGCAAGACGGCTGCGCGCAAGAGGACCACCGCCAAGAAGACGGCGGCGCGTAAGCCAGCTCGGAGGAAGACCGCCGCCAAGAAGACGACGGCGAGGAAGAGGACGACGGCTCGGCGGAAGACGGCCGCGAAGAAGACGACCGCTCGGAAGCCGGCTCGGAGGAAGACCGCCGCCAAGAAGACCACCGCGCGCAAGCCGGCGCGGAGGAAGTCCGCGGCGAAGAAGACGACCGCTCGCAAGCCGGCGCGTAGGAAGACCGCGGCGAAGAAGTCCGCGGCCCGCAAGCCCGCCCGGAGGAAGTCGGCGGCCAAGCGGCGCTGAGCGATCGCTCATCGCACGATGGAGGGGGGCCTTCACGGCCCCCCTTCGTTCGTTCCATGACCCGGTAGGCTCGCCCCCGCGCCGAAGGCGCCACGAATGACCGTCACCGCACCCGACGTCGCCCCGAACGACCTGTCCACCCCGAGCGTCCTCGCGCTCGTGGTCGTCGGGAACGGTTCGGCGGGGTCGTTGCGGGACTGTCTGCTCTCGCTGGCACATCAGTCCTACCCGCGGGTCGGGGTCCTGGCGATCGACGACGCCACCACGGACGGCTCGGGAGAGCTCCTGCAGCAGGCCCTCGGTCCCCGGCGCGTGCTGAAGAACGATCGACCGCTGGGGCTCGCAGGATCGATCCGCGAGGCGCTGAGCCGCCCCGTCGCCCGGCGCGCGGATTTCATCCTGCTGGTCGACCCGGAGGCGACGCTCGACGCCGATGCGATCGGTCGGCTCGTCGAGGCCGCGATCGGGATCGGCGTCGAGCAGGTGGGGATCGTCGGCGCGAAGATCGTCGACCACGATCGGCCACGGCTGCTCCGCGACATCGGGCGATCCTCCGATCGCTTCGGTCATCCGTACTCGGCGCTGCAGCCCGGCGAGATCGATCAGGGTCAGTTCGACCGGGTGCTCGAGGTGCTCTGCGTCTCGCCGGCGGCGATGCTGATCGCACGGGACGCCTGGGAGCGGATCGGGCTGTTCGACGAACGGCTCGATCCGGCGCACGCGGACCTGGACCTCTGCTGGCGGGCGCGGGTCGCCGGGTACCGGGTCTTGATGACCCCGCTCGCCCGGGTCCGGCTGCGCGAACGGATCGGGGAGCCGGCGTCGGAGGACGGTCGGCGCGGTCCCCGCTACGCGGAGGATCACGCCGCGATCGCCTCGATGCTCAAGAACTACAGCGTGTGGTCGCTCCTGTGGGTGGTCCCCCTGTCGCTCGTGCTCGGCGTGCTGCGGTTCGCGTTCCTCGCGCTCGGTCGGCGGTTCGACGAGGCGTACGACCTTGCCGCGGCGTGGGGATGGAACGTCTCCCACCTTCCGGGCACGTTCTCGAGGCGACGACGTGCGCAGAAGGCGCGTCGCGTGTCCGATCGATCGCTCCACCGGTTCATGGAGTCGGCGGGGTTCCGCATCCCGCGCTGGTTCGCCACCGCGGAGCGGATCCTCGAGGAACAGCGGGCGATCGACGAGGCCGACGAGGGCGAGCCGATCCGACGGAAGCTCCGCGATCGCACGGCATCGCTGGTCGGATCGCACCCCGTGATCGTGGGGTCGTTCGTCGCGATCGTGGTCGGGGTCGTCGCGGCCCGGGAGCTGATCGGGACCCCGCACCTCGTCGGCGGCGCGTTGCCGTCGTTCCCCGCCACCGCTGGCGCGTTCTTCACCGAGCTCACCTCGGGCGTCCGGTCGACGCCCCTGGGCGGGCCGTTGGCGCCCAGCCCGGCCCTGGCCGGGCTGGGGATCCTGTCCTGGATCGCCTTCGGCGATCCAGGACTCGTGCAGAAGGCGATCCTGCTGGCGGGGCCCGGCCTCGCCGCGATCCTCCTGTACCGCTCCGCGATCCGGCTCTCGGCGAGGCCGGGCCCCGCCGTCGTCGCGGCTGCGGCCTACGCGCTCGGCGCGCTCACGATGTGGGCGTTCTCCGAGGGGCGGCTGGGATCGCTGATCGCGATGGCGGTCCTCCCGGCCTCGGCAGAGCGGATCGAGGCGGCGTTCGCGGTCCATGAGCCGGCGGATGGCCCCTTCCGTGCCATCGCCGGACTCTCGGTCACGCTCGCGATCGGCGTCGCGGCCTTCCCCGGAATCCTCCTGCCGATCGCCGTCCTGGTGGCGCTCCACCTGATCTCGGGGCCGGCGCGCGCGCGCGGGACCTTCGTCATCGTGCTCGCCGCGGTGGGCGGGGCCGTCCTCCTGTTCCCGTTCCTCCCGACGCTCGTCGCGGACGGAGGTCGGGCCCTGTCGTCGTTCGTCGGGACGACGGATCCGGGACGGCTGGTCCGGCTCGCGCTCGGACCGGGGCCGGGCACCTGGGTGGTGGCGTCGTTCGTTCCGATCGCCGCCCTGCTGGGGCTCGGACTGGTCCGGGGACCCCTTCGGGGGATCGCCGCTCGCGCTGCGATCGCGACGACGGTGGGGCTGATCCTCGCGTGGCTCGCCGTCGCCGGCTACCTCCCGACCGGTCTGTCCGATGCCCCGGCGTACGCGACGCTCGCCGCGGTCTCGATGGCGTGGCTGATCGCGCTCGGGCTCACGTCGTTCATGGGCTCCTTCCGCCGTGACGCGTTCGGTCTGCGGCAGGTGACCGGCGTGGCGCTCGTCGCCGTCCTCGGGATCGGGCTCTTCCTCCAATCGGTCGCGGCGATGGTGGGAACGTGGGGCGTCGGGGGCCCGGAACGGATCCCGCCCGCGTGGGCCGTCGCCGGCGGCGGCCCATCGGGTGCCTATCGGGTCCTGTGGCTGTCGGGGGCGGGAGGCGCAGCGCTCCCGCCGCCCGCGGGAGATCCTCGGACCCGACTGGATCTGAGCGGGGCGATCGTGCGCGCGTCGATCACCGACCGGTCCGGGACGTCGATCCTCGACACCGGTCGGCCGCTGGCCGGTCCGGGTATCGACCGATTGGAGCGCATCGTGGTCGCGATCCTCGACGGGGACACGAGTCACGGCGGAGCCCTGCTGTCGTCGTTCGGCGTCTGGTTCGTCGTCGCCGAGGACGGCACGCTGCCCGGGCGCGTCGAGCGCCAGCTCGACCGGCAGCTGGATCTCGATCTCGTGCCTGCGACCGGGCTGACGATCTACCGGAACGCCGAGGCGATCCCGCCGGCCGCGGTCCTGGAGACGTCGTCCGACGACCGCGCGATCCTCGCATCGAACGACCTCGGCGACGCCGTCCGATGGCGGTCCACCCCCTCGACCCCGCTCGAGCGCGTGCCGGGGGGCTGGGATGGGCCGCCCGCGGTGGGCACGGTGTTCCTGTCATCCGAGTTCGATCCGGCGTGGGAGCTGGCCGGCAGCGGCCAGCCTCCACGACCCGCGTTCGGCTGGGCGACCAGCCTCTCGGCCGACGGAACCGCCGTCCGGATCCGGCACGGCGGCGGTCTCCCGGCCACGATCCAGCTCTGGGTGCTGGGAGTCCTGTGGCTGTCGGCCCTGTGGATCACGCGGAAGCCGGTGGCGAGATGAGGGCCGTTCGATCGGGCCCGGCGAGGGGGCAGGCGCTCTTCGCGATCGGCGTGGCGGTCGTCACCGCGGTCTCGCTCGTCGGGCTCGGCCGTGCCGGGCCCGCTTCGCCACAGCCCGTCGCGCCCGTGCCGGCCGCGTCGGGCGCGTGGATCTGCCCCCACGGGGGCGGAGAGGGATGGACCGCCGTGCTCTTCCTGGCGAACCCCGGAGACACGCCCGTGACGGCGCGGGTCACGACCCTGCAGAACGATCGAGCCGGCATGCCGACGTCCGTGGAAGTCCCGGCCGGAGGCACGGTCCGGGTCGACGAGGCCGTTGATGAGCGCTCGAGCGCGACGTACGTGGAGTACTTCGACGGATGGATCGGCGCCGGGTGGGTGCTCGTCGCGGAGGGCGATCAACCCGGGACGGCGGCCGAGCCGTGCGCACCGGAACCTGCGCGACGCTGGTACCTCCCCGACGGGACCACCGGGCTCGGTGAGGACGCGTACGTGATCGTGGCGAACCCGTTCGACGTCCGCGCCGTCCTCGATGCCGTGCTCTACACGGCGGATCGCGCGCCGATCCGGGACTCGGACTGGACCGACCTCACGATCTCACCGCACCGGAGCGTCGCCCTGCACCTGAACTCCAAGGTGGAGGGGGAGGAGGCGGTCGCCGTCGAGCTGGACGTCTCCGTGGGTCGGGTCGCGGCGGCCTCGCTCGGCATCACCGACCGGACCCGCCTGCGCAGCGCGCTCGGTACCATCGGCCTGGCCGGCTCCGTCATCCTGCCGATCATGAAGGGGTCGGACCGCGCCGATCTCGTGGTCCTTTCCACGGCCGACCGGTCGATGCGCTTCGGCGCCACGCAGCTCGGTCAGGAGGCGCCCCGGCCGGCCGGGGGCCTCACCGAGCAGGAGCAGCCGCCCGCGTCGGCGCGTTCCTATCCCGTGACCCTCGAAGGTGGCCCGGGCGGGATCGAGACGTTCGGGCTCGAGGACGTCCCGATCGCGGCCGCGCTGCGGGCGCCGGGGCCGTCCGGCGATCGCGGGTCGACCGGCGGGACCGCGCGCCCGTGGCCCGCCTGGGTGGTGCTCCCGGCCGCGGCGGTCGGGCCCTCCAAGCCGGGCCTGGTCCTCGTGAACCCCGGCGACGCCGCCGTCGTCGCACACGTCCAGACGCTGGCGGAGGGTGGCACGGCGGCCGCCCCGATCGACGTCGAGGTGCCGCCGCACGGGGCGGCCGCCGTGCCCGCCTCGTTCCTCGAGACGACGCCGGGATCCGCCGTCCTCGTCCGGGCGAACGGGCCGATCGCCGCGCTCGCGGCGAGCACGTCGATGGGCAAGGAGGGTACGGACACGTTCGCGCTCAGCATGGGCGTGGCGGTCCCCCAAGGGCTGTAGGGCGTCCCCCCATCCGGGAGCCGCTGCGTCGTGGCGTATCATGCTCTCCCCGGACGGAGCACCGGGGGTGAGCTCGCTCCCCATGGCCAGAGGACGACATGTCACCCGCGCGGCCCGGAAGCGCTGGCCGCTGATCGTCGGCGCCCTCGCCGTCCTGCTCGTGCTGAGCGTCGGCGGGGCTGCCTACGCGGCCTACCGCTACGAGCTCGCCAACGCCGATCGGATCCTGCCGGGGGTTCGCGTCGGAGGCGTCGACGTCTCGGGGATGACGGAGGCCGAGGCGACGGCCGCCGTGTGGAGGTCGGCCAACGCCGGACTGGACCGGGAGCTCACGGTCTTCGCCGGTGGGAAGCACTTCACGGTCTCGGCGCGCGAGCTCGGACGGCGCGCGTACGTGCGCAAGGCGGTCCGCGAGGCCCTCGAGGTCTCCGACCGGCTCGGCTGGGTCAGCCGGGCGTGGCACCGGCTCCGCGATTCGTCGATCGATCGGAGCGTTCCGCTCGAGGTGGCCGGGGAGTCGGGGGTGAAGGGGTTCGTCCGTCGGACCGCCAAGGAGGTCTTCGTCGAGCCGCGGGACGCGTCGATCGGCTTGACGGATGGGGCCCTCCGTTTCCATCACGCGAAGGCGGGACGGGCGCTCGACCCGGGCCGAGCGGCGCACCGGATCCGGATCGCGCTGGCCGACGGCTCGTCGATCGTCAGACTCCGGGTGCGGCCGGTGAGACCCAAGGTGACGGACCGAACGCTCGGCCCCACGATCGTGGTCCACGTCGACACGAATCGTCTCGACCTGTACGAGGGGTTCCGGGTGCAGCGGAGCTACGACGTCGCCACGGCCAAGCCCGGCTACGTCACGCCCGACGGCGAGTGGACGATCTACCGGAAGGCCGAGAACCCGACGTGGTACAACCCGGCGCTCGACAGCTGGGGTGCGGATCTTCCCGCGGTGATCCCCGGAGGCCCCGGCAACCCGATGGGAACGCGTGCCCTGTACATCACCGCACCCGGCCTGATCCGGATCCACGGCACCAGCACCGATAGTTCGATCGGACGGTACGCATCGCACGGATGCATCCGTATGCACAACTGGGAGGTCGAACAGCTCTTCGAGCTCGTGCCGGTGGGCACGAAGGTGATCGTCGTCGGGAGCCGTCCCTCGTGGGCGGTCGAGGGCGACTTCCCGGACACGCCGGACGGCTCCGACACCGTCGCCTGAGGATGCTTGCATCCGCGCCGTCCCCCCGTAGCCTGCGGGCATGCGCACCTGCGCCAGGATGAGCTGCCGGTCGAGCCCCATCGCCACGATCGCGCTCCGGTACGCCGATCGGACCGTGGTCGTTCGGGATCTCGTCCCGACGAGGGACCCCAACCTGCTGGATCTGTGCGGGAGCCATCTGGAGCGCATGACCCCTCCCGTGGGCTGGCTGGTGGACGACGCCCGGACCCCGGCCCTCTCGGCCGAGCGGAGCTGACTAGCCGGTTCGGACTAGTCGTCCCGGCGAAGGGCGTCCCGCACCGGCGTGCGGCGGGGGACCGGAAGATGGCTCTCCTTCGTCTGAAGCCGCGATGGGTGCCCCTGCTACGGTCCGACCATCGGACCCGGAGCGTGAACCCATGCCGAAGACCACCACCTGCCCCAACTGCCACCAGGGCGACGTGATCTCGATCTCGATGACCGTGAGCGACCGCGACCTCTCCTTCTCCACGTGCCACGCGTGCGAGGCGAAGTGGTGGCACCGCGACGGCGAGGAGGTCGTCCTGGCCCAGGTGATCGACACGGTCGTCCAGCACTGACCGAACCCGCCTGCCCTCCCGGCGACCGACCCACACCGGGTCCCCTGGCACGAGCCTGACGTCTCCGCGACGCCGTCCGTAGGATGCCGCGGTGGAGCTCGCCCGCATCTTCAAGGCGTACGACGTGCGCGGTGTGGTTCCCGACGAGCTCGACGCCGACGTCGCCCGACTGATCGGCGCCGCCTTCGCGGAGTGGAGCGGGGCGCCCGAGATCCTGGTCGGGCGGGATTCCCGGCTCTCCTCGCCCGAGCTCGCGGCGGCGCTGATCGAGGGGATCACGTCCCGGGATGTCGACGCGGTGGACCTCGGCCTCGCGTCCACCGACCTCGTGTACTTCGCGTCCGGCTCGCTCGAGCGCGCGGCCGTGATGATCACCGCCAGCCACAACCCCAAGGACTACAACGGGTTGAAGTTCTGCCTGCCGGGCGCGAGGCCGGTCGGGGAAGGCTCCGGCCTCGAGGAGATCCGGACGCTCGCCGAGAAGGGCGAGGCGATCGTGGGGACCGGTCATGGGACCGTCCGACGAGCCGACCTCCTGGACCGGTACGTGGATCACGTCCTCGGCTTCGTGGACGTCGCGCGGATGCGGCCGCTCACGGTCTCGGTCGACACCGCCAACGGGATGGGGGGGCTCGTCGTGCCGGCCGTGATGCAGCGGCTCCCGGTCACGTTGCACCACCTCTATCCGGAGCTCGACGGGACGTTCCCGAACCACCCGGCCGATCCGATCGATCCGGAGAACCAGCGCGATCTCAAGGCGTCGGTCCTCGAACACCACTCGGACGTGGGGATGGCCTTCGACGGTGACGCCGACCGGATCTTCCTGGTCGACGAGGAGGCCAACGACGTCAGCGGCTCCCTGCTCACGGCGCTGGTTGCGGTGTCGATGCTCGAGCGCGAGGCCGGCGCGAAGATCGTCTACAACGTGATCTGCTCCTGGGTCGTCCCCGAGGTGATCCGGGAGCACGGGGGGGACCCGATCCGCTCCCGCGTCGGGCATTCGTTCATCAAGCAGGTGATGGCCGAGACCGGCGCGATCTTCGGCGGAGAGCACTCGGGGCACTACTACTTCCGAGAGAACTTCCGCGCGGACTCCGGACTGATCGCGGGAGTGATCGCCCTGGGGGAGCTGTCCAAGGAGACCCGCCCGTTGTCGGCGCTCCTCCGCCCCTATCGGCGATACGCCGACTCCGGCGAGATCAACCTGCGCGTCGACGATGCGAAGGCGACGATCGAACGGGTGGCGGGGGCATTGGTCGACGGCCGCCAGGATCGGCTCGACGGGCTGACGGTAGAGTTCGACGACTGGTGGTGCAACGTCCGGCCATCCAACACCGAACCGCTCTTGCGCGTGAACGTGGAAGCGAGATCCGAGGAGCTGCTCACCGAGGAGACGCGCCGCGTGCTCTCGCTGATCCGAGGGGAGGGAACCTCGACGTGAGCCTGGACCCGGAGCTGCTCGAGATCCTCGTCTGCCCGAACGACCGGGGCGAGGTGGATCTGCTCGAGGACGAGCAGGTGATCGTGTGCCGCACGTGCGGCTACCGCTACCCGATCCGCGACGGGATCCCCGTGATGCTGATCGATGAGGCCGAGAAGCCCGCGTCCGGAAGAGGGTCCAGGACGTGACGGTCGACCTCGCCGACGCGGCTGCGATCCGCGCGCAGGATCCCGATGGGATGCTCGAGGCGATCGGCGCCTTGGGGATGCACTGCCGCGATGGCTACGCGAACGGGATCGCCGCCAGCGGCCTCCCCGACCTGGATGGGATCCGCGGCGTCGTCGTGTGCGGCATGGGCGGCTCGGCGGTCTCGGGCGACGTGGTGCGCTCGGTCTTCCGGGACCGGCTCGGCGTCCCGGTCGAGGTCAACCGGGCTTCGTCGCTCCCGGAGCATGCCGGACCGCACACGTTGGTGGTCGCCTCTTCGTACTCGGGGGAGACGTCGGAGACCCTGTCCGCGTTCGGTCGGGCGATCGAGCGCGGGTGCCGCTCGATCGTGGTGTCGAGCGGCGGGCGGCTGGTCGGTGAGGCGGAGGCGGCGGGCGTCGCGGTCGTCCGCGTGCCCGGCGGCTTCCAGCCACGCGCCGCCCTCGGATGGCTCGCGTGCTCGACGCTGGGCGCGCTGGAAGCCGCCGGGCTGCTCCCGCCGCTCGCCGAGGACGTGGCAGAGGCCGCGCAGGAGATCGACGGGCGGGCCGCGGCGTCCGGCCCCGACGTCCCCGTCGCTGACGACCCGACGAAGCAGCTGGCCCTGGACATCGGCGACCGGGTCCCGGTGATCTGGGGCGCCGAGGGGATCGGGGCCGTCGCCGCGGCCCGCTGGAAGACCCAGTTCAACGAGAACGGGAAGATGCCGGCATGGGCGTCTTCGATGTCCGAGCTCGATCACAACGAGGTGGTGGGCTGGACCGAGCCGTTCGGTTCCTCCCACGCGATCGTGGCGCTGCGGCACGACGGCGAGGACGCCGAGGTCGTGGAGCGGTTCCCGCTGTCGCTTCGGATCGCGGCGGATGCCGGCGCCTCGACCCACGAGGTCAGGGCGGCGGGTCGGTCGACGCTCGCCCGGCTGCTCTCGCTGATCGCGTTCGGAGACCACACCAGCGCCTACGCCGCGATCCGTCGGGGGGTCGATCCGACGCCGGTCGCGGTGATCCAGCGGCTCAAGGCCGCTCTGGCTTCGTGACCGAGACGCGGCCCGATCCCGGCGACGGCGTCGCCGAGGGCATCGTCCGCGCGATCCGGGAGCGAACCGACGTCTCGCCCGTGGCCGGCGTGGTCCTGGGCTCGGGATTGGGGGATGCGATCGACGTGGCTCGGGACCGGGCGGGGGCCGGCGATCCGATCGAGATCCCCTACGGAGAGCTCCCCGGGTTCCCCCCGCCGACCGTCCCCGGTCACGCCGGCAAGCTCTGGCTCGGGACGATCGCGGATCGACCGCTCGCGATCTTCCAGGGCCGGATCCACTTCTACGAGGGCCATCCGATGCCCCTCGCCTCGCTGACCTCACGGGTCGCCGCCGGGCTCGGAGCGCGGACGATGGTGCTCTCGACCGCGGTCGGCGCGGCCGATCGCTCGCTCGCGGGCGGATCGATGGTGGTCGTCCGCGACCACATCAACCTGATGGGGACGAACCCGCTGACCGGGTGGCGGTTCCCGGACGGCTCGCCGGCGTTCATCGACGTGTCGGCGGTCTACGACGCCGAGCTCTCGGCCCGAGCGTTGGAGATCCTCGCTGCCGAGACGCCCGTGGCGGAGGGGGTCTACGCGGCCGTCGCCGGCCCGGCGTACGAGACGCCGGCGGAGACCGAGATGATCCGGCGCCTCGGGGCGACGGTGGTCGGGATGTCGATGGTGCCGGAGGCGGTCGCCGCGCGGGCCCTGGGCATGCGGGTCCTGGGGCTAAGCTTCGTCACCAACGCGGCGGGCGGTTCCGTCTCCCACGAGGAGGTGCTGCTCGCGTCGAAGAGCGCGGCGGCCGCGATCGGGAGACTCGTCGCCGAGCTCGCTGGGGCTTTCTGAGGGTGGAGGACGCATGGGATACGACGTGAGGGACATCGAGCTCGCCGAGACGGGTAGGGGCCGGATCGAGTGGGCGGCGGGCGAGATGCCGGTGATCGCCCAGATCCGCGAGCGGTTCGAGAAGGAGCGGCCGCTCGACGGCGTCCGCGTCGCGGCCTGCCTGCACGTCACGACGGAGACGGCCAACCTGGTGGAGACCCTGGCAGCCGGCGGTGCCGAGGTGGCGCTGTGCGCGTCGAACCCGCTGTCGACGCAGGACGACGTGGCGGCGTCGCTCGTCGCGCAGGGCGGGATCGACGTCTACGCGATCAAGGGCGAGGACACCGACATGTTCTTCAAGCACATCAACGCGTGCCTCGACCTTCGCCCGCACGTCACGATGGACGACGGCGCCGACATGGTGAGCGTGCTCCACAAGCATCGCCTCGATCAGATCACCGAGATCATGGGCGGCACCGAGGAGACCACCACCGGCGTGATCCGCCTGCGCGCGATGTCGTGGGACGGAGCGCTCCGATACCCGATCGTGAGCGTGAACGACGCGAACACGAAGCACCTGTTCGACAACCGCTTCGGGACCGGTCAGTCCTCGATCGACGCGATCATGCGCGCCACGAACCGCCTCCTCGCCGGTCGCACCTTCGTCGTATGCGGGTACGGGATGTGCGGCCGTGGCGTCGCGTCGCGGGCGCGCGGCATGGGCGCGCACGTGGTCGTGACCGAGGTGGATCCCACCGCGGCGCTCGAGGCGGTGATGGAGGGGTACCGCGTGCTGCCGCTGCTGGAGGCGGCCCGGCTCGGGGACGTGTTCGTCACCGTCACGGGCGACAAGGCCGTGATCCGCGGCGAGCACCTGGAGCGGATGAGGGACGGAGCGCTCCTCGCGAACGCCGGTCACTTCGACGTCGAGATCGACAAGCCGGCGCTCGCGGCCCTCTCCGAGGGCCGCGTCCGCCGGATCCGTGAGTTCGTCGAGGAGCACACCCTCGCCGACGGCCGCAGGTTGAACCTGCTCGGCGAGGGCCGGCTGGTGAACCTCACCGCCGCGGAGGGCCATCCCGCGGCGGTGATGGACATGTCGTTCGCCAACCAGGCGCTCGTCGTCGAGTGGATCGTCCAGAACCACGCGACCCTGGAGCCCAGGGTCTACCCGGTGCCGGAGGAGATCGACCAGGAGGTGGCGCGACTCAAGCTCCGGGGGATGGGCGTCGAGATCGACACGCTCACGCGGGAGCAGGAGGCCTATCTGAAGAGCTGGGAAGAGGGAACGTGAACCCGGAGGACCTGGTCCGGATCCGGGCGCACTTCGAACGCTTCCCCGCCTCGGTGAAGGGGGCGTTCGTGATGCGCGGGGCCGACGGCAACCCGCACCAGGTCCGGATCGAGGAGGCGCGGGCCGTCGAACTGGCGGGGCACGGCTCGATCCCGATGGGGGTGCACCCGACCACGGTCGAGGTGGCTCCGAACCGCGATCTGTTCGTTCCCTTCGAGTTCCCGATCACCGAGCTCGCGCCGGGCTGGTACGCGATCGAGTGCTCGCTGGCGATCGACGGCGCGCAGCGGGCCGTCCGCCCGGAGGCTCGGTTCGCGATCCCGTGGCCCCGCGGGACGACGCGACGCGACCACGTCAGTGTCGGGCGATCGATCCAGGTCGGCGGTGACAAGGTGCGGGTGGACGCGATCGACTGCGCGAGCGACTCGACCCGCCTCGCGTACGAGGGCACCGAGGCGTCGATCGCCGTCGCCGCCGACGGCGCGAAGGTCCCGGTCCTGGAGTCGAGCTTCGACGCCGAGACCGGGAGCGGCGCGGTGACGACCTATCCGCTGCTGAAGACCCAGCACGAGCTCACGGTCGCGGTGAAGGGCGCCTCGGCACCGCTGCGGATCCGCCTTCCCTGATCGCGTAACTCCCGATCCCTGTCGGCGTCCCGGCGTAGCGTCGGGCGATGTTCGGCCGGGCGCTCGACATCGTGTTCCCACGGTCGTGCGCCGGCTGTCGGGCGGGTTCGTGGCCTTTCTGTCAGACTTGCGTCGAGGCGCTCGAGCCCCTCGGCCCGCCTTGGTGCCGGCGGTGCGGACGCCCGGCGGCGGTGGACGTCGAGACCTGCCGGGACTGCCCGCCCGCGCCGATCTCGTCGGCGCGGGCCGCGTTCGCCTACGCCGGCCCGGCTCGGAGCGCCGTGCATCGGCTGAAGTTCTCGGGATGGCGGGGCGTGGGGTCGGCGCTGGCCGCCGCGATCGCGGCGGTCGGCCCGCCGCCGGCCGACGCGGTGACCTGGGTGCCCTTGGCCCGCCGGCGGCGGGCCGAGCGCGGATTCGATCAGGCCCGGGTCCTGGCGAAGGCGCTCGCGCGGCTGGTCGATCTGCCCGCGGTCGCGTTCGTCCGCCGCGTGCAGGCCACCCCGCCGCAGGCCCGCCGGGGCCGCGAGGAACGCCTGCTCGCGATGAGGGATGCGTTCCGCTGCATCCCTGGCCGGATCGCCCCCGCCCGCGTGCTGCTGGTCGACGACGTGCTCACCACGGGGGCGACGGCGTCGGCGTGCGCGGAGGCGCTCGCCGACGCCGGCGCCCTCGAGGTCCATCTCCTCACGGCATGCAGGTCGTTCTCGGGGCGACTGACGGGGCTCGCGGGCCGGCCGCCGCCTTCCGGCGGAGGGCGCCCCGCCCCCGCCGCCTATACTCAGGCGTGCTTCCGTCCGGGTCTGTGGTTGCCCGGGGATCCACCCCGGTAGTCGATGCCAGCCGCGGGCGAAACGACCCACGTAAGGCGACCCTTGGTCGCCGAGCATGGAGCGGTTTAGACGTAAGCCCTGCCCCGAGCACCGGGAGAGGGTGCGCGTCGGCGATCATCGCGCGCCGCGCGATCCGCCGGCAGACACCCCCGCAGGCGAGTGTGGGGCCAAAGACCAGGTCAGCCGGACGGGAGCACGCTTCCCCTCGCGTCGAAGGGCGAGGCCGAAGCCGATGGACCTGACCTTCACCGGCCGGGGGGTGCCGGTCTCCGACGAGGTTCGCGAGCAAGCCCAGCACAAGCTGTCGCGTCTGGAACGGCTCGCCCCCCGCGCGCTCGCGCTCGAACTGGAGCTGGTCGCCGAGCACCACCCCAGCCCGATCAGCGGGCTCACGATGGTCAAAGGGACGTTGCGGGTTCCCCGCAAGACGTTCCACGCGCACGCCGAGGCCGGTGACGTTCGATCCGCCCTCGACGATCTCGCTGAGAAGCTCGAGCGCCAGCTGCGCGATCATCGCGGCAAACGCCTCCGCCGATGGCACAGGGGAGTACGATTCTCGCGAGGTTCCGTACCTCCTCCTGCCGATACCACTGGATGAGATGACCAAGGACGCGAAGGACGACGCCGCCGACAAGCTCCGCGTGATGATCGTGGACGACCACGCCTTGTTCCGGCGTGGCCTGGAGATGGTCCTGCAGTCCGAAGATGATCTGATGCTGGTGGGCGAGGCCTCCGACGGCGAGGAAGCGGTCGAGAAGGCCCAGGAGCTGATGCCGGACGTCGTGCTGATGGACGTGCGGATGCCCAAGCGCTCCGGGATCGAGGCCGCGGGGCACATCAAGGACCTGCTCCCGCACGCGAAGATCCTGATGCTCACGATCTCCGACGACGAGGGGGACCTCTACGACGCGATCAAGGCGGGGGCCGCCGGCTACCTCCTGAAGGAGATCCCGATCGAGGAGGTCGCCGACGCGATCCGGAGCGTGTGGGCCGGTCAGTCGCGCATCTCGCCGTCGATGGCCTCGAAGCTCCTGACCGAGTTCGCGGCGATCTCGAAGGAGGCCGACGAGCGGCCCCAGATGCCGGCGCCGAAGCTCACGGACCGCGAGATGGAGGTCCTCCGGCTGGTGGCGCAGGGGCTGAACAACCGCGACATCGCCAAGCAGCTGTTCATCTCCGAGAACACCGTGAAGAACCACATCCGCAACATCCTCGAGAAGCTCCACCTGCATTCGCGCATGGAGGCGGTCGTGTACGCGGTGCGGGAGAAGATGATCGAGATAACGTAGGGCGACGGCCGGAGATGCCCGACCCCACGATCCAGGCCGCCCGCGATCTGTTCGAGGAGTCCCTGGCCGATATCCGCGACGCGATCGACGGGCTCCCCGCGGATGCGCTCGGCTGGCGTCCGCCCGCCGAGGACAGCAATCCGATCACCGTGCTCGCCACGCACGGGATGCACAGCACCCGCTGGTGGGTGACGGTCGCCCGCGGCGCCGACCTGCCCGATCGCGACCGGCCGACCGAGTTCGTCGCTGAGTCGGGGAGCGCGGAGGAGCTCACCGCGTTCGTCGACGCGATGGCCGAGGACTGCCGGGCCCGGCTCGATCCGGATGAGCCGTTCGACCCCGGCACCGTGCGAACCGTCCCCGACGACGATCCGGTGACGGCGGCGTGGGCCCTGCTCCACGCGCTCGAGCATCTCCGCGAGCACGCGGCGCAGGCGCAGCTGACGCGTCAGCTCTGGCAGCGCGCGGGCGGCTGATCGCAGCTCACCAGCCGCCGCGGTGCACCTGGTCCTCGAACGCGCGGCGGCGGCGCTTCGTCCACGACCCCGACGGTTCCTCGTCGGCTGCCCGGTACCCCAGCCCGACGATCCCGATCGGACGGAGGCGCTCGGGGACGCCGAAGCGATCGAGCAGGTCGCGCTCGCCGTGGGTGATCCCGAAGAACCAGCCGCCGAGCCCCTCGTCCACGGCCGCGAGGAGGATCGCCATCGCCGCCATCGCCGCGTCGATCTCCCAGAAGCGGACCGGCCAGTTCGACTCCTCGTCCATACCGAAGTCGGCCTTGTCAGGCTCGGCGTAGCGCCGGAGGTACCGGTTCGCGTCCGGCAGCGGAAGGATCAGCACCGTCGGGCCGTGTTCCGTCGTCTCCGTGTCCCAGCCGAACTCCGGATCGCGCGTCGTCTCCCAGAACGTGTCGATCGCGTCGGGCGTGTCGAGCACCAGGAGCTCGACGCCCTGGGCGAACCCCGCCGAGGGAGCCCGCCGGCCGACCTCGAGGATCCGGTCGACGACGTCGTGCGGCACCGGCCGCTGATCGAAGCGCCGGACCATCCGCCGGTGCCGCACGACGTCGCGGAACTCCACGTCGTGAGCGTATCGTTGCCGTTCCGAGTCCCGGAAGGATCGTGGTGGGTCGCAACCCGGAGGTCGACGCGTGGTTCGAGTCGCTCGATCATCCGCTGAAGGACGTGATGCGCGCCGTGCGCACGGAGTTCCTCCGCGACGATCGCGTGGAGGAGGCGATCAAGTGGAAGAGCCCGACGTTCATGGCCGGCGGGAACATCGCGAGCATCGACCCGAAGGCCAAGGCCCACGTGAGCCTGATGTTCCATCAGGGCGCGAAGATGGGGAAGAACCCCAGCTTCGAGGGCGGGGGCGGGACCGTCCGGTACATGCGGTTCGCCGACGCCGGCGACGTCCGGAGGAAGCGCGGCGATCTGCGTGCGGCCCTCACCGCCTGGTTCGCGATCAAGGGCGGCTGATCGTCGTTCGTTCCCGACGGCTACCCTGACCGTATGGACGGGTCCGGCGCACGCACGGTCGCGAAGGTCCTCGTCGAGTGCCTCGAGAACGAGGGCGTCGAGTACGTCTTCGGGCTCCCCGGCGAGGAGAACCTGCGGACGATCGACGCGCTGGCCGACTCCTCGATCCGGTTCATCACGACCCGTGACGAGCGCGGTGCCGCCTTCATGGCCGACACCTACGGGGCGCTGACCGGCCGGCCCGGCGTATGCCTGGCGACCCTCGGCCCCGGCGCGATCAACCTGATGCTCGGGATCGCCAACGCGCACCTCGACTCGCATCCGCTCGTGGCGATCACCGCGCAGGCGGGCCTCAACCGGATCAACAAGGAGTCACACCAGGCGGTCGACCTGGTCCGGCTGTTCCAGCCGATCTCGAAGTGGGGCGGCATGGTCACGGTCCCGGAGGCCATGCCGGAGATGGTGCGCAAGGCCTTCAAGCAAGCCGGGACGGAACGACCCGGCGCGACCTTCCTGGTCCTGCCCGAGGACGTGGCGGAGCAGACGACCGATCGGCGGCCCCTGCGCGTGAACGTGCCGGTCGACCCGGCGCCCGCCGAGGCTCAGGTCGTCCGCGCGGTACAGGTGCTGGAGCGAGCGGAGAACGCGGTCGTGCTCGCCGGACCCGGCGTGGCCCGAGACGCGGCGATGGACGCGCTGGTGGAGTTCTCCGAAGCGCTGAACCTGCCCGTCGCGACGACGTTCCTGGGCAAGGGTGTGTTCCCGGACGACCATCCGAACGCCCTCGGCACGATCGGCTTCATGGTTCGGGACCACGCGAACTTCGGATTCGAGGACGCCGACGTGGTCGTGGCGGTCGGGTACGACCTGGTGGAGTACTCGCCGGAGAAGTGGAACCCGCGGCG
>Ga0114129_10001314_pt1 | contig 33238 bp, 30 predicted proteins | sample RhiMetdeltSRZDD1_FD_80071 | JGI IMG/M metagenome (GOLD analysis project Ga0114129, IMG submission 80071) | Populus rhizosphere microbial communities from Tennessee, USA - Rhizosphere MetaG P. deltoides SRZDD1 (version 2) (version 2) | ecosystem: Host-associated > Plants > Roots > Rhizosphere >...
GCTGCGCTCGGGATGACAGCCTCAGACCCGGGATGGCAGGCTGGGTTACCCTCCGGGCGGCTTCTCCGGCTCGACAACCACGGGCTTGGGCTCGGGCGGCACCTTGGGCTTGGGCTCGCCAGCCTGCCAGTCGATCGTTCCGCCGATCTCGACGAGGTGCACGCCGCCGCGAACCGTGTCGACCGTCAGCGGAAGGTCGGGAGGCATCTGGAAGAGCTTCATGTCGCCGTAGGTCTTCGCCAGGAGCGGCGTGAGGAAGTTGACGAGCCACCCGATGACGCCCTTGCAGTGCGTCTCGATCTTGACGTCCTTCAGAACGAACGCGCGCTCGGGTTTGTCCACGAAGAGATTCGCCTTGCCGACGGGCGCGCAGAACTGCGAGAAGAGCTTTTTCAGACGGTTCTGTGACCTTTTCTCGGCCGTGACTTCGATCGCCAGCGTGAAGCAAGACTCGCCGCACGGCCGGAACATCTTCGGCACGATGGCGAAGTCGATGTTCTTGATCGCCAGGTCCTGCTGCCACTTCGCTTCGAGGGCCGCGAGCGCAGCCTGCTCGATCGGATCCCACGGCGCCTTGAAGACGTAGGTGCCCGTGACTTCTCCCTCGTCTCCCCCGGCGTCCTTCAGGTCGAGCTTCGTCGCGAAGGGGCCGTGGAAGTCCAGCATCAGCTTCTTCTCGGGCAACTCCTTGATGGGGTACTTCACGACGAACGGATATTCGAGCTGGTAGACGAAGGACAGCTCCAGAGGCCCGGTCGCCTTTCCGTCGACAACCGTCAGTCCCGGCGTTTTCATCTTTATCTCGGAGGCCGAGATCGTCGCGCCTTTTCGGGACAGGTCGCCGGTCTGGCCCGCGAGGTCGAGCTTCGCTAACCCAGAGAACTTGCCGGCCGAGGTCACCTTGAGCTTGTCCACCTCGAACCTCGAGCCCGAATCCAGTGCCACGCCCATGCCGCCCGGGACGACGAAGTTGCCCGACGACAGCTCGAAGGCGAGCGTGGCGGCGGAGAGCGAGGTGGCGATCTTCCCGTCCTCCCCGGTCTTGCCCTGGAACTCGGCCTTGCGGATCTGGCCCTTTGCGATCGTGACCCGGTTCGCCTGGAACTCCATCTCGCCGTTCTCGATCTCACCGTCGAGGTGACCGGTGAGCTCGACGTAGTTCGGCGCGCCGCCGTGGCCCGGCCGGAAGATCGCCTTCTCGATGGAGACCTTCATCGCTTCGCCCGCCGCCGGATGCGCGGCGGTGTCGAAGGCGACGAACGGCCGCAGGACCATCCGCCTTCCCGCGTAGGCCGTCACGACCATGTCGTTCAAGCGGACCTCGCGCACGAGATCCATGAAGGATGGCGTCGGCGCAGGCGGAGGCGCGCCCGGCGCGGCCGCGGCCGGCGGAGGAGTCGGAGTTGGCGTGGGAGGCGGTGCCCCCGCGGCGGGCGTCGCTTTCTTCGCGCCGAGGATCTCGCCTTTCAGGACCGAGGGGATGTCGGTGCGCAGCTCGAGCTTGGCCACGGCCGATCGGGCGATGCCACCGAAGATCGCGACGATAGGCTTCCAGATCCCGAGTCCGTGGAACTTCAGGTCCGTGATCCCCTTTGGGTCCTGGAATTCGAGCGACTCGATCGCGACCTTGGGACGAAGACCGCTGCCCCGCACGACGAGCTGGCCGTTCTCGACTCCGAACTTCATGTGCGTGACCTTGCCGTCGGCGGCCTCGACGGCGACCGACGTCTTCGGCGAGCCCTGCACTTCGAGCGTGTATTTCGGAATGACGGGCATGCTTGCCTGCAGCAGGTCCGCCTCGATCGCGAGCCGGCCGTCCTTCACCAGCTTTCCGATGTTCTCGAGCATCTCGGACGAGCTCGGAAAAGCCGACATCGGAGACGCCGACGCGTTCGGGGTGTAGGACGCCGGAGCCACCGCGGGCGAAGCCGACGCGTCCGGCGTATAAGGCGCCGGTGTGGCAGGCGGCGCCTGCGCGTGCACGCGCGCGGCCACGAGGAGTCCCAGGACGAGCGGACCGGGACGCATGGGCGGATTCTTACACCGGAAAACCGCATCCGGTAGTGCGTCTATGATCCCGGCGCGTGGCGCAGATGTCCGACAGCGTCGAAGCCGTATTCATGACGGGACCCGGGCGCCCGCTCGAGAGGCGGCGCGTCCCCGGTCCTCGTCCGCAGCCCGGCGGTGCGGTTCTCGAAACCGTGGCGAGCGAAGTCTGCGGGACCGACGTCCACCTCTGGCACGGGCATCTCTCCGGTGTTCCGTATCCGATCATTCCCGGCCACGTCAGCGTCGGACGCGTCCTCGAAACCGGCGGAACGCTCGTGGACGTCGAAGGACGCCGGATCGACCAAGGCGCGCTCGTGACGTTTTACGACGTCTACGGGGCGTGCGGCGAGTGCTGGCACTGCCTCGTCGCGCGTGCGGCGACGCGCTGCCCGCACCGCCGCGTCTACGGAATCACCGCGCCGGCGAGCGAGGGTCTGCTGGGAGGCTGGACCGAGCGGATCGAGATTCTGCCAGGCGTGCGCCTGCTCTCGCTGCCCGAGACGCTCGCCGCCGAGGATTTCCTGGGAGGAGGCTGCGGACTGCCGACCGGGTTCCACGCGGTCGAGCGCGCGGGCATCGCGATGGGCGACACGGTCGTCGTGCAGGGCTCGGGGCCTGTCGGCTTGAACGCCGCGATCTTCGCGCAGCTCTCCGGTGCGTTACGCGTCCTGGTCGTCGGCGCCCCGAAAGCGCGCCTGGACGCCGCGCGCAGGCTCGGCGCCGAAGACACTCTCGACATTTCCGACGTCGTGAATCCCGCGGACCGGACGGAATGGGTCCGGCAGCGCACGTCGGGTCGGGGGGCCGACGTCGTCATCGAGGCCTCGGGCAATCCGGCCGCGGTCCCCGAAGGGCTCGAGATGCTCCGCGATGCCGGCCGCTACGTCGTCGTAGGCCAGTACACCGACTCCGGGGATGCCACGCTCAACCCGCATCGCCACATCAACCGCCGTCACGCGACGATCCTGGGCTGCTGGGGCTACGAGTTCTCGCACCTCCATCGCGCCCTCGCGATGATGGCGAAGCACGACGCACGTTTTCACTGGCGCGACCTCGTCACGCGCGAGTACCCGCTCGAGAAGGCCCAGGAAGCCCTCGAAGACATGGAGCGGCTCCGTGTGGTGAAAGCGCTGATTCGACCGCGGACCGGCAGCTGACGAGCCCGAACCTCCTATTTCCGCTTGCGGGTCCGCGCCGCCTTCTGCGCCGCCCGCGACCGTTCGGCGTGTGAGCGTTTGCGGGCGCCCATGCGTGAGGATCGGGATCGTGCGGCTTGCGAGCCCCGGCGAGCCGCTCGTCTGGCCTGACGGGCGAGGGCGGTCCGAGACGCGGCACGGCGCCGCTCTCGGCGCAAGGCCTTCGAGATCGCGCGCGATCTGGTCCGAGACGTCGAGCGGCCTCTCTTCGCTCCTCTCGCGTAGGCGCGCCGGGCGCTCGCACGGGTCTTCGCGGAAGCGGCTCCCTTCTGAGGCGGCCGAAGCCGAACGCCGGATCGACGCGCCTTGGAAAGGCCGATGGCGATGGCCTGTTTCGCGGAACGTGCTCCATGCTTGCTGCGCCGGATGTGCTTCATCTCTTCATGGACGAACTCCCCGGCCTGTGTCGTCGGAGCCATCCCCCGCCGTTTGTCACGTCGCGCACGTTTGATCGTCGATTTCTCAGGCATCTTTACCTCCTGGGGCTTTCACGCGCGCGTCCCGGAGCAGAGGCCTCGAGATGGCGCGAACCGACCCGACGAGGATGGCCGCAACATCCATGCCAGACGCGAGGTGCGGCACTTCGCTTGCACGTCTACGCGCGAGAGGCGATCACGATGGCGGGCCGCAGCCGAAATGCCAGACCCAGGAAGAGACGCTGGTCCCGCCGCGTGACCGAGACGAGCAACGCGCTCACGCTCGAGCAGCGAGTCTTCGCGCAGAAGGATCCCCACAGAATCGCACTCTCCCTGAAACGGTCCGCCGATCGCAGCCGGCGCCGCAAGTCCAGCTCTTTCCGGTCCGCCATGTCGATGCTGAATTTCTACGTCAACCGGGCCGGCCGGAAGCTGCCGGTCCGGCAGCGGGCCCGCCTCGAGAGAGCGAAGGTCGAGCTGCGAGAGGTGTACGGGAGATCTCCGCGCAAGAGGCGATCGGAGTGATGACGTCTCGTCAGAACTTCGAACCTTCCTCGTGTTTCCGGATCCACAGAGGATCCGGCACCCGCACGCCGTAGCGCACGGAGACCATGCGCAGAACCACGACTGTCAAGAAACCGAGCGTGGCCCCCAGCACCGGCGGCAGCGAAAGATACGTCGAGCCGAGATACACCCAGGCCCCTGCGAATGAGGAGACGGCGTAGAGCTCGCCCGGCCGGAAGACCACCGGAATCTCGGTGGAGACGACGTCGCGCATCACGCCGCCGAAGGTTCCCGTGATCACCCCGACGAGCGAGGCAACGAACGGCGGCATTCCCTTGTGCAGCGCGAAGGAAACTCCAGTCAGCGTGAAGAGCGCCAGACCCATCGCGTCGATCAGAACCGCCTGTCCGTGCCACCGGGAAATGTGCGCGTGAAAGGAACGGCTGTAGACGAAGGGAACGACGAGCACGCCGATGATGAGCAGGTACTCCTCGTGAACGACCCAGTAGAACGGACGCCGGTCGATGAGCAGATCGCGCAGCGTTCCGCCGCCGAAGGCGGTCGCGACCGCGAGACAGTACGTCCCCACGATGTCCATTCCCTTTCGCGAGGCCGTGATCATTCCCGAGAGCGCGGAAACCAGGACGGCCGCGGCCTCGAGCGCCGCCCCGATCGACGCGGTCACTGACGGTGCGGAGCGGCGATCGGAGGCAGCGGCGCGATGATCGGAAATCCGTTCGCGCCGATCGGCGGCGGAACGGAGCCCGGCGTTCCCGGCGGAGCGAGGATCGGGAACCCGTTGGGACCGATGCGCGACGGAACTTGCGGTGCGGGCGGCTGCGGCGGCACGTATCCGCCGCCCCAGTAGCCGTACCCGTAGTCGTAGCCGTAGCCGAAGCCGTAGTCATAGCTCGGGGCCGAGACGACCGCGTCCGGACCCGTCGAAGGCGGCGCCTGGAATGCGGGACCGGAGAGGGCGGGCCCGACGTAGACCATCTGGCCCGGAGCGAGCTCCCCCGGGGCCGGAGGCGGAGCCGCCTCGAGAGAGACGACCTTATCGACTTCCGCGGCCGAGAGGCTCATGTACGTCCCGTCCGGGTACCGATGGAACAGGAGGACGCGGCCCTTCTTGACGGGCGGGTCCATCGAAAAAATCCGCGAACCCCCGCGAACCTCGAGTGCGTAGTACTTCAGCGGGCCCGCAAGAGCGGCGACGGCGACCCCCGAGGCGGCCAGGACACACAAAAAGATGCGTTTCACGATCGGACCCCCTGTTCTTGGGTACAGGAACGTTAATGGTATAGACTCATGAGTCTGGGCGAAACAGGGCCGGTTCCGGCAGGGGTGGTGGGGATCCCGCCCAGTTCGCAAAACCTGAAGACATCGAGGGTGGAAGAGCATGTCCGTCCGAAACGATTCGGGCCTGGGGCCTGAAAGCGTCCCAGGCCAGACGCGCCGCGTCTCGGTCCACAATGCGGTCGAGGCCGCGCAGCGCTATCTCCTTTCGATTCAGGCGCCCGACGGGCACTGGTGCGGGGAGCTCGAGGGCGACACCATCCTGGAGTCCGAGTACATCCTGACCATGCACTTCCTCGGCCGGGCGGATGAGCCGAAGATTCGCAAGGCGGCCGAACATCTCCGGCGCAAGCAGCTCCCGGGCGGGGGCTGGGCGATCTACGAAGGGGGCCCGGCCGAGGTCAGCTCTTCGGTCAAGGCCTACTTCGTCTTGAAGCTGATGGGGGACCACCCCAATGCGCCGCACATGGTCCGCGCGCGCACCAAGATCCTGGAGCTCGGCGGCGTCGAGGCCTGCAACTCGTTCACGCGGATCTACCTCGCGATCTTCGGGCAGTGCTCCTGGGACGACTGCCCGGCCGTGCCTCCGGAGATCGTGCTTCTTCCGGACTCGTTCGTCTTCAACATCTACAAGATGTCGTCCTGGTCGCGCGGCATCGTCGTCCCCCTCTCGGTGATCTGGGCGTCCAAACCGTTCTGCCCGGTGCCCGAATACGCCGCGATCCGGGAGCTGCACATCCGCCACCCCAAGGCGCCGCACGTGCCGCGGACGCGCAAGGAGCGCTACTGGCGGCGGTTCTTCACCCGCGTGGACAATCTGTTGAAGCGGATGGAGTCCGGCGGCTTCACGCCCTATCGCAAGAAGGCGCTGGCGGCGTGCGAAACCTGGATCCACGAGCGGCTGCAGCTCTCCGACGGCCTCGGCGCGATCTTCCCGCCGATCATCAACACGATCATCGCGTTCCGGTGCCTGGGCTACGCGCTGGACGATCCGCGTCTCCTCGCTCAGGTCCACGAGCTCGAGAAACTGGAGCTCGAAGACGAGGAAACGCTCCACCTCCAGCCCTGCTTCTCGCCGGTCTGGGACACGGCGCTCGCGATGGAGGCGCTCTCCGACGGCGGGACTCCGGCCGACGATCCGGCGATGCTGAAGGCAGCCCGCTGGCTGCTGGATAAAGAGGTCAAGAAGATCGGAGACTGGGAGAAGGCGTGTCCGGGCGCCGAGCCGGGCGGCTGGTATTTCGAGTACGCCAACGAGTGGTATCCCGACACCGACGACACCGCCGAGGTGCTCACGGCGCTCTCCCGCGCGAAGTTCCCGGGCGAGGCCGATGACCTCTCCCGGCAGGGCGCGATCGCGCGTGGCCAGGCGTGGCTCCTCGCGATGCAGAACAAGGACGGCGGCTGGGGCGCGTTCGACAAGGACTGCGACAACGAAGTCCTGACGTACATCCCGTTCGCGGACCACAACGCGATGATCGATCCCAGCTGCGAGGACATCACGGGCCGCGCGCTCGAAGCTCTGCATGCGATCGGCGTGGCGGCGAACCATCCGGCGGTCAAGCGCGCGGCGGAATTCGTGGAGACCAAGCAGCTCACCGACGGGACCTGGTACGGACGCTGGGGCTGCAACTACATCTACGGCTCGTTCCTCGCCCTGCGCGGTTTGCTCCATGCCGGCGCCGACCTGCGCGAGCACCGGTTCCAGAAGACGGCGGATTGGATCCGCGCACATCAGAACGCCGACGGTGGCTGGGGCGAGCTGCCCCACTCCTACGACGACCCCACGACCAAGGGCCAGGGCCCTTCGACGCCTTCGCAAACGGCGTGGGCGCTCGTGGCGCTCTTTGCGACCGGCGACCGCGACTCCGAGGCCGTCCGCCGCGGCGTGGAATACCTGCTGGCCAATCAGCTCTACGACGGTTCCTGGAAGGACGATCACTGGACGGCGACGGGCTTTCCCAAGGTCTTCTACTTGCGTTATCACCTCTATGCGACGTACTTTCCCCTTCGCGCCCTGGCGCTCTACGCGCGAGAGGGCACGACGGGAGTTTCCCGCAGGGCCGGGGACGGCGAGAGCGTGGTCCCCGTTTCCCCGCGCCAGGATCACGGAGTGAACTGACGATGCGTTTCCCCGTTCACATCATGACCGATACGATTCAGCACTCGGTCCGCAACGCGATCCGCGGCAACAAGCGGTATCCCTTCGTGCTGATGCTCGAGCCCCTCTACACCTGCAACCTCGCCTGCATCGGCTGCGCGATCGAGCGCCACACCGGGAAGCTGAAGGACCGGCTGCCGATCGGTAAGTGCATCGACGCCGTGGAGCGCTCGGGAGCGCCCGTGGTCTCGATCTGCGGCGGCGAGCCCACGATCTACCCCGAGCTGCCGGAGCTGGTCGAGGAGATCATCAAGCGCAAGCGCCACATCTACCTCTGCACCAACGGGCTGCTCCTCGACGAGAACGTCTACGGCACGATCCCACCGCACAAGCGCCTCATGATCAACGTGCACCTCGACGGCATGCGCGACACCCACGACTACGTCTGCGCGCGCGAGGGCGTGTTCGACAAGGCCATCGCCATGATCGAGAAGGGCGTCGGCCTGGGCCACCACATGATGGCGAACACGACCGTCTTCAAGGAAACCAACGTCGAGGAAGTCGAAGAGCTCTGCGAGCTGCTGACGAAAATGGGCGTCGAGGGGATGCTCGTCTCCCCCGGCTACCACTACGAGTCCGTCGGAGCCGACATCTTCCTGACGAAGTCGGAGATCCACAAAAAGTTCAAGCGCGTGCTCGAGATCTCCAAGAAGTACAAGCTGACCTCCACGCCGATGTTCCTCGAGTTCGCCGCGGGCCTGCGCGATTACAAGTGCTCGCCGTGGTCGACCGTGACCTACACGCCCAACGGATGGAAGGGACCCTGCTACCTGATCGGCAAGACCTGGTCCCCGACGTTCGACGAGTTCTGGAACGGCACCGACTGGGCCTATTGGGAATCCCGCAAGGACCCGCTGTGCCAGAACTGCCTGATGCACTCGGGCTTCGAGGCGTCGGTCGTCATGGAGCTGCCCAAGCACCCCGGCGACATGGTCCGCATGATCGCGTGGAATTTGGCGGCGTAGCTCTTCTCCGCGCAAACCTCCAAGACGTGTCATCCCGAAGGCCGGCAGGCCCGAGGGATCCCGTAATTCACGGAGAGGCAATCGATTCCGGGATCCCTCGCTGCGCTCGGGATGACAGACTAAAGACGTGGACCTCGTCACCGGAGGCACCGGGTTCGTCGGGACGCACGTCGTGCGCGCGCTTCTGGCGCGAGGGCGCGCCGTGCGGTGCCTGGCTCGGCGTGGCAGCCGACGGGACAATCTCGCGGGGCTCGACGTCGAGGTCGTCGAAGGGGATCTGACCGATTCCGCCTCGCTCTCGCGGGCCGCGAAGGGCGCCTCGACGCTCTACCACGTGGCCGCCGACTACCGGCTCTGGACCCGGCATCGCGGCGATCTCCACCGTTCCAACGTCGAGGGCACCGAGAACGTCCTTCGCGCCGCCGCCGACGCGGGAGTGGAGAAGGTCGTCTACACCAGCTCGGTCGCGGCCTTGGGTCTGGTGGACGGCGGCTCCGCCGACGAGACGACTCCGGTCGTCCGGGACCGCATCATCGGCGAATACAAGAAGTCCAAGTACGACGCCGAGCGCGTGGCGGACGCCTGGGCCGGCAAAGGCCTGGCCGTCGTCATCGTGAACCCCTCCACCCCGATTGGAGAGCGCGACATCAAGCCCACGCCGACCGGGCAGATGATCGTGGACTTCCTCAATCGCAAGATGCCGGCCTACGTGGACACGGGATTGAACCTCCTCGACGTACGCGACGTCGCGGAGGGTCACCTCCTCGCGGCGGAAAAGGGGAAGGTCGGCGAGCGCTACATCCTCGGGAACCGCAACATGACGCTGAAGGAGATCCTCGACGCGCTCTCCGCGCTGACGGGGATCCCCTCGCCCACGGTGAAGCTTCCGCACTGGATCCCGTTCGCGGCGGCGGCCATCGACACGGCTTTCGCCCGCGTGTCCTGGCGCGCGCCGCACGTCTCCCTCGACAGCGTGCGGATGTCCACGCACCGCATGTACTTCGATGCGTCCAAGGCCGTGCGCGAGCTGGGCCTTCCCCAGACGCCGGTCGAGGACGCGCTCGGGCGCGCGGTGTCGTGGTTCCGCGAGAGCGGCTACGTCCGTGGCTGAAGACCGTCCGGTCGCCATCCTGACGGCGCTCGAAGAGGAGCGCGCGGGGATTCGCCGCGCTCTGCCGGACTCGCCCGGAATCGTCCTGACCGCGACGGGCGACGGGCCCAGACGCGCGGCCTCGGGCGCCGCGAGGTTTCTGGAGCGGCACTGTCCGTCGGCGGTAATCGGGGCCGGACTCGGCGGCGCGCTCACACCGGGGCTGGAGGCCGGCGACCTGGTCGCGTCGCGGCGCGTGCGCTTCTCCGTCGGCGACGCCGCGACTCCGGACGCGCGTCTTCTCGCACGGGCACAAGCGGCGGGAGCGAAGCCCGCCATCCTGATCACCGTCGACCGCCCGATCGTCTCGGCGGCCGACAAGGCGGCGCTCGCGGCAACGGCGGGCGGATCGAGCGCCGATCCGATCGTCGCGGACATGGAGTCGGCGGCCTGGGCCAAGGAAGCCGCCGCCCGCGGCATTCCCTACCTCATATTGCGGGCCGTCAGCGACGCCGCCGGCGAGGAGCTTCCGGAGTTCCTGCCCGACAGCGTCGGGCCGGACGGGAGCATCCGGAGGGCCGAAGTCGCACGGCGGGCACTCGTCCGTCCGTCCTCGTGGGGTACGCTGCTGCGGATGCGCCGCCGCCTCCACGACTACTCCGACGCCCTGGGCGCCTTGCTGGCGAGGATGCTGGCGCCGTGAAGACCGCGTCGCTCGACGATCTCCTCGAAAAGACCAGCCGCACGTTCGCGCTGTCGATCCCGGTCCTCCCCGAGCCCACGCGCCGCGAGGTGATGATCGCGTACCTGCTCTTCCGCATCGCGGACACGTTCGAGGACGCGGCGCACTGGCCGCCCGACGCACGCACCGCCGCCCTCGCCGACTTCAACGCGCTGCTGCGCTCCTATTCCCGCGACAAGGCGGAGACGCTGTCGCGCGACTGGGTGCGCCGCGAGGTCGCGCGTCATCCCGGCTACCAGGAGCTGATGGCCGAGGTTCCGTTCGTCCTGGACTCCTTCTTCGCGCTCTCACCCGGGGCCGTCGATCCGATTCGCATCCACGTAATCCGTTCCGCCGACGGCATGGCTTCGATCGTTTCCCGCACCCGCGACGGCCATCTGACGCTGCACTCGATCCCGCAGCTCAAGGATTACTGCTACATCGTGGCCGGCATCGTGGGCGAGATGCTGACCGAGCTCTTCCTGCTCGACCGCCCGGGGATCGCCTCGCTCGCTCCGTTCCTGCGCGAGCGCGCCGCGACGTTCGGAGAAGCCCTGCAGCTCGTCAACATCCTGAAGGACTCGGCCGTGGACGCCGAAGAGGGACGGCGCTACCTTCCGGCGGAGGTGCCGAAGGCCGAGGTCTTCGCCCTCGCCCGGCGGGACCTCGGAGTCGCCGGCGACTACATTCGCGCGCTCCAGCAGACCGGCGCTCCCCGCGGCCTCGTCGAGTTCACCGCGCTGCCCGTCCTGCTCGCCTGGGCCGCGCTCGAGCGCGTCGAGAAGCACGGACCCGGTTCCAAGGTCTCGCGTCCCGAGGTCTTCCTCATCACGCAGCGCTTGAAGCGCGCCCTCGATCGCGGCGAGCCCGCGGTTTAAGACGCCGCGGCTACGGTTCGCGACGGATTCCTTGCCGACGCCGCCGCGCTTGGAGATAATGCGGCCTCCCTCAGAACCCGAAGCATGAACTCACGCGCGATGAAGGTCTGGGCTCGACTGCTCAAAAGGCGGCGCCTTCGCGCCTCGTTTCTCGCCGCGGTGTTGCTCGTGCTCGCATCCTCGGCCGCGGCCCACGAGTTCCATCTTTTTCCGGAGACGTCCGCCCTGCCGGCCGACTCGTGGAGGATCGACTGGAGCGACGAGCCGACGCCCCGAATCGCCGAATTCGCGGAGGCGTATCCCTGGGCTGGCGCGACGGTTCCGGAGCTCTCCGCCGACGCTGCCCTGAGGTCCGCGGTGGACTTCCAGGAATCGGCGTCTGCGAGTCCCCACGTCATCGCTCCCGCGCCCAAGCTCTTCACGACGCCGACGACGCTGGTGACCGCCGGGGCGCTTCTCGGCGGAGCGCTCGACGCGTTGAGTGCTCCGCTACAGTACGGCTGGATCAGCTTTCGCACCACCAACGAGCACTGGTTCGGACGCAGCACCTACGCCGGCGGCGCGGACAAGGCTTCGCACTTCACCGTATCGAGCGGCATCTCCCGGAACCTTTACGACATCTACGTGCGACAGGGCCACGGGCCCGACGAATCCGCGGCCCTGGCGTTTGCGACGACATTCATGATGGGCCATTTCGTGGAGATCCTCGACGGCGTGTCCGTCTATGGATACTCACTCCAGGACCTCACCGCCGATGCCGTCGGTTCGGCCGCCGGGGTACTGATCCACCGATTCTGCGTCCAGGACCTGATCGGATTCCGGCTGGGTCCGGCCGACACCCCCGACCTCCCGGAGTCCGTGATCGGGTCGAGCCAGGAGTATCTCGGCACGAGCTATATCAACGAGATCTACGTCGCGGACCTGAGGCTCGGCGGACTCATCACGCGCCTGGGAGGGAAACCAGGCTTTGCCCGTTTTTTCCTGACGTCGTTCGCCTTCTTCACGAAAGGCTTTGGCTACGTCCCGCCGCTGCCGACGCGCTACCAGGAGATCGGTTTCGAATTCGGGCTGAACTTCGTCGAGATCATCAAGGCGGTGGGCGTCACGGACCAGACGTGGTGGGGAGCGGGACTGATCGCCTTCTTCGATTTCTTCCGCATCCCGTTCACCCAGGTCGGCGTCTACTACAACCTGTTCAACCACAAGTGGTACGGTCCGGGCGCGCCGTACCACTACTACTGATTCGCGGGGAGAGGGCTCCTACTTTCCGCAGGCCCGCAGATCTCCTCGATCCGAGAAGACCTGGTCGGCATCCGGGTTGCGGCAGGGCTTCTCGCTCGCTTTGACGGCTCCGCGCAGCGAGGCATAGTCGGTCCCGTCGGGCTTTCCGTCGCGGCCCAAGCTGACGAGGAGAAAGCCGTCCCGATCGCGGCGGTAGAGGACCGGATGTCCCCAGAGATCGGTGCCGTTGGCGGTCGCCGGCGGTCCGACCGCGGGACGCTCGCGCAGCGCCGCCGTCAGCGCTTCCGGATACTCGCCGTGCCGCTGTTTGTAGCTCGTCACCGACTCGACGTAGCCCCGCATCAGGCTCACGTTCGCGATCTGTGTCGTCGCGAGCTTCGCCGGGCGCACGATGAAGCCGTACGCGCCGCCCAGAAGCATGGCCAGCGCCGCGGCGACCACGAGGATCCGCGCGATGAGAACCCGTCCCCGCGCGGCGCCCTCCTCGACGCCCCGTTCGCGGGCGTTGAGCGCCATGAGGACCAGTGCGAGGAAAAACCCCAGCGTCCCCACCGACGCGGGCGCCACGAACCAGTACGCCTTCCCGAAGAGGGCGAGGACCATCACGAAGTAGATGAAGTCGCGGCGTGCGAGAGCGTCGAGGACTTCCGAAAGGCGCGACCTCTTCGAGGGCGAGACCGAGGTCAGGACGGGGCCGCCACCCGAACGGGGCCGCATGGCGTACATGTATATGAACCCGGCGCACAGGAGCGTTCCCGCAACGGCCATCGCGCCGAGAACCAGCGGCCACGATCGTCCGACCGCGGTGCTCCACGCGACCGCGAACGCCGAGAAGACCGCGACGTGAACGACATTGTCGGCCCAGAAGTCGAGGATGCCGCCGAGTCGGGACTCCTGGAACTTCAGCCGCGCCAGCTCGCCGTCGCAGCCGTCGAGAATCGAATGGAGAAGAAAGAGGATCCCCCCCGCAATCTGCCATGGACGCGCGGGAGAGGTAAAGCACGCCGCGGCCACCAGGCCCAGCGCCAGGCAGACGATCGTCATGGCGTTGGGCGTGATGCCCGTGCGCGCCAGCCGCCGGGTCGCGGCGAGCGAGATCTTCCGGCTGATGAGCCTGGTGAGCAGCCCGTCTTCCTTCTTGACCAGACCCTTGAGGAGATGCGACTCCGCCTTCGGAAGATCCGCGTCGGCCCTCACCTCGAGGGGAGGCGACACCGGAGCGTCCGAGACGCTGGCGGGCAGAGTCTCGGCCCATCCGGACACCACGGAGGAGAGGTCCGACGCGCGGGCGAGCGTGCGGGCCAGAGGAGCGGGCTCGCTGGTCTCGACGATGGCTCCGGCCCCGAGCCGGTAGAGGCGTCCCGCCTCTGCCGGGGCCTCCCGCAGACTGCGCAACCACCGTGGGCTCGCAACGACACGGTCCGGCAGAAGCACGATCCGCCCGGGAGGCAGCGACGACTCGGGGGCGTCGCGCGGGAACAGGCGGGCGCACGTCCCGGCCAGGGCGCCGCTCGTGGCTCCGGCCCGTCCGTCGAGCACGTAGACGCGGTCGAATCCGGCGCGCGCCGCGGCCAGCGCGGTCCGGCGCACCAGAGGCAGCCCCAGGAGCACGGTCTCCGCCGACGGCGACTCCGGAGCCGCGGTCCCGGAGCCTGCGAGAACGAGCGTGGAAGTCTGCGTCATGCCGTCACCCGGGCCAGCCGCCGGACGCGCGCGGCCAGGTTCGCGGCGATGTGGTCCGCGGCCTCTTCCCGAAAGAGAGCGAAGCTCGGCCATGCGTTGACGTCGATGACGAATATCTGTCCGGCTCGGTTGACGATGGCGTCGCCGCCCCAGACCTCGAGACCGAGCGCGGCCGTAGCGCGGCACGCGATGTCGCGAAGGGCCCCCGCGGCGAAGGCGTGTCCCGCCACGGGATGCTCCCTGGGGTAGAACCACCGAAACCACGCCGGGATCGACGTCTCCTCGTCCGGCGCCGTCGCGGCGGTGACGCCGTAGAACTTCACGAGGTCTCCGTCCACGTGCCGCTGCGCCACGGCGCGCGACAGGCCGCGGTCCTGGAGGCGTTCGAGAGCGTCCCGGACCGAGGACGGGTCGGTCGCGAAGACGACGTCGCCCTCGCGCGTCTTGTGCTCGGTGGCCTGCTTGATCCAGCACGCCGAGAAGATCCCTTCCGCGTTCGTGCCGGAGGGAAGTGGATCCGCAAAATCGAGCAGCAGACTGTCGGGCATCGGGACTCGTCCGCGCAGGAACAACGGAATCATCCGCTCGCGGTGCGTGTTGGCCACGGCGCGCGCGCTGTTGACGACGCAAACGCCCTGGCTCTCCCAGCGGCCCAGGCCCTCCAGCGCCGTGCGGCCTTCGCACATCGCGAAGGCGAGGCCGGGCAGCACGCGCTCGCGGCCGTTGACCTCCGCCGGCGGGCGGTAGTCGACGACGAATCCCTCTCTCTCTTCGAGCCGCCGGCCGGTGGCATTCAGGATCGCGGCGTCGTCGGCTTCGCGCCCCGGCGAGTGCTCGACTTCGCGAAAGACGCCGCAGCAGATGGGGGTTTCCCCCGTCTTTCGCTTGTTCACAGCGAAAGCTCCAGCAACCCCGAGAGCCGCGTAATCACGGGATCCCGCGGGCAGCAGGGCCCGCCGTTGACCGCCGCGCCTTCCGGGCGGAGCCAGACGTGCCGCATGCCCACCGCGCGCGCCCCCGCCATGTCGCGTTTCAACGAGTCTCCGATGAAAACCGCATCCGACGGCGCGGCTCCGAGCGCGTCGAGCGCCGCCTGAAAGATCTTCGGGTCCGGTTTCTTGCAGCCGATCAGCGTCGAGTCGATCGCGACGCCGATCGAGGGCGACAGACCCGTTTCGTCGCAAACGGCCTGGAGGTTCCCGTAGAAATTCGACACGATCCCGATCGCGTGACGCTCGCGGAGACGCGCCAGCAGTTTCGCGCTTTCGAGGAGCTGCCGCCAGGAGTCCGCCGCGAACCGGTCGCCAACCTTCCTCAACCGCGTATTCTCGCGCGCCAGCCGGGCCGCGAGACCCTCCACCACGCCCTCGACGGTTTCGCGAAACCCGGCGCTCCGGGAGATCGTGCCTTCGAGGGAGTCCGTCGCTCCGTAAAACGCGGCGTCGAATTCCTCCTGGGGCAGGTCCAGCCCCTCCTCGCAGGCGATCCGGTAGAAGCGCTCCTTCCAGGGCACGCCCTCCGCGTCGAGAGTACCTCCGAAGTCGAAGAGCAGAACGCGCGGCCGGCCGCCCGTCGCCGTCATCGAGCTTGCCCGGATCCGACCGCCTTGGCCTCTTCCTCGATCTCCTCTCGCGGCGAGCTCTCGCTCGCGTGATGGCCGAGGAGCGCGAGGCCGGGACCGACCCAGAGGAGCTCCCGGCCTCGGCGCACGAGTCCCCAGGCCACGCCGATCGAGGCCGGAAGCCCGAGCAGGGCCAGGACGCCAGTGCGAATGCTCTCCGCCGTGCCGACGCGCGCCGGGACGAAGAGGAAGAGATTGTTCAGAAGCATGGCGAGCGCCTCGGCGGCCCACGCCGTCTCGAGTCCTCGGCCCGTGTGAAGGACGCGAAGGATGAGGTAGGTCTCCAGCAGTCCGCCGCACCAGCCGAGAAAGCACCAGCCGGAGGCGGCGAAGAAGTGAGGCCGACTGTGCACGTAGAACCGCCGGATGTGCTCGTCGAGCTCCCGCGCATCGTCGCGATAATGGGCGAGCCGCTTCGCGAGGGGTTTGAAGCGGCACAGCCACGCGACGATCGGCTCGAAGGAACCCTTCTGGAGTCCCCACGTCACGAGGATCAGGAGCCCGGAGAGGAGTGCGAGGCTCGCGACCGCGGCATAGCGCACGCCGCTGGGCAGATCGAAGAACACGACCGCGGTGCCCAGGCCGATCGCGACGAAGAAGGACTGCGACAGCATGTGCGCGTGCTTGAAGATCCACATCGCGGCGATCGCACGCTGCATCCCCATCCGCTCCCGGAGCAGGTTCACGCGCACGGGCTCCCCCGCGACGCTGCCGGGATAGAGGTAGTTCAAAGTATTTCCCACGAGATAGATGCGCAGCAGGTATGGCAGGCTCGAGAGCGGCGGGCGGGGATCCATCACCGATCTCCACCCCAGGGCGAACGCGATCTCGGCCAGCAGGTAGAGGGCGACGAATCCGAAGAATCGCCAGCCGATCAGTGAGAGGTTGGCCTGGACGTCGTCCCACCCGGTCCTCCAGACGAGGACGACCGCGAGGGCGACCCCGAGAAGAAAGAGGACAGCCCGAGTGTACCTGGCGCGCGATGCGCGCCCCTGTTTGGGGGACATCTCGATCCGCAAAGAATACCAGCCGGGAGGACCCCGATTCCCGCGTCCGGAGCGGTCGGAGGCCCTTCTTAGGCTGCTTTTTCCTCGGGGCTCGGCCGGGAGGGCGCCCGGCGGGGAAGCACCTTCACGACCTGACGCACGACCGACGGCACGAGCGTGGGGCGCAGAAGCCTCGGGTCGTAAGGAGAAAGCCGCTTGTCGTTCTCCTCCAGGCACAGCTCCAGGAAAGAACGCAGCGAGAAGTCTCCGAACACCGAGTGAGACTTCAGCGTGAAGCCGGTCTGCGCCTTGTCCTGATCGGGGGCGATGTCCTTCGGATTCTTTTTCTTTCCATCTCCGCCAGCCATCCGCATCGCGCCCGTCAGGCGATCGAAGGCCTGCGCCCCGATGTTCCACCCGCGCCAGACGTCGAAGCCAGGGCGAAGCAGGATTGGACGCTGCGCGCGGAGGTACGCCGCCCAGTTGACGATGAAGAGGATGTGCCGGGCCTCCTCCTGCATGATCGTTTCGAAGATGGAGATGAACGGCTTGGGAAACACCTCCGCCCGCTCGCCCAGCCGAAAGAGACCGAACGCGAAGAAGGAGTCCAGGCACTCCCCGTAGCCCGTCCGGAGGAACGCCAGGGTCGGGTCCTTCGGCACCTCGGGAGGAGGAAACGGAGCGACCTCGATCCGGTAGTGCCGGGTCAGGAGGCGCAGGACCTCCGCGTGACGACCCTCCTCGTACCCCTGCAGGCTGATGGCCTCGGCCAGAAGAGGGTCCTTCTCGGTGTCACCCAGAGACTGCACCTTGACGGCTGTGGCCGCCTCGGTCCGGGTGGCCTCGTTCCAGATCGGCATCGACTTGAGCCTCTCGAGGCTCTCGGGGTCTAAGTCCGGCCACCGGATGTCGGCCGGCCGGAAGGGGTCGTGCGTGTCGATAAACGTCCGGCAGAGAAGCTCTTTGTGCTCCTGGCTGCCCTTTTTCAGTGAATTAGACATACGAAGTTGTAGAGTATCATTCGCGTTTCTTTTCGCCTTCGGAGGGGTAGGCAATCCTATGTCCATTTTGAGTCGGATCGAGAGGCCCAAGGACCTCAAGGGGCTCTCTCACGAGCAATTAGCCCAATTGGCGCAGGAGTGCCGCGACGTGATCGTGCAGACGATCACGAAGACCGGCGGTCACCTCGCCTCCAATCTCGGCGTCGTGGAGCTGACCCTCGCGCTCCACCGCGCCTTCGAAAGCCCGAAGGACCGTCTGGTCTGGGACACGTCCAACCAGTGCTACACCCACAAGCTCGTCACCGGACGGCGCGACCAGTTCCCATCGATCCGAACCCCCGGAGGCCTGTCGGGATTCGCGGAGCCCTCCGAGAGTCCGCACGACACGCTGGCCGCGGGTCACGCCGGGACCGGGCTCTCCTACGGGCTCGGCGTCTCGATGGCGGTCCAGGGCGAGAAGAAGGATCCTTACGTGGTCGTCATCGTGGGCGACGGAGCGCTGACCTCGGGTCCGTCGTACGAAGCGCTCAACAACATCGTTCACGTCAAGCCCAAGCGCCTCATCATCGTCTTGAACGACAACGGCTGGTCGATCTCCGAGAACGTGGGCTGGCTCGCTCACTGGAGAAACCGTTTCGAGCTCCACCCGACGTACCAGAAATTCATCGGCGCGGGACACAGCTTCTTCAAGCGTCTCCCCCACGGCGACAAGGCGTGGGAGCTGGCGCGGAAGCTCAAGAGCTCGGTCGAGGGTCTCTTCTTCCCCAACCTGATCTGGGACGAGCTGGGGTTCCACTACGTCGGTCCCGTCAACGGCCACGACTTCCGGGAGCTCGAGGAAGCCCTCGCGCGCGCCAAGGACGTCTCCTCCGACGGCACCCCGGTCGTCATCCACGCCCTGACCCACAAGGGTCGCGGATTCCAGCAGGCCGAGAAAAACCCTTCCAAGTTCCACCAGCCGGGTACGCCGACGGGTGCCCCCGGCTCCGGCGCCCGCTTCACGTACTCGCAGGTCTTCGCCAAGACGCTGATGACCATGATGGAGAAGGATCCCAAGATCGTGGCCTTCTCCGCCGCGATGCTCGAAGGCACCGGTCTGATCGAGGTCAAGAAGCGCTTTCCCGACCGTGTCTTCGACGTCGGCATCGCCGAGGAGCACGCGGTGATCTGCGCCGGCGGCATGGCCAAAGAGGGCTGGAAGCCGGTCGTCGCGATCTACTCGACGTTCCTCCAGCGCTCCTTCGACCAGCTCATCCACGACGTCGCCCTCCAGAACCTGCCGGTGACGATCTGCATCGACCGGGCGGGACTCGTCGGCGACGACGGAAAGACGCACCAGGGCGTCTTCGACATCTCCTACAGCCGCGTCATTCCGAACATGACGGTCGCCGCGCCCAAGGACGAGAACGAGCTGCAGCACGTTCTGTACACCGCCATCCAGTCGGGCAGACCCTTCGTGGTCCGCTACCCGCGCGGCATCGCGCTGGGCGTCGAGCTGGACGAGACTCTGAAGACCGTTCCGATCGGCAAGGGCGAGATCCTGCGGGAGGGACGGGACCTGACGCTGCTGGCGTACGGTTCGATGGTGTCGGTCGCGCTCGCGGCGGCCGACGAGCTGTCCCGCCGCGGCATCTCCTGCGGTGTGGCCAACGCCCGATTCGCCAAGCCGCTCGACATGGAGTTGCTGGCGCGGATCTCCTCCTCCTGCCCGCGCATTCTGACGCTCGAAGAGCATCTCGCGATCGGCGGCTTCGGCGCCGGCGTGGTCGAGGCCTTCCATTCGGCGGGCCTGCCCACCCAGGGGCTGAAGGTCCACGCGATCGGCGATCAATTCATCGATCACAGCCCGCAGGCGCAGCAGCGCCATAACCTGAAGCTCGACGTCGAAGGCGTCGTCGAGACGGTCTACGCGAAGTTCCCCGACCTGGCTCGCTCCTTCCCGACCGCCGCACCGGACCCGGAGCTTCGCAAGAAGGAGAAGTTCGCGGAAACGGTGAACTGGTGACGCCGGCCTCTCCGGACTTCTCGGGCATTCGCGTCGAGAAGCTCCTGGTGGCCGGACTGCGCGGGTTCTGCGCGGGCGTCGTGCGGGCGATCGACGTCGTCGAGAAGGCGCTCGAGGTGGTCGACGGCCCGGTCTACGTCCGCAAGGAAATCATCCACAACCGCTACGTCGTCGACGAGCTGCGCGATAAGGGAGCGCGGTTCGTGGAAGAGGTCGACGAAGTCCCCGACAACGCGTCGCTGATCTTCTCGGCGCACGGCATCGCGCCCCAGGTCCGCCAGCTCGCCCAGCGGAAGAAGCTCCAGACGATCGACGCGACCTGCCCGCTCGTCACGAAAGTGCACCTGGAGGCGATTCACTACGCCAAGCAGGGTTACACGATCATTCTCGTCGGCCACCATGACCACGACGAGACCGTCGGCACTCTCGGCGAGGCTCCCGACGCGATCCGCCTCGTGGAAACGAAGGAAGACGCGGAGAGGGTCCAGGTCCCGGATCCCGACCGCGTCGCGTACCTGACGCAGACGACCCTCTCGATCGACGACACGCGGGAGATCCTGGCGGTCCTGAAACGGCGCTTCCCCAACCTGAGGGCCCCGTCCAAGCAGGACATCTGCTACGCCACGCAGAATCGCCAGGACGCGGTCAAGGCGATGGCGCCGCACGTGGACATGCTGCTGGTCCTGGGAGCGCCCAACTCGTCCAACTCGCTGCGGATGTGCGAGGTGGCGCGGGCCAACGGCGTGGCGTCGCACTTGATCGAGAGGGCGCGCGACATCCGGCCCGAGTGGCTGGCGGGCGTGAAGGTCCTGGGCCTGACGGCCAGCGCGTCCGCTCCGGAGATCCTGGTCCAGGAGGTCGTGTCGTTCGCGCGCGAGCGGCTGGGCGTCGTCGAGGTCGAAGAGTTCGAGACCGTGAAGGAAGACGTCTCGTTCCCGTTGCCCCAGGAGCTGAAAGCTCTCCTGCCCGTTCGGGCCTGACGTCGGGAGCGTCCCGGGGTGTTTTCTTGAGCGCGATCGTCTCGGGTGGTGTAATCGCGGCGGGCGAAGGTTCCCGTCTGAAGTCGCTCGGAGTGGCCAAACCTTTGATCTCCGTCGGCGGCGTGACGCTCATCGAGCACGTCCTCGGCAACTTCGAGGCCGCGGGCATCTCCTCGGCGGCGGTCATCTTCAACGAGGTCGAGCGCGACTGCGAGACCCTCGTGCGGGAACGCTTCGGGCGGCTCGTTTCCACGATCCTCGTGAAGACCACAAAGTCCTCCCTCGAAAGCTTCCGCGCCGTTCTGGACGCGGCGCCCGCCGGGAGGCTCCTCGTGTCGACGGTGGACGCGTACTGTCCGCGAGAGGATTTCGTCAGCTTCGTCCGCCAGGCCGAACGCGCCGACGCCGGCGCGACGGTCCTGGGCGTGACCCGATATGTGGACGACGAGAAGCCGCTGTGGGTCACGACGACCCGGCACGGACGCGTCTCGGTCGTCGGTGGCGCCTCCGGCGACGCCGTGACCGCCGGGATCTACGTGTTCCCGGAGAAGGTTCGTCGACTCGGGATTCCCTCAGGCCTCGGCCGCCTGCGTGACTTCCTGGCCTGGCTGGCCGAGTCGGGCGAGCCGATCGAGGCCGTCGAGATCGAGAAGGTCGTGGACGTGGACCGGCCGGAGGATTTGGAAGCGGCGGAGGAACTCGCCGCCGCGTCGGCAGTGAGAGGGCGTCGATGAGCGGTGAGGATCGGACCTGCTGGGGCGTCTACCGGGAGCTGGCGCACTCACCCGGGCGCGAGACCGACGACGCCGAGATCCTGCGAGCCACCGCCGAGGAGGTGCGTTCGCGCGGATACGACGTCTCGCTCAAGGCGCCGGACGAGCTTCCCGAGACGCCGGCCGACGGAGAGATCCCTCCGTTTCTCTTCGTCATGTGCGAGCAGATCCCGATCGTCGAGAGACTCGCGGCATGGGAGAGGGCCGGCGCGCGCATCGTCAACCGGCCCTCCGGGAGTCGCAACACCGACCGCGAGCGCACGATCGCCCTCTTCTCGCGCCACGGCGTTCCGTTCCCCGAGAGCGCTCTGGTCGAAACGGCCCGGGCTCGCGCGGCGTTTCCCGGACCGTGCTGGATCAAGCGCGGCGACGTGCACGCGATCCACGCGGAGGACGTGGTCTTCGCCGGCGACGAAGACGCCCTGGCCGACGGCCTCGCGCGTCTCTCTTCCCGGGGCATCGCGCGCGCCGTCGTCCAACGCCACGTGGCCGGAGATCTCGTCAAGTTCTACGGAATCGCGGGTCACGCCGAGGGCGAGAGCGCGTCGTGGTTCCAGTGGTTCTACCATCGCGACCAGAACCTCTCGCGCTATCCCTTCGACCAGAGCGCTCTGGCCTCGGCGACGTCGCGTGCCGCCGACGCGCTGGGCCTGGAGGTCTACGGCGGCGACGCCATCGTCGCCAAGAGCGGCGCAATCTCCGTGATCGACTTGAACGCCTGGCCGAGCTTCGCGCTCTTTCGGGCCCAGGCGGCCCGGCACATCGCCGCGCTCCTGGCCGCGAGGTTCACTCGCGATACCGTCCGGATGCGAGCGTCCCGATGACCGAAACGGTGAAGAACCGCATCGAGGTCGGCCCGCACTCGCAGGAGATCGTGGCCCTCGAGCAGCGTCACATGGCGCCGGGGCTCCAGTCCTTCGCGCTGTACGCGGGCCTGGCCATGGCGCGCGGCGAGGGGAGCCGGATCTTCGACGCCGACGGTCACTCGTACATCGACTTCATCGCCGGGATCGCGATCGGAAGCGTCGGACACTGCCATCCACACTACGTGCGCGCCCTCCAGGAGCAAGCCGCGAAGCTGACCTTCGGGAGCTTCACCACAGAGATCCGCGCGAAGTTCCTGGACCTCCTCGGCAGCGTCACGCCGAAGGGCCTGACGCGAATCCAGCTCTTCTCCGGCGGCGCCGAAGCCGTCGAAGCGGCGTTCCGCCTGGCCAAGTCGGTCACGAAGAAAGGCGAGTTCGTCGGCTACACGGGCGCGTTCCACGGCAAGACGGGAGGCGTCCTGCCGCTGCTCTGGGGGGACTTCAAGGAGGGCATGGGGCCGTTCGTTCCCGGAATGTACTCCGCGCCCTACGCGTACTGCTATCGCTGTCCCCTGAACCTGACCTATCCCGATTGCGGAATCGCCTGCGCTGAAAAGACGCGCGAAGTCATCCGCAACCAGTCCGCCGGACAGATCGCCGCGATCATCGTCGAACCCATGCAGGGAACCGCCGGGAACGTGATTCCGCCGCCGGGATTCCTGCCCGCGGTGCGCGCCATCGCGAAGGACCACGGAGCGCTCTTCATCGCCGACGAGATGATCACGGGCTTCGGACGGACCGGGAAGTTCTGGGGCGTGGACCACGACGGTGTGGTGCCCGACGTGATGACGTGTGGCAAGGGCATCGGTGGCGGATTCCCGCTCTCGGCGGTCGTCTCGACCGACGAGCTGACGAAGGCGAAGCCCTTCTCGAATCCCTCGGGCAGCTCCTCCTCCTACGGCGGTAATCCCCTGGCCGCCGCAGCCGGCATGGCGGCCCTGGAGATCATCCTCAACGAGAACCTGGTCGAAAACTCCGAGAGAGTCGGCGCGAAGATGCTCGCGCGGCTCCAGGCGATGCAGGAGAAGCACCGGATCGTGGGAGACGTGCGGGGCAAAGGTCTCCTCCTCGGCCTCGAGCTCGTCCGCGACCGGCGGACGAAGGAGCTCGTCTCCAAGAACTTCACCCGGGCGCTGTTCCAGGAGTGCCTGCGGCGGGGCCTTCTCGCGATGTCCTACACGCCCGTCATTCGTCTCAACCCGCCTCTGAACATCGACGAGACAACCGCCCTCGACGGCCTCGAAATCTTCGACGAGGCGCTGGCCGCGACCGCGCGCGCATGGAAGCTGGCTTGAGGGGTGGCGTCGGCCAGATCCTGAGGGATCGCTCGCAACAATCATGTTGAAAGGCGCTTTCATCGGCGTCGGCAACGTCGCCGTCCTCGGGCATCTTCCGGGATGGCAGGCGCGTTCGGACGCGGCGATCGTGGCGGCCTGCGACTCTCGTCCGGAGAGGCGCGAGGAGCTCTCGCGCGCGCTGCCTGGCGTCGCCTGGTACGACAGTCCCGAGGATCTTCTTTCGAAGGAGCCGCTCGACTTCGTCGACATCTGTACTCCTCCGTCCACGCACGGAATGCTCGTCCGGCAGGCGCTCGCGCGGTCGCTCCACGTCCTCTGCGAGAAGCCGCTGGTGCTCGCTCCCGAGGAGCTGCGAGGGCTCCCGGTGCTGTCGGCCGAGAAGGAGCGCGCCCTCGTCACGGTGCACAACTGGCTCTACGCGCCTGCGCTGGCGAAGATCGGCGAGCTGGTGCGCTCGGGAGCGATCGGCGAGACGCGCCGCGTGCGCTGGGAGACCCTGCGCACCGAGCCGGCCGGGACCGCCGGAGACTCCGACAACTGGCGCCTGGACCCGGCACAGTCGGGAGGAGGGATCCTCCAGGACCACGGCTGGCACGCCCTCTACGTCCTTTCCTCGTTGATGGCCTCGGCGCCGCGCACGGTCGCCGCGCGCCTGGAAAACCGACGCCAGACGGAGCACGCGATCGAGGACACGGCCGACGTTTTCCTGGTCTATCCGTCGGCGTCGGCCGAGGTCTTTCTGACCTGGTCCGGCGAGACCCGCGCCAACCGCGCCGAGATCGAGGGGACGCAGGGTATTCTCAAGCTCGACGGCGGCCGGCTCACGCTCGAGGAAAAGAACGGTGCTCGGCCCGTCCAGGAGTGGACCCTGCCGGCGCTCACCGAGGGCTCGCACCATCCCGAGTGGTTCGGAGGAGTCATCGAGGTCTTCCTCGGGGAAGTCCTCGAGCCTCGGGAACGCGGGCGCAACCTCGGAGAGGCCACGCTCTGCGCGAATGTCCTCGCGCTCGCCAAGGAGTCGAGCCGAAGAGGCGGCGAGCCGCTTCCGGTCGACCGCATGGCGGCGAGGATACGGAGTCGATGACCACCACGCTCGCTCTGATTCGCCCGGCGGAAACGGGCGAGGCTCCGCCGGAGACGATTCTCCTGGGCCTTCCCCTGATCCGCCGCACCGTGCTCGCGGCCGCGCGCGCCGGATTCTCCCGCGTCGCGGTCGTCTGCGCGGACGAACGCGCGCGCGCGGCGCTCGCGGGTACCGGAGCGGAATTCCTGACAGCGCCGCCGGAGGGCGCGCTGCTCCTTCCCTGGACCACGGTGGTGGCCGTCCGGGACCTCGAGCTCCTGCGTGCGGGAGCCGCCGCCGGCGTTCCCGTTCGGACGAGGCGGGATCTGCGCCGCGCCGAGCGCTTCCTGCTCGACGGCCTCGTCAAGGACACCGAGGGCTTCATGTCGCGGCATTTCGAGCGCCGCGTATCGCTCGCGATCAGCCGCCGTCTCGCGGCGACGTCCGTATCGCCCAATGCCATGACGATCTTCTCCGTCTGCGTGGGCCTTCTCGGAGCCGTCTTTTTCCTGCGGCCCGTCGCTCCCAGCGAGACGATCGGAGCGCTGCTTTTTCTTCTCCACTCGATCCTCGACGGCTGCGACGGCGAGCTCGCGCGCCTGCGATTCCAGGAATCCCGCTGGGGCGGGCTGCTCGACTTCTGGGGCGACAACGTCGTCCACGTCGGGGTCTTCTCGGCGATGGCGATCGGATGGAGCCGCGCCGTCGGCCAGCCCTGGCCTCTCCTTCTGGGAGCGCTGGCGGATCTGGCAACCCTCGCGTCGGCGTATCTCGTCTACTCGCACACGATGGCGGGCCCCAAGGAAGGACCGCTGTTCACGTCGGTCGCGGCCTCGGGCCCGTCGCGGCTCTCTCGCGTCGCCGACGCGCTGACGCGCCGCGATTTCATCTACCTCGTTCTGATACTGTCCCTCTTCGGCAAGGCCCGCTGGTTCCTCGTTCTCGCGGCCGTCGGCGCGCCGGTGTACTTCCTCGCGCTGACGGCGATCACCCTTGCCGAAAGACGTCCAAGGAGCGCTTCATGACGGATCGGACCTCGTTCTACCCCGAGCTCGAGAAGAAGATCGCGCCGGCCACGGGCCGGCTCGCGGTCCTGCTGCCCGGGCTCGGCGCCGTGTCGACCACGCTGATCGCCGGCGTGCATCTGATCCGCAAGGGCGTCGCCCGGCCGTTCGGGTCCGTGACACAGATGCAGAAGCTGCGCCTGGGCAAGCGCACGAAGCCGCGCTTTGCTCCGGTCAAGGAGCTGGTGCCGCTGGCGGAGCTTTCGGACCTGGTGTTCGGAGGCTGGGACATCTTTCCCGACAACACCTACGAGGCCGCCGTGAAGGCCGGCGTTCTCCCCCAGGAGATGCTCTCGGCCGTCCGCGGCGAGCTCGAATCCGTCCGACCGATGCCCGCGGTCTTCGAGCACGAATGGGTCAAGAACCTCGACGGCCCCAACGTCAAGAAGGGCCAGACCAAGCGCCACCTCGCGGACGCGCTCGTGAAGGACATCCAGGACTTCCGCAAGTCCACCGGCGCATCGCGCGCCGTGATGGTGTGGTGCGGCTCGACAGAGGTCTACGCCCAGCAGAAGCCGGTGCACGAGACACTACCGGCTTTCGAGAAAGGACTCGAGCAGAACTCGCCCGACATCCCGCCGTCGATGATCTACGCCTACGCCGCGATCGCCGCCGGAGTTCCTTACGCCAACGGCGCGCCGAACCTTTCCGTCGACGTCCCCGCGCTCTGGGAAATGGCGCGCGCGAAGGGCGTTCCCATCGCCGGCAAGGACTTCAAGACCGGACAGACGCTGATGAAGACGATCATCGCGCCGGGATTGAAGGCGCGGATGCTGGGGCTTCAGGGCTGGTTCTCGACGAACATCCTGGGCAACCGCGACGGCGAAGTCCTCGACGATCCCGGCTCGTTCCGCTCCAAGGAGGTCTCCAAGGCGTCGGTCCTCGACGCGATCCTCCAGCCCGAGCTCTACCCCGAGCTCTACCGCGACTACTTCCACAAAGTCCGTATCGAGTACTACCCGCCCCGCGGCGACGCCAAGGAGGGCTGGGACAACATCGACATCGTGGGCTGGCTCGGCCAGCCGATGCAGATCAAGATCGACTTCCTCTGCCGCGACTCGATCCTCGCGGCGCCGGTGGTCCTCGACCTGCTCCTGTTCCTGGACCTCGCGGCCCGCGCGGGGCTCTCCGGGATCCAGGAGTGGCTGTCGTTCTACTTCAAGTCGCCGATGTCACGCCCGGACTTGAAGCCCGAGCACGATCTCTTCGTCCAGCACCTCAAGCTCGCCAACACCCTGCGCATCCTGGTCGGCGAGGAAGTCCTCGACCACTCGGGGCTGGATTACTACGAGGGGGGCGTGTAAGACCCTTTCGCTGTCATCCCGAGGGCGGCAGCCCGAGGGATCCCGAACTCGATTGGGATCTCGGCGTATCGAGCACGGGATCCCTCGCTACGCTCGGGATGACAACGAAACTTCTGGATTCTCCCGATCCACGATCGCGATGCCGACTTTCCCGCCGCAGTGCTTCTCGACCAGCGCGGCGAGCTCGCCGGCCGCGGCCGCGACCATCGCCCGGTCCACGGGCGGCAGTCCCTCGATGACGAGGAAACCTCGAGTCGTCGCTTCCGTGAGCTTGGTGCGGTCGGCTTCCTTCCAGTTCCAGCGCCGGCAGATCGCGCCCACCCGATCCCGGTAGATCACTTCTCCTTTCTTCGGCGGGCGCGCCTCAAGCTCGCCGAGGAGGCGCACGGGCGGCTCGGCGTCTCCGGCGAACGCCAGCTCGACGTCTCCGTCGATCGCGTCGAGGTCTTCACCGCCGGCGGGAACGAGGTGTTTCAGCGAAACCGTGTTGTAGAGATCCACGAGGCGATTGACGTGCCGCAGGCTGTGGCCCTTCGCCGCGCGCCGCACGAGATTCTCGATCGAGGACGGATGATCCTTGGGCTTGGCGCCGAACTTCCGGTATGCCTCGCGCCAGCAGGCGATGTGCGGGTGCTCGGTGACGGGAACCGACCCGAAGCGCGGTAGGACTTCCTGCTCTTCCCGGCGCAGGCCGTCTGAGATCTCGGCGCTCTCGCCGTCGTTGCGGATTCCCTCGAAAGTCACGACGCCGAGGACCGCATCGGGGAAGGCGTCGAAGATCTCGCGCTGTACCCGAAGCTTCGTCATGCGCGCCTCTGTACCACACACCGGGCGAGTAGACTTCGGCGGACATGCCGGTCCGCAAGATCCTCCATGTGGACATGGACGCGTTTTACGCGTCTGTCGAGCAGCGGGACGATCCGACGCTCGCGGGCCGGCCGGTCGCCGTCGGCGGATCGCCCGAAAGCCGCGGCGTCGTGTGCGCCGCGAGCTACGAGGCGCGCCGTTTCGGCGTGCGCTCGGCGATCCCCATGTCGCGCGCCGTGCGCCTGTGCCCGGAGCTCGTCGTCATCCGGCCCGACTTCAAGAAGTACGGAGCCGTCTCCCGGCAGGTCATGGATCTGTTTCGCAGCGTCACGCCTCTGGTCGAGCCTCTGTCGCTCGACGAGGCCTATCTCGACGTCACCGCGAACGCGTGGGGAGAGCCGTTCGGCGCCATCGTCGCGAAACGTCTCAAGGCCGCCATCCGCGAGCAGACGCGCCTGACCGCGTCGGCTGGCGTTGCACCCAACAAGTTCCTCGCGAAGATCGCTTCGGGCTGGAAGAAGCCCGACGGCCTGACCGTCATCTCGCCCGAGCGCGTCGAGGGCTTCCTCCAGGCCCTGCCGGTGGACGCGCTCTGGGGCGTCGGACCCAAGACGGCGTCCCGCCTGAAGGAGGCGGGCATCCATCGGCTGATCGACGTCCGCACGGCACCGGAGGAGATCCTGAACCGCTGCGTCGGGAGCTGGGCCGAGGGACTACGCCGGATGGCGCACGGCGACGACGACCGGCCCGTCGAGCCCAACCGCGAGCGCAAATCCGTATCGAGCGAGGAGACGTTCGCGAAGGACCTCGCCGACACCGAGGAGATGCGGCGCGTGGTCGAGTCGCTGTCGCATCACGCCGCGGACTTTCTGGCGCGCCGCGAGCTCCTGGCACGGACGGTGACGCTGAAGCTGCGGTACTCGAACTTTCAGACGATCACGCGGAGCGACACCCGTGATCCCGCGACGCGCGATCCGGCCGAAATCGCCGCCCGCGCCGCCGCGCTGCTGGAGAAGACGGAAGCCGGAACCCGGCCCGTGCGCCTCCTCGGCGTGGGACTGCACGGCCTGTCGGGATTGACCACTAACGAGGACGAAGCTACCGAGCTCTTTCTCTAGCCGTCATTCCGAGCGCAGCGAGGAATCCCGGGATTAACGCCGCGCTTCGCGCGACGTAGCCTACTGCTGAGGGTCTGCCGTTGGTGGCCGGCTCCTCGGGCTGTCGCCCTCGGAATGACGGCGCAATCAGTGCGGCGTTTTGCCCGCCGGCCGGCGCGTGAACATCTGGAAGGCGTGGTGCGCTTCGTGGTGGGCCATGTACTCCATCGCGAAGTGGATGTCGTAGACGGGATAGTCGGGATGGCTTCCCTTCCGATGCCAGTCGGCCGGCGCGAGCTTCTCGAGCTTTCCGACGAGACGCTGCCGTCCCTCTTCGAATCCCTTCCAGAGCTCTTCCGCGGACTTCCTGGCGAACGCCGCGAACTCCGGATCATTCTCCGGATCGTAGGAGGTGATCGGCGCGCCTTCCTTCGCGAGGATCGCGTCCACGCGCTTTTCGAAGACCTCCTGCAGCTTTGCCAGATGCGCGAGGATCTCCTTGACAGACCACTTCTCCGGCTCGGTGCGCTTCGACACGGTGACTTCGTCGAGATCCCGGCAGAGACGCCGCACCTCTTCGCCGGAGCTCTTCAAGCGCTCGATGACCCGCTCGTGTGACTTGCTCATGCGCGAATCCTAGCCGGATTCGGATACCGCGACCTACTTCCCCGTCGTGATCCCCTTACGAATCGAGGCTTGCGGCGCGCGATCGTCGTAGACGATCCGGCCTCCCTCCGAGGAGACCCCCAGCTTCTTCCAAAGATCCTTCAAATCCACGTCCGCCGGCGCGCGACCCATCTGCTCGTACAGCTCGCGCAACACCGGAACGCCCGTGGCGCGGTCGCCGGCGTCCAGCGCCCGCTCGATTGGCCACGACACCGTGACGTTGCCTCCCGCCTTCACGATGCCGCGGAGAGCGTCGTCGAGGGACTTTCGGTTGCCTGTGCGCTCGCGGATCCGGACGTCGGCGAGGAAGCAGAAGACCGCGCCTCCCCAGTAAGTCGCGCCCCAGCTCCGCGCCTCGTCGAGCCCTCGCCCTCCCATCCCGTCGACACCCTTGGGCAGACCCCAGAGGAGCCACTTCCAGATGTCGTCGCCGGGGATCAGGCCCGCGCGTACCCGCACCAGTGGCTCGACGTACGTCGCCAGGCCCTCTTCAATCCACTCGTGGCCCGTCATGGACGGAAACGCCGTGTGGACCATCTCGTGCACGAGGACCCAGTTCGTCGCCAGGTCCTCCGCCGTCGCGTCTTCGCCGACGGAGATTCGGATGGTGGCGCCGCCGCGCCTTCCCCATGTGCGCCCGCCCTCGATCTTCCCGGAACCGCCGGCGCGGATGGAAAGATCCAGCTGCCGCACCGGAAACTCCCCGTAGTAGGCCGCGACGGCGCGGCCGGCCGTCTCGACCCAGGAGCGCAGCGCGGCCACGGAAAGCGAAGGATGAGCGCCCTCGATCGTCACGTCGATCGTTGAACCGGGAACTTCGATTTGGATCGCCGCCGCGAGCGCCAGGGGCAGGAGAAGGGCCAGCGCCTAGCGCCTTTCCATCGGCACGAACGCGCGCTCGTCTTCGCCCAGGTATACCTGCCGGGGCCGCGCGATCCTCTCCTCGGGATCCTCGAGCAGCTCCTCCCACTGCGCGAGCCATCCCGACGTGCGCGGAATGGCGAAGAGCACGGTGAACGCCGCCGTCGGGATGCCGATGGCCTGATAGATCAGCCCCGAGTAGAAGTCGACGTTGGGATAGAGCTTGCGCTTGACGAAGTACTCGTCCTGGAGCGCGATGCGCTCGAGCTCGAGCGCGATGTCGAGCAGCGGATTGCGACCGGTGACCTGAAAGACCTCCTCGGCCATCCGCTTGATGATCTTGGCCCGAGGGTCGAAGTTCTTGTAGACGCGGTGGCCGAATCCCATCAGGCGCTTCTCGCCCTTGCCTTCCTTGACCTCCTTGATGAACTCCGGGACGCGCTGGACCGACCCGATCTCCTCCAGCATCTTGAGGACTTCCTCGTTCGCGCCCCCGTGCAGGGGACCGTAGAGCGCCGCGGCCGCGCCGGCCACCGCCGAATAGGGATCCGTGTGCGCCGAGCCGATGCCGCGCATCGCGTTGGTGCCGCAGTTCTGCTCGTGGTCGGCGTGGAGGATGAACAGGACGTCGAGCGCACGCACGAGGACCGGGTTGGGCTTGTAGTCCTCGGCCGGCGTCTTGAAGAGCATGGTCAGGAAGTTCGCGCTGTAGTCCAGGGCATTCGAAGGATAGACGTAGGGCATCCCCATCGAATGCTTGTACGCGAAGGCCGCGATCGTGGGCATCTTGGCGATGAGGCGATGAATCTGCTTGGTCCGGATGGCGGGATCGTGGACGTCGCGCGCCTCGGGATAGAAAGTCGACATCGCGGCCACCGTCGCGATCAACATCCCCATGGGGTGCGCATCGTAGTTGAAGGCGTCCATGACCTTCTTCAAGCTCTCGTGGATCATCGTGTGGTACGTGATGGCGTGGACCCACTCTTCGTACTGCTTGCGGTTCGGCAACTCGCCGTAGAGAAGCAGGTACGCGACCTCGAGGTAGGTGCACTTCTCCGCCAGGACCTCGATTGGATACCCGCGGTAGCGAAGGATCCCCCTGTCGCCGTCGATGAAGGTGATGCGGCTGGTGCACGACGCCGTATTCAGGAACGCCGGGTCGTAGGCCATCAGTCCGAAGTCGTCGGGCCCGGTCTTGATCTGCCGCAGGTCCAGAGCGCGGACCGTTCCGTTGACGATCGGAACCTCGTAAACCTTTCCGGTGCGCTGATCCGTGATGGAGAGTGCGTCGCGCCGACCCTCCGTCTTCTCCGCCCGCTCCTCGGTCTTCGTCGCTTCCACGGTGCCCATGAAGCCTCCGATCCTATTCTCTAACCCTATTCTCTACCGGGTCGTTCCGGAACCCGGAAGCGATTCGGGCGTCTCTAAGGACCGATTAAAGGAGATCCGAAAATGCCGACGGCCGCGCTTCTGCTCTCGCTGCTCTTCGCCCCCGCACCCGATGGCGTCCCCGAGGCGGATCGCACGCGGCTCGCGGAGGCGTTTCGCCTGGCGCGAGAGGCCGGGGATTCGGTCTGGCCGGGCTGGAGCGGGGCGCCGTTCGCGGTCGTCCTGGTGACCGGGGAGCGGGAGTTCTTCATCGGCCACCCGCATCCGCCGGCAGACGCACGGAATCTGGGAAGGGACGACCTTCTCGGGAGGGACGTCTTCGCCCGGCCCCGGACGTTCTCGACCGACTTCCTCGCGACGTTTCCGGTCGAAGGCGTCTCCACGATCGTCGTCGGTCAGCGGCAGAACACCAACGTCATGTCGTCCACGGACTGGGTCCTGAAGGTCCTGCACGAACACTTCCACCAGCTCCAGGATTCGCAACCCGGGTTCTACGAGAAGGCGCAGGCCCTGAATCTCTCCGGAGGCGACACCACCGGGATGTGGATGCTGAATTTTCCGTTCCCGTACGACGCGCCCGCGGTGGACGCGTCGTTCACGGCCGCGGCGAAGGCGCTGCAGACCCGATTGCAGGGCGGCGACCGCGTGGGCTATCGAGCCGCGAGAGAGAAACTGCGAACGGGTCTGGCCGAGGACGCGCGCCGCTATCTCGACTTCCAGGTCTGGAAAGAAGGCGTGGCGCGGTACACCGAGATCCGAATGGCGGAGAAGGCAGCGGCGTTCGAGCCGAGCGCCGCGTTCCGTGCTCTGCCCGACTTCGTACCCTATGCGAAGGCCGCGGCGGCGCTTCGCGAGGACGTTCTCCGCGACCTCGAGAAAGGCGACCTCGCGCGAAGGAAGCGGCTGATTTTCTATTCCTACGGCGCGGGCGAAGCGCTCTGGCTGGATGACGAACGGCCCTGCTGGAAGGACGACTACCTCAAGACGCTCTTCACGCTCGAGCCCGCCTTCGCCACGGCCGCGCCGTGCCTGGGGAGTCGCTAAGATAGCCGACCTGTGAAGAGTCTCCAGGACACGTACGCGCCGAACAATCGCTGCTTCGGCTGCGGTCCCGCAAACGACCAGGGTCTACGTATCAAGAGCTTTCCCGACGGCGACACCGTCGTCGCGGAGTGGCGGCCTCAGCCGCACCACGTCGCGTTCGAAGGGATCCTGAACGGAGGCATCTGCGGGGCGCTGCTCGACTGCAACAGCAA
>Ga0114129_10001315_pt1 | contig 33235 bp, 33 predicted proteins | sample RhiMetdeltSRZDD1_FD_80071 | JGI IMG/M metagenome (GOLD analysis project Ga0114129, IMG submission 80071) | Populus rhizosphere microbial communities from Tennessee, USA - Rhizosphere MetaG P. deltoides SRZDD1 (version 2) (version 2) | ecosystem: Host-associated > Plants > Roots > Rhizosphere >...
ACAAAGCGCACCTCAGCTACCACGCGACCACAGCCCGCGCTGGCGCCGACCACGGCTCTCAGTGGTGCGATCGAGATCATGTCACGCCCTCGAGACGCAAAGGTATTCCTCGACGGAAACCTCGTTGGTCAGGCCCCGCTATCAATCCCGGATGTTTCTGAAGGCACGCACGACGTGCGCGTCGAGCTCGACGGATTCCGTCCATGGGCGGGGTCCGTGCGCGTGAAGGGTGGCAGTCGCGCACGCGTGGCAGCCTCGCTGGAGCAGTAGTACGGAACGTTAGGACCTGGACGGCAGGACGACGCGTGCGAGTGGTGTGCCCTCGACGACGGTCGCGCCCTCGTCAGCGAGGATCGTTTCCAGCACGCCGGTGACAGGTGAGGCAATCTCGACGTTCACTTTGTCAGTCGACACCTCCGCCACGATCTCTCCCTCCAGCACGGAATCACCAGGCTGCTTCAGCCATGCGGCCACCACGATCTCGCTCTGCACTCCTTCGATTCGCGGCAGCGGGATGTCGTATCGGTTCATAAGAGGATCAACGCTCGAGCGTGGCGTGGACGGCGGACACGATGTGTGCGCTCGTCGGAAGCGCACGCGCACGCAGCGGACCGCTCGGGATGGGGACTGGCGCCGCACCGACTCGTGTGATTGGCGCCAGGAGGTCCACCCGCGGCACGTGCCCGGCCACCGTGGCCGCGACTTCAGCCCCGAAACTGCCGGTAACCCACGTTTCGTGCGCGATGACCAGCCGACGAGTCCGTCGCACGGAGTCGACGACCGTCCCTGCATCCCACGGTGCGAGCGACCGCAGATCGATCACCTCGACTTCCACTGCTTCGCTTGAAAGCGTCGCCGCCGCCTGTAACGCGAGAGGCAGTGTCGATCCCCACACGACGAGCGTGACGTCGCGACCGGGCCGCGCATGGTTGGCCGATCCGATCGGCACTATGTAATCGCCGTCGGGGACCTCGGCACGGCGCGCGTGAGAGAGCGACATCGGCTCCACGAAGAGCACCGGGTTGTCATCGCGAATGGCGGCGATCATCAATCCCTTGGCATCCGCTGGCGTCGCCGGCACTACCACCTTGAGCCCTGGAACAAGGGCAAACCACGACACGTAATCCTGCGGATGCCCGCCGTACGGACCGTCACCGACACGCGTGCGGATCACAACCGGAACGCGAGCCGCTCCCCCCGTCATGTAGTGCAGGTTCGGCGCCTGGTTGATCAGCTGATTCATCGCGGCCGGCAGGAACTCGCCGAAGCTCACTTCGACGATCGGTCGACATCCAAAGAGCGCCGCGCCTAACGCGGATCCCACCATGGCCGATTCGGAGATGGGAGCCTCGAGCACGCGCTCGGGCCCGAATTCTTCGTACAGCCCTCTGGTGCCCTGCATCGATCCGCCGAAGGGTCCAATGTCCTGGCCAATAAGAAACACGCGCGCATCGCGACGCATTTCGACCGCAATCGCCTCGACCACGGCTTCCGTGTGCGTCAGCCGACGGCTGCCTGCCGCCACTTTTACTGGAGCATCAATGCTCATGCGAACACATCATCGAGCCCAAGTTCGGCGTCGCCCACGTCGGCCGCGGCCCTTGCCTGTTCAACAGCCGCGGCGATTTCGTCCGCAGCGCGCTCATGAATCTGACGTATCTCCGCCTCGGACACGACACCACGTTCGAGCAGCCGTAGACGAAGAACGTCAATTGGATCCGGCCGTTCGATGATGCCTGCGCGATCCGCATCGGAGAGGATGTGGCCGGCCCAGTGACCGCGACGTCGATAGGTGAGCGCGTCGACGAGCGTCGGCCCCTCGCCGCTTCTGGCGCGGTCTACCGCCTCCGCGACGACGGCTCTCACCGCCTCGACATCCTGGCCATCCACAGTCCGTCCCGGAATCCCGTAGCCTGCGGCTCGCGCGGCAACCGGCGCGGGGAGATAGCTCGACGCGCGCTGCGAGATCGCCCAGCCGTTGTTTTGGCAGACATAGACGATCGGCAGCCGCCAGGTCGCGGCGAGGTTGATGTTCTCGTGGAAGTCACCACGGTTTGCGGTACCGTCGCCGAAGCTGCACACACAAACGCGGTCGGATCGCAGCTGCTTGAAGGCGAGCGCCGCACCCGTTGCGGTACCAATAGTCGTCCCCAGATCGCCTGCCACCCAGGGCACTACACCGAGATGGAACGGTCCATTGAAGGCAACGGAGCGCCCCTTGTTGTACCCGGCCGACTTGCCGAGTACCTGGGCCACGAGGCGCCACAACTCGGCCCCTCGCATCAAGTACACGATGAACGGATCGCGGTAATGCGGTGCAGCCGCATCGTCGGCCCGAAGGTCGACGAAGCTGCCTACGTGAACGGCTTCCTCGCCTTCCACGGGAAACCATCGCACGTTCAACGTGCAGAGGGTGGTGCCCAGCGTGCGGGCCACGACCATCCATCGAAACAGCTCACGCGCGCCCGTCATCGATCGCCAAACGCCGGTTGAAGAGCGACGCGAGAACTTCAGCCTCGCGCTGAAAGCGCGCGAGCCGATCGGGATCGGTGGCGACCGCTTCCGGCAGGATCTTCAGCGCGACCTCGCGCTTCAGCCGCAAGTCGCCGGCGCGGTAGACCTCCCCCATTCCGCCTGCCCCGAGCGAGCCGAGGATTTCATAACCGCCGATTCGGGTTCCTGCGGCGAGGGCCATCGCGGCAGATTCTGCCACGTGCGACCCGGACCGGCATTGAAATCTCTGCGCACCACAAAGAACGGCCGGCGTGTGGCACGGTGCCTGCTCCCCCGGCGGCTACAATGAGCCGATGTCCGGGGGCGATCACGTGAAGCCGGCGACGTCAGTGTCTGCCCGGCTGAAGCTCACCTACGACGACTTCGTCCTCTTCCCCGATGACGGGAAGCGCCACGAGTTGATCGACGGAGATCACTACGTGACGCCTTCACCTAACGTGCGGCATCAGCAGATTCAGGGCAACGTGTTCGCGATGATCTGGAACTACCTCGAAGCACATCCGATTGGCCGGGTCTTCACGTCGCGACTCGATGTGGTGTTCTCCAGGTTCGACGTCGTTGAGCCGGACATTATGTATGTTTCCCACGAACGCGCGAAAACGGTGCTGACGACGGCTGACCTGCAAGGTGCGCCGGACCTGGTGATTGAAATCGGCTCACCGAGCACGAGGCAGCGCGACGAAACCATCAAGCGGCATCTGTACGAGCGCTCCGGCGTGTCCGCGTACTGGGTCGTCGACCCTGATATCGATGTGGTACGCGTCTATACGCGGAGTAGCGACAGCGGATTCGGACGTCCCGTCGAGCTGTCGCGCGAAGCGGGCGACGTGCTGACGACAAATCTGCTGCCGGCACTCGACCTGCCGCTGACACGCATCTTCCGCGAGTGAACGATCCGTACGACGAACGACCCGAACGGTTCGAACGATTCGACTAGAACCCGATACGGAATCCGAGCTGCACCATACGTGGTTGGTAGGCGAGTCCGACGTTTTGTATCGGCTTGCCGTAGCTTGCGTTGCTCTCAGCGAGCGTGTACGACCCGTAGTTTTCGTGGTTGAACAGGTTGTAGGCCTCCGCAATCCCGTCAATCGACCGGCGGCCGCCGAGCCCGAACCGACGCAGGAGGCGGAAATCCACTCGATGCAGCGGCAGGCCGACGAAGTTGTTGCGCGGCACGATGCTGCCGTCCGGACGCAGACGCGTACGGTCCCCGCCGCCGTACGTCGTTGCGAATCGTTGACCAGACCCGTAGAAATACAACCCGCTCAATTGAAATCCGTACCCGACGTCCCAGATTCCATTGAACACCGCCCGGTGGCGCTGGTCCGTCGTTGCCAGTCCGTACTCTTCACCGAGGTCCTGCACCAGATGGATCGAAGGCGCCGGCGACGTCGTGCCGTCTCTGTAAACCGAGAGCGTGTACGTCCCGGAAGCCTGCCATCGGCGGCTCAGACGCTTGGTGAACGCCATCTCGAGCGCATGGAAGTTGGACCACCCCTCTGACAGATAGGCGTTGACGACACCCCAGTCCGAGTACACCGCACGCGATGCATCGGTCGACACGTAATTCACTCCCGTGACCGGGTTGTAGGTCAGATTGATGTTGCGCTGGAACAGCTCACGCCGACTGTTGTTCACGACGTAATCAGCCTGCAGCGCCATGGTGGTACTCAATTGCCGTTGGACGCCCATGGACGACTCGTACGCATAGGGGAACCTCAGGTTGGGCGTGGCAATCTGCGAAACGCTTTTGCGCAGGCCGGGAATCCGAAGCGCCTCCTCGTAAGTCGGCTGTGGTCGGCTGTTCCACGGATTGCCTGCGAAATCCGGACGGCCGTCATAGGCCACCTGCGCGTTGATTTCCCCTCCGCCGTACCGCTCGGTCCACGATGAAACCTGATCGGATACGTCAGCGAAGTACTTCCCCGACCCGCCACGAATCACGGTGCGCTCGTTGAGCGTGTACGCAAAACCGACTCGCGGCCCGAATCGATTCTTTTCAATCGAGCGTCCCGCCGCCACCCACGGCTGAATGACGACGCGCTCGGCGAATTGACCCTTGCTGATGTCGTACCGCAGTCCCAGATTGATTGTCAGACGAGAGGTGACGGTCCAATCATCCTGGATCCATGCAGCGGCGATTTCCTTGGGCGTGCGCTGCTTGAAGCCGGCAGCCGAAATCCCAACCGAGTACGTCCTGAAGAGCGGCGACAGCGGAGCCAAGTTCCACGTCGACACATCCAGGATGTTTGGGAACAGCGACTCGAAATTTGCCGGCGGTCTGTTGGTTCCCCCGTCATAGGTCCCCATGCAATTCGTGCATTGAAAGTAAGGACCCCACTGGTGCAGCCATTCGCCGCCGAAGTGGGCACTGTGGCGGCCGCGGAGGCTGTACGACGTCCTGTAGTCGTCGCGGATCGAGTACTGGATCTGGCCATTGCGCTGCGGCGCATTCGTGTGAGCCTGTCCGATCGCAAAGCCGCTGAACGTCATTCGTGGTGCACCCTTTCCTTTGGCCCACGAAGGGAACGACGCATTGGCAGGGTGATTCGCAAAGACCGCGGTCGGCAGCGCCTGGAAGAAGAAGTCGTCATAACCGACCTTGATCTCGTTGACGGCTCGCGTGCCGAGCACCTGCGTGAGAGCACCGTAGAGCTCGTTACTGGGCCGCGCCGTCGACTCGGATGAAGAAGGTGTCTGCGAAGACCCGCCGGTATAGCGCGGATCGTACGGGGTAAAGAGGCGCGACACATTGCCGCGAACCATCAATCGAATCTGGGAAGAGAATTGGAAATCGACCCGGCCACTCGCTTTGGATCAGTGCGAGTGCCTGTGAGGTCACGGTTGAAGCTCGGATATGCCGTCGTGTACGTCTGCGTCGACGGTTCGCGCTCGTACTCGTAACTGCCGAAGAAGTGGATCCTGTCCCTGCGGATGGGACCACCGAACGTCGTGCTGAACTGCTGATTCGAGTAAGGCAGTACGCGATTCGCCACAAAGTCGCGGGCGTTCATCCGGTCACTCCGAAAATAGCCCGCTGTCGTACCCATAAACGTATTCGTTCCGGACTTTGTCACCGCGTTGACCTGGACGCCTGCGGAACGACCCTGGCTCGCGTCGAAGCGATTCGCCACGAACTCGAATTCAGCGATCGAATCGCGGGCGTAGTGAGGCTGCCCGAATCCGGTCGCGGAAATCGTCGACGTGACCTGATGGCCATCCACATTCAACTGCGAAGTGCCAACAGACGCCTTGGGCATCAAGTCATCGCTGGACACCGTATTGATCCGGCTCCCTGCCGCCAACATCGTCAGATCGAGCCAGTTGCGGCCATTGACGGGAAGTTCCGACAGCTGCCTTGGATCGATGTTGCTGGCCTGACTCGAGCGCGTTGTCTCCACGAGCGGCGCATCGGCAGTCACGGTCACAGATTCCTGAACAGTCGATGGCGCCAACTGGAGATTCACCACGGCCTGTTGCCCGACCAGCAATTCCACTCCGCTTCGCGTAACGACCGCGAAGCCCTGAAGCTGCGCGGTGATTCGATAGGCACCCGTGCGGAGGTGTATCTCGAACACGCCGTGCTCGTCGGTCACGCCTTCAAACGTATTTCCAGAGGCTTCATGGAGGGCCGTCACGGCGACGCCCGGCAGCACGCCGCCCGTGCTGTCTGTGACGGTTACCGTCAGTGTCGCGTCTTGTGCATGAGCGATAGCAGGCGCGGCGAGGATTGCAAGGATTAGAACGAGCCTTCTGAGACGGCCGACTCCCATTAGGACCTCCTCTTACGTTGCCGAGGTTTCCCCCTTGGGTTCGCGCGACGTTGTCGAGAACGCGCGGATTGTAACGGATCGAACAAATCGGATGGAAACCGCTAGACTACGGCATCCTGAGAGGCGGCTTTGACCAGCGTGCGCCTGCGTCCCCTTGTGCTCGTCGCGATCATCACGTCGGGTTGTGGCGCGACACCAACATCGCCGTCGGGAACGCCGGTGAATGCCAGTCGAGTGGTCACGATCCGGGGTCTCGTTCAGGACGCGGTATCACGCCCAATCGTCGATGCCAGAGTCATCATCGTCGACGGGCCGCAGGCTGGCCTTTCGACGACGACAAATGACGAGGGACGGTTTGCGTTCATTCCATTCACGACACGAGCGGAACTGACGGCCCTGCGCGTCGAGAAAGATGGATATACGCCGTCAAACCCACGGTGGCATGCGCCCGACGACATCACGGTTCTGCTCCGGTCGCTGACCTCTCTGGACATCGAGGGGCAGTACGCGATCACCTTTGCAGCCGCGGCAGAGTGCACTCAACTGCCGTCGGCAGTACGGTCGCGAACCTTCACAGCGGTCGTTTCGCGGGTCCCGGACCGCCTGAATTTCACGAGCAGGTTGACCGGCGTAACATTTCAATCCGGCTACAACACGTTTTCTGCCGTCGTCGCCAGCGATGCTGCCCGGTTCCTGGTCTACAGCTGGGACGCATTCAACTGGTGGGGAGAAGACCAGCCGATCATCGAGCGCCTTCCTGCGGGAGGGTACGTGACCTGGATCGGGACAGCGACGACGCCGGTGATGAACCCAACTTCGTCCATCACCGCGACCTTCGATGGTTCGGTAACGTACTGCGCCACCCCAATCGAACCGACGATGACGAACTATCCGCCGACGTGTTCAGCTATTGTCGAATGTCAGTCCGGCCATCACCAGCTCGCGCTGAAGCGCCGATAGCACGCGCCGTCTATTCTCCGACCGCGAACACCATAAGGACGTTGCTGCCCGTGGGCGTCTTCACCTCGGGATACAACTGCGACAGGTGGCGCTGGCCGACCGAGCCTCCGCCCGCGGACACAGCCACATACTGCCTACCGTCAACGGCGTAACTGATTGGATAGCCCTCGACCGGTCCGTTCAGTGGAATTTCCCAGAGCACCTTCCCGTTCTCCGCATCGAAGGCCCGGAAGTACCGATTGAAGTCGCCCGCGAACACGAGGCCGCCGGCGGTCGTCAGCACCGATCCGATCGGGACGCGCTGATCGTAGGTCCACAGCATCTCACCCGTTGATGCTCGAACGGCGGCAAGCCTGCCGACATTGCCGTTCGATCCCTGCATCGGCTGCATGCGATCCCAGTTGAAACCGGACGCACTCTTCTCGAGCGGCAGGATTTCGAAGTTGCTGCACGCGAGGCTCACGGCACTGTACACAGCGTCAGCGCGCGGGTTGAACGCCTTGGCTTGAAAGATCTTGCCTCCACGCATCCCCGGGCAGACCAGCTGAAACGTGTTCACCGCCTTCGGGATGATCTCCTCGTTCATCGTGATCGCGCCGCTCTTCTCGTCGATCTGCTTGTAGATGTTCTGATACGGCACCACGAGACGATGCAGCAGGTGCTCACCGGTCCGGCGGTCGAAGGCCCACAGGACGGAAGGCTTGCCCATCGTGTAGACCACCTGCCGGCGCGTGCCGCGGATCATGACGTCCGCAAGGATCGGATTGTCGGCATGATCGAGGTCGAAGTTATCGCGTGGGACGAGCTGCTTGTACCACGCGATCTCGCCGGTTTCTGCTTTGAGCGCGAGGATCGACTGCGTGTAGAGGTTCGAGCTGTCCGGCGTCCCCTTCGCGAGCTCCGTGTACGGAAACGCGCTTCCCGTCGTCCAGTAGACGAGTTTGAGATCGGCGTCGTAACTGCCGGTCATCCACATCGACGCTTTGATGCGCCGCTCGTACGGCAGCCCCTTCCATGTCGCATTCACGTCGGGCGAATCGTTAGGGCCGGCAACGGTTTCGCGCTTCCAAAGCTCCTTGCCTGTCGCGGCATCGTGTGCCGCCAGGAAACATCGGGCCGGACCGTTCCCGCCGCATGTGAGGCTGGCGAATACGCGCCCGTCTCCGGCGATCGGACCGGCGGTGTAGCTGATCCCCTGACGCGAGTCAGCCACCGCAACGTCCCAGACCACACGTCCCGTGCGCGCATCGAGCGCGACGAGGTGGGCATCGCTGGTGCCGACAAACACCTTGTCCTGGTAGAGGGCGAGGTTCCGGCTCACGCCGAGTCCGCCGCCTCGTGCGTCCTTCGAACGCTCGCGCCGGTACTCCCACAGCAGCGTGCCGTTCCGCGCGTCGAGTGCCTGCACGATATCGCCGGGATGCGGCACGTACATGACGCCGTTGAAGACCAGCGGCTCGGGCTCGAGCGACCCCGCTTCCAGCGTCGATGCCCACGCGAGGTGAAGCCGCCGGACGTTGCTCCGATTGATTTGATCGAGCGGGCTGTAGCCCGTTCCGGCACGGTCTCGACGCCATGCTGGCCAGTCGGCCGGCGCGGGCGACCTCAATATCTCGTCGGTCACCGGTGTGAACCGTGGGGCCTGCGCGGCAACGACGAGTGACGCCGTCGCTACGAGGGCGACGATCCACACCCCGACTGCAGGCTGTCGGTTCATACGCTCTCCATTACGGCAGATTCTGCCACGCGCCAACCGGTCCGGCGTTGAGTTCTCTGCATTCCCGACGCTGAGCATCCGTTTGATTGCTCGGCGATCGACGCCCTTATGCGCGGCACGGCGGGTGCTCCCCTCACGGCTACAATGAGCCGATGTCCGGGAGCGACCACGTGAAACCGGCCACACCTGGCTTGAAGCTCACCTACGACGACTTCGTGCTCTTCCCTGACGACGGGAAGCGGCACGAGTTGATCGACGGAGAGCACTACGTGACGCCTTCGCCGAACATCCGACATCAGCAGATTTCGATCAACCTGACACTGCGGATCGAGAGCTGGCTCGAAACGCATCCAAGAGGCCGCCTGTTCTATGCTCCGTTGGATGTCGTCTTCTCGAATTTCGACGTCGTCGAGCCTGACCTTCTATACGTCTCGAATGAACGCGCGCACGTGCTGACTGTGCCGAACGTCCAGGGCGCACCTGACCTTGTGATCGAAATTGGTTCCCGAGGCACACGGAAACGCGACGAAACAATTAAGCGCCGTCTGTACGAGCGCTCCGGCGTATCGGAATACTGGATTGTGGATCCAGATATCGATGTCGTCCGCGTCTACAGACGAAGTGGCGACAGCTTTGCGCGTCCCATCGAGCTCTCACGCGAGGCCGACGACGTGCTGACGACGGGTCTGCTCCCAGACCTCGAGCTGCCGCTCGCGCGCATCTTTCGGGAGTAACTGAAATGGCCACGCAGGTTTCAACCGCCCGCCTCGCCCTCACGCGTCGTCCGCGACGTCTCCGCCGGACTGAAACCATCCGCACGCTCGTCCGCGAGACGCGGCTGACGCCCGACTGCTTCATCCTGCCGCTGTTTGTGTGCGAAGGGCGTGGCGTGAAGCGCGAGGTCAGCTCGATGCCGGGCGTCTACCAGCTGTCGGTCGACGAAGCGGTGAAGGAGGCGGCCGCCGCGAAAGCCGACGGCGTTCCCGGCGTGCTGCTCTTCGGCCTGCCCGACAGCAAGGATGCAACAGGCTCGAAGGCTTCGGATCCTGACGCACCGGTGCAGAACGCCGTCCGCGCGCTGAAGCGGGAGGTGCCGGAGCTGATCGTCATCACCGACGTGTGTCTCTGCGAATACACGTCACACGGGCATTGCGGCATTCTCGAAGGAGAAGAAATCCTCAACGACGTGACTGTCGCCCATGTTGCGGACGCCGCGTTGTCTCATGCGGTGGCAGGCGCTGACTTCGTTGCGCCGTCGGACATGATGGATGGCCGCGTTGCTGCGATTCGAACGCTGCTTGACGAGCGCGGACTCGATCGGGTCGGCATCATGTCGTACGCGGCAAAGTACTGCTCGGCGTTCTACGGACCGTTCCGCGACGCGGCGGACTCCGCGCCGCAGTTCGGCGATCGCCGCAGCCATCAGATGGATCCGGCCAATGTCGAGGAAGCGCTGCGCGAGGTCGAGACCGATCTCGAGGAAGGCGCCGACATCATCATGGTGAAGCCGGCGGTCCACTATCTCGACGTCATCTCACGCGTGAAGCGCGAGTTCAACCAGCCGACCGCCGCGTATCACGTCAGCGGCGAATATGCGATGTTGAAGCTCGCCGCCGCGCGCGGCTGGATTGACGAGCGGCGCGGCATGCTGGAAACGCTGACGGCCATCAAACGGGCGGGCGCCGACATCATCATCACGTATTACGCGAGGGAGGCTGCGCGGATTCTGTAATTCAAAACTCAAAATTCAAACAATACGTTGCTCGCAACATCGGGGTGAACGTCGCGACGATTTTTGCCCCATTGTTGCGAATCCAAGTACTGTTTGAATTTTGAATTTTGAATTACCGACTACGGTATCGGCACCCCAGCCCCGACGCCGTACTGTTCCGTCGAACCATCGGGTGCGCCCGATGCGCCGGTAAATGAACGGCCGTCGGCCAGCGTCAGAACGTCGGCGGCGGCGCGCGTCAGCACCTTCCGGCCGCCGAAGCCTTTGAACGAAATCTTCGCACCCTGTTTCAGATCCGCCGGCTTCCATCCGCGACGGATGACGCTGTTGGGACTTCCGAGCTCGAGATTCCACGTCGTGACGACACCCTTCTCGTCGGTGCAGTCGACGTAGACGCGCATGTGCGGGTTGGTCCACTCGACTTTCGAGATCACCCCCGTGCCTTCGACCGGTTTTTCCTTGTCGTACTCCACCGCGAAGGAGTGATGCGCAAGCGCAGGCCGCGCCAGATGGAAGACAGCAAGGACGCCCGCGAGAACGGCAACCATCGTTTTCATCGGATCCTCCGTTTTACTTCTGTCCCGGTGGCTGCACTTCCAGCCCGTAGCCCTTGTCGCGATAGACATTGGGGATGTCGGCGGCGACGCCATACTGGTTGTTCTCGGTACAGATGAATTCCATCAGCTCGGAACCTGCCGGCTGTGCGCGTGCGGTGAATTTCAGCTGCACCGGATGCGCGAGGGCGCCGGGATCCTCGAGCGTGAACTCGTTGATCATCGTGCCGAAGTTGATTCGCGTCCACCGCTCGATGGTATGGAGCTGCGTGGTATGCGGCGTGCCGCGGCTGTCGAACCAGAACTTGTCGTTGTAGCCGACGGTGTCGATGACGAGCGTGTCTCCTTCCCAGCGCCCGATGGAATGCCCCCACCAGGTCGGCAGCAGCTCGTCGGCGGGTGGGTGCTTGCGCCCGTCCATGAAGATCTTGCGAACGCCTCCCGCATCGCCGTTCTCATGTATCACGTAAATCGTAGACGGCCCCTGCGCAGTCACTGACTGCACGAAGCGCCAGGGATACGGATTCACGCGCGGAACGCTCATTGGCGTGCAATAGAGGTACGGCTCGTCCTCCTCCTTGCGCGAGTCGCGGAGTTGCTTGGCCCAGGCCAGCAGCGGCAGCTCTCCAGGTTTGAGGCCTCCGTCCTTTTCAATGTCCTGGTTGGAACCGCCACCGACCCACGGACCGGATAGATCCGGATGACCGTCCGGCATTCGAGGCACCGGACCGTTTGCAATCTCGGGACGGGCGAGCGGCGTGAACTCGCCTGAAAGGCGAGCAGGAAGGCGCTCCGATTCCCGCTGCTGTTGCGCCGGCTGCTGCTGCGCCATCAGCGTCACCGTTAACGCAACCACCGCGACTAACGCCATTATTACCTGTCTCACGGTGACTCCTCCAGTAGCGTGTTCTACTTAGGACTTAGGACTTACTTTTCCACTTCTCCACTTTTAAACTTTTCCACTTGCCCCACGGGGCCCTTATACACCAATGACGCGAACGACGAAATCCCAACGGCTTTTTGCCCGGGCACTCGATGTGCTTCCCGGCGGCGTCGACAGCCCCGTCCGTGCCTTCAAGTCGGTCGGCGGCTCGCCGCTGTTCATCAAACGGGCCACGGGGTCCACCCTGGAAGACGTCGATGGTAACCGCTACATCGATTACGTGATGTCGTGGGGTCCGCTGATTCACGGACACGTCCCGAAGGGACTCCTGAAGGCCATCAGCGCGACGGCTAAGCGCGGGACCAGCTTCGGGGCGCCGAGTCCGCTCGAAAACGAGTTGGGAATGCTGGTGCGAAAGCTCGTGCCGTCGATGGAGCGAGTGCGCTTCGTCAGCTCCGGCACGGAGGCGACGATGAGCGCCGTGCGGGTCGCGCGGGCGTTTACGGGTCGCGACCGCATCATCAAGTTCGAAGGGTGTTATCACGGCCACGGCGACGCGTTTCTCGTGAAAGCTGGTTCGGGCGCGACCACGCTCGGCATTCCGACAAGTCCAGGCGTCGCCGCGTCGGTTGCGGCTGATACGCTCCTCGCGCGCTACAACGACCTCGAATCAGTCTCAACGTTGTGCGCCACACACGAAGGTTCGATCGCCGCGCTGATCGTCGAACCGATTGCCGGAAACATGGGGCTCGTCCCACCGGCAGACGGTTTTCTCGAAGGTCTCCGCGCGCTGTGTACCCGTCACCGCATCGTGTTGATCTTCGACGAGGTGATCTCCGGGTTCCGTGCATCGGCCGGCGGTGCCCAGGCGTTGTACGACGTGCGGCCCGATCTCACATGTCTCGGGAAGATCATCGGCGGCGGCCTTCCGGTGGGCGCCTACGGCGGCCGCGCGGACATCATGGATATGGTCGCACCAGCCGGGCCGGTGTATCAGGCGGGCACGCTGTCGGGGAATCCGATTGCGATGACGGCAGGAATATGGGCGCTCGAGCGGCTGTCGACGAAGCTGTACAAAGACCTCGCCCGGCGCGGGGCGATGCTCGCTGCGGGTCTCGCCGATGCGGCTCGCGCGGCCGCGGTACCGCTGCAGGTCAACGCCCTCGGCTCGCTGCTGACGCCGTTTTTCATCTCGAGTCCGGTCCGCGATTACACGTCGGCTCTTGGATCGAACACCGCCGCTTATGCAGCATTTTTTCGAGGCATGATCAGCCGCGGGATCTATCCACCGCCATCACAATTCGAAGCGTGGTTCCTGTCTGCAGCGCACACGGATCGCGATATCAGGAAGACGATTGTGGCCGCGAGAGCCGCGATGCGAGAGGTGCAACAAACAAGGTGAAACCACGAAGGCCATCCGGCGTACACGAAGCTCACGAAGCTTAAAACCGTACGTATAAGCTTTCGTGGGCTTGGTGAATGCGCGCGAAGCGCGCCTCCGTGGTAACAGTTAGCGCGCGGGCTGGATACTGACGGGCGAATCCAGCCTGACGCGCAACACCGTCCCCTGCGGCAAGTCGATTTCCTTGCCTTCGGTCGCTGCGGTGATGCCGCCGCCGCCAATGACCGCGCCGAGCACCGCGCCCTTGACGCCGCCCAGAATTCCGCCCAGGATCGCACCGGCGCCAGCGCCCGTTGCGATGCGGCCCGTCTCGCCCTTGAGGCCTTCACCCTGGATCGCCTGCGTGACCGTGCCGCGAATCGGATACACCCGACCGTTGACGGTCACCTGATCGAAGCTGACCGTCATTTTCGCAGTGCGGTTCGTGCGCGTCGCCGGCTCCACAGCCGAGACAACGCCGCGCATCACCGAACCTGCAGGAATCACGGTGCGGCCATTGATATTCAGGTCAACGACCGTCGTTCCTTCGAACCGATCCTCGACCTGCGCGGTGCCGGAGTTGAGGTTGTTGGTCAGGCGCACATCCATTTCCGTACCGGACGGCACTTCCACCTGCGAACCCGTGGCTGCCGTGGAAGTCGCGCTGCGCGTCGTCGAAGACTGTGTAGACGTCGTCGGAGTTCCTCCAGCCGCACGGTTCGCGGTCGTTCCGGCTGCGCCCGCCGTGTTGCCGGTCGACGGCGTGGAGTTGGTCGCCTGCGAGCGCAGATCGTCGAGACGATCGCGGACGCTGGCGTAATCGCTCCGCTGGAGCGATCCCTCTTTGCGCAGCTTCACCTTGAGATAAATCACCTCGTCGCGGACGTCGTCGAGCTGCGTCTGGAGTTGTGAGGCCCGCGAGGCGTCACGATTCCTCAACTGCTGCACCTCGGTTGTCGCCTGAGTAACGCTGTCCTGCAGCCGCTGGATGTCGGCTTGCGAGACCTGCGAATAGTTCTGCTGCTGGGCAACCGCGGGCGCCGACAGCGCTGCGGACACGACCGCCGCCAGGGCGATCCGGTGAATACGAGACATCAGCTTTCCTCCGCTTAATTTCTCCACGGCATCAGCCGCTCAATCCAGCTGATGCGCGTGAGGTCGTTGTAGATAACCGTGACCATAAGGAGCAAGATGAGCACAAACCCGGCCAGCAACATCTTCTCTTTCACCGCCGCGCTGAAGTCGCGACGTGCGATTCCTTCGAGTGCCATGATAGCGATGTGTCCGCCGTCAAGGACAGGAATCGGCATAAGGTTGAGCAGGCCAAGGTTCAGACTGATCGAGGCCAGCAGCGTCAGCAGTGGAATCACACCCAGGGCAGCTGACTCTCCCGACAGCTGCGCGATGGCGACGGGACCCATCAGTTGTCGCGGTGACGTCGTGCCGACAAAGAGTCCACCAAGCGTCTTGAAAATCAAGCCGCCGAACTCGATGTTCCGCTGGACGCTGAGCTTCAGCGCTTCAAGCGGTCCGGGCTTGAAGGTCTTCGTCTGCTGGCCGAAGAAGATGCCGATCATTCCGCGATCGCCGCGCTTCTGAGGAATGACCGTGATGTGCATCTCCTGACCGTTGCGCCGAACCAGGATGTCGGTCTGTTTCCCCGCATTTCGTGAGATCGCTTCCGTGAGCGCGGACGGCTGCGTCATGGGTACGCCATCGACGGCGACGAGCAGGTCGCCGGGCTTCAGCCCCGCCTTTTCCGCGACGTCACCTTTGACGAGCGACGCCACTACCGGCGTGGCATCGGGAAGCACGCCGATGTCGCCGACCTGGAACCTGCCCTCGGACAACGTGCGGAGATCCGCCGTACGGGTCTGACCATCGCGGACGTACGTCAGCGAAATGTCGCGATTCGGCTTCGTGCCGATTTCCATTTCGAGCTTGTCCCAGGTTGCGACCGGCGTGTCGCCAACCGCAACGATGCGATCGCCGCGCTGAAGACCTGCCATGGCGGCAGGCGAACCGGCTTTCACCGAGCCGATGACCGGCGCCTCATCGTGATACGCAGGCACTTCCGCGCCCTGCGCGAGCACGAAGGCCATGACCACGATTGCGAGCAGGATGTTCATCGCGGGGCCCATGATGAGCACCTGGAATCGCTGCCATTTCGTTTTCGAGAGGAACTCGTCCGGGGCGCCGCTGCGCGGGTCGTCAAGACTTTCGCCGGCCATCTTGACGTAGCCACCGAGCGGTATGGCACTGAGGGCGTATTCGGTGTCACCGCGCCGCGTTGTCAGCAGCTTCGGACCGAATCCGAGCGAAAAGGTGAGCACACGGACGCCGATGCGGCGTGCCGCGACGAAATGTCCGAGCTCGTGTACGAAGACCAGCACTCCGAGCACGAACAGAAACGCCAGGATTGTCGTCACGCGTTCAATTCTAGCGCCTGGGCTGTATGCCGGGCGCACTCCCGTGCCCATTTATCCACGCGCCGTACCATCTCGAGCGTCGTCACATCCTGTGCATCGTGTGCCGCCATCGTCTCCTTTATGACGCGCGGGATGGCGGTAAAGCCGAGTTTGCCGTCAAGGAACTGTTCCACCGCGATTTCGTTGGCGGCATTCAGCACCACCGGTAGCGTGCCGCCGGTTCGCAACGCCCGATAGGCGAGATCGAGACAGGGGAAGCGGTCGCGTGCAGGCGCGTGAAAATCGAGGGGGCCGGATTTCGTCACATCCAGAACTGGGAGCGAAACCGCCGGCCACCGCTCGGGATACGAACACGCGTACTGAATGGGCAGGCGCATATCCGTGATTCCGAGCTGCGCGATGATTGACCCATCGATGAACTCCACCATCGAATGAACAATCGATTGCGGGTGGATCACCACCTCAATCTGGTCCGCCGATACGCCAAACAGCCAGTGCGCCTCGATCACCTCGAGGCCTTTGTTCATCAGCGTCGCGGAATCGATCGTGATCTTCCGTCCCATTCGCCACGTCGGATGCCGCAGCGCCGCGGCCGCATCAACCCGGTCAAGAGCCTCCGGACTCATTTCGCGAAACGGTCCGCCGGACGCCGTAAGAATCAGACGCTTGATTTCGCGGCGATCCCGTCCGTGCAGGCATTGATGAATCGCGTTGTGCTCGCTGTCGACCGGCAGGATGGCGACGCGGTGACGCCCTGCGGCCGCGGTGACGAGGGCGCCGGCCATGACGAGGACTTCCTTGTTCGCCAGCGCCACAGTCTTCCCGCTTTCGATCGCGCCAAGCACGGCTTCGAGACCGGCAGTCCCCGAAGAGGCGCAAAGCACGATATCGACTGGCGGATGCGTTGCGACGGCGACGAGCCCCTCGGCCCCGCTGACGATGGAGACCGGAAAGGCTTCGGCGAGACAAGTCTTCAATCGATCCGCCCCGGTGCCGGTAGCCATGGCAACGACGTCGGGGCAGTAGCGCGCGATCTGCTCGGCGAGCAACGCCGCGTTGTCGCCGGCGGCAAGCGCCGACACGCGCAGGCGGTCGGGATGCGCGTCGACAACAGCGAGCGCACTTTGTCCAATCGATCCCGTCGAGCCGAGAATCGCGAGGTTCTTCACGCCACGCGTCCCTGTAAGACCATGAAGTAGAAGACTGGAATCGCAAACAACAACGCGTCGATCCGATCGAGGACACCGCCATGGCCGGGGATCAATGCCGAACTGTCCTTCACATGCGCGACACGCTTCAGACGCGATTCGAAGAGATCTCCAACAATCCCGAGGAACACAATCACCAGCCCGAGGAGAATCCGTACGACGATCGGTGTCGCGGGAAATACGAACGTAATGGCAATTGCCATGAAGAGCGCTCCGCAGATCACACCGCCGATGGCGCCCTCGACCGTCTTGTGCGGGCTGATTGCCGGCGCGAGCGGCCGTCGGCCGAAGGCTCGTCCTGAGTAGTACTGCGCCGTGTCGCTGACCACGATCGTCGCGATGAGAAGCAGCGTCGCCCTGGGTCCCGAGACCATCTGCAGCGCGGCGAGCATGCCGAGCGGAGCGCCAATGTAGATCGGCGCCACCAGATCGACAGCGGCATCCTGCAGCGTTCGCGATTGGCGGAGGACGGCGAACGCGAGCCAGACGATCACCAGGATCGCAACCAGCGCGATGCTCAGCGGCGTGGGAACGGCGGTCCACCAGCAGGTGTACACGACCATGGCAATCACAATCCATCGGGAGACACTCTGTCGCTCGACTCGCTCCGGTCGTTCGGGACGAGCGCCCGCTATCCAGACATACTCATCGGCGGCCACCCCTGCGACCACGCACGCGACGATACGAAGCGCTGCGAACGGAAGCGCCAGGATTGCGGCCAGCGCGGCGGCTGCCAGGAGGACGCCGCTGACGATACGCGTCATTGAGCGCGGGCTTGGCCCGAGCGCAGTCGAGGGTCGATGCCGATACCGCCGTAACGCCGCTCACGCTTCTGATACGCGAGCACCGCTTCGAGCAGGTGCCGGCGACGGAAGTCGGGCCAGAGCGTCTCGGTCACGTAGATCTCGGTGTAGGCGATCTGCCACAGGAGGTAGTTGCTGACGCGCATCTCGCCGCTTGTTCGGATCAGCAGATCCGGATCCGGCTGCCCGGCGGTATAGAGAAAGCTGGCAAACCGCTGCTCGTCGAGCTCCTCGGGCCGGACGCCGGCCTCGATCGCTCGCCGCGCCGCATCCACAATCTCCGCGCGGCCGCCGTAATTGAGCGCGATGTTGAACAGCATACCGTCGTCGCTGGCCGTGCGATCCATTGCCGCGTGCAGCTCGTCCTGAATATCGCCGGCGAGGTCGTCCATCCGTCCGATGACGCGAAACCGGATGTTGTTGGTGAGCAGCGTCTTCAACTCGGAACGCAGATACCGCTTCAGGAGCATCATCAACGTGCTGATCTCGGTCGCGGGACGCTTCCAGTTTTCGATCGAGAACGCGTACAGCGTGAGCACATTGATGCCGAGGCGAGCGGCGGTTTCGACCGTGTCGCGCACGGCATCGATGCCGGCACGGTGACCCTCGACGCGTGGCAGATGTCGTTGCGCAGCCCAGCGTCCGTTGCCGTCCATGATGATCGCAATATGCGCGGGCAGGCGCTCGAAGTTCACCTGCCCGACGAGCATCTCATCGGGATGCCCTTCCGGAATCCACGCGAGGAGGTCTGCCCTAGACATCAGCTTTGCGCCGAATCTCAATCATAGTCCACGCTGACGAGGAACAATCCGTGCGGCGGCGCGGTCGCGCCGGCCTGCGCGCGCGTGCCGTGTCCGATCAGCTGCGCCATCGATTCGACCGGCCTCCACCCGCGACCGATCTCAACGACGGTGCCGACGATAGCCCGCACCATGTGCCGGAGAAAACCGTCAGCCGTGACTTCATATACCAGCTCCTGCCGCGGACCTGAAGGCTCCGCGCCGCTCTGTGTAGTGAACGAATGCGGCGCGGACTCTGTGGGTCCGCGAAATTCAGATCGAAGGATCGTCCGGACAGTACTCGCAACGTCAGTGCCCGCGCTCTGAAACGCGGTGAAGTCATGCTTGCCGACAAGCGAAGCGACCGCCTCCTTCATCGCGGCCACCTTCAGCGGCTCGGGGAGCTGCCAGACGAACGCACACGTGAAGGGATCGCCGACGGCACCGGCGCGGATGTAATAGCGATACGTTTTCGATCGCGCGCTGAACCGCGCGTGAAAATCGGGTGCGGCGTCAGCAACCTCGAGGATGCGAATGTCCTGCGGCAGGTGCGCGTTGAGTCCACGAACCAGTGTCGCGGTTGGATGTGTGAAGGTGACGCTGGCGCTGGCGACTTGTCCAAGCGCATGAACGCCCGCGTCTGTCCGCCCCGCACCGTGCACCGTGACCGGCGCACCCTCGAACCTGGCGAGCGCCTCTTCGAGCAGTCCCTGAATCGATTCGCCGTCCGCCTGACGCTGCCACCCGACAAACCGCGTCCCGTCGTAGGCGAGCGTCAGCTTGAGAATTCGCATCTCTTAACCACGAAGGTCCCGGCCAGGCCTTCGTGGTTACATCCTCGATCCTGGTTTCACGATCGGCTTACCTTCCGCACAGAGCGGGCAGTGCTCCGGTTCGTAGGTCGGCAAGGAAATCGTGGCAAGGGCGTGAAATGGGACGTCGATCCGCTGCTTGCCGGTGCTACGGTCGATGATTGCGGCGGCGCCGACGACCATGCCACCGGCCGCGCGTGCGACGTCTACTGTTTCCTGCGTCGAGCCGCCTGTCGTAACGACGTCCTCGACCACGAGCACCTTTTCACCGGGAGCAATCGAAAATCCTCGTCGCAGCGTCAATTTGCCGTCCTGCCGCTCGGCAAAAATCGCTCGAATACCCAGCGCACGGCCGACCTCCTGACCGATGACAATGCCGCCCAGCGCCGGGGATAACACCACGTCGGGTGACAGCGAACGGACGCGTTCGGCAATCGCCGCGCCACACGCCTCGGCTTCCACCGGGTGTTGCAGGACGAGCGCACACTGCAGGTAGCCCGAACTGTGGAGTCCCGACGTCAGCCGGAAATGACCCTCGAGCAGCGCGCCCACGCGGCGAAACCGATCCAGAACCGAAGCCGTAGCAATGTCTGCGGTTGTCACAATGTCATCATACGTTCATACATCCGCCATCGTGGCGCCAGCTAGGTTTTAGGTATCAGGTTTCAGGCGTGGCGCGGTGTCAGGTGTGAGGGATCAGGTCTCAGGCAATCAGCTTGATGCAAACAAGGTACGGAGCACGACGATGCGAACCACTTTAGTCCAGCTACTACTCATTGCGCTCGTTCTCAGCGAATTCGGCGCGAGATCTGTTGCGGCGCAAACATCGGCGCGCCCCGCGGCGCCGCTTGCAACTGAATCCGGCGAACAGGTCCGCCCGCTGACGATCGACGAGGCCGTCCGTCTCGCGATCGACAACAATCTCGGGATCCAGATTGCCCGCTTCAATCCCCAGGTGCAGGATCTCTCAGTGGCTCTGGCGCGTTCGGCGTGGGTGCCGAGTTTTACGACGGTCGTCCAGGGAGCGAGCACCGCCACGCCGAACAGCGGTTTCTTGTCCGGCGCCACGACGGGGGCGAACAAGACGACGACCGGACGCATGCTGAGCAACGTGGGACTGCTCCAGCAGACACCCTGGGGCGGCAGCTATAGCATCGGCTGGGACAGCACACGCTCGACGACATCGAATGTCTTCTCCAGTTTCTCGCCGCAGCTGCAGTCCTCGCTGTCGATCGACATCCGGCAGCCACTGTTGCGCAACTTCACCATCGACAATCTGCGTCTGCAGGTGATTCAAAGCGAAAAGGACCGTGACATCGCCGATTTCCAGCTGCAGCAGACGATTGCGACCACGTCGCGCGCAGTGCGCAACGCCTATTGGGACCTGGCCTATGCCAACGCGTCGCTCGCGGTGCAGCGGCAGTCGCTCGATCTCGCCAACGAATCGCTGCGCGAGACGAATGCACGCATTCAGATAGGCACCACGCCGCCGATTGACGCCGTCGAGGCGCAGGCAGAGGTAGCGGCGCGGCAGCAGAACGTGATCGTGGCGGAGGCACAGATCGAAACGGCGCAGGATAATCTCCGTGCGCTGGTGTTCAATCAGGCATCGCCGGATTTCTGGACAACGACTATCGTCCCGACGGACCTGCCGGCCTTCGAACCAACGACGGTCAACGTGGATGCCGCGGTGCGCAACGCGCTCTTGATGCGCACCGACCTGCTGCAGGCGCGGAAGTCGCTCGAAGCGGCGGATACCAACATCAGGTATTTCCGCAACCAGACGCTCCCCGACGTCACCGCCACGCTTGATTACGGCCTCACCGGCCTTGGCGGAACGCCAGTCGCCCGGGTGAGCAACCTCGGCATCCCTGTGACGACGCCCGCAGGGATCGCGCGCAGCTTCGGGTCGGTCCTCGGAGACCTGTTCGGGAATCAATTTCCGAGCTGGACCGTCGGTTTGAGCATCAGCTACCCACTTGGGCATAGCCCGCAGGAAGCCAACCTCGCGAGGGCACAGCTCGAGACGACGCAGGCCGAAACGCAGTTGAAGAACGCGGAGCTGCAGGTGGTTACGCAGGTGCGAAACGTCGCGAGGCAGGTTGTCACCGGTGAGAAGCTCGTGGACAGCACGCGCGCAGCACGTCAGCTCGCGGAGCAGCGGCTCGATGCGGAACAAAAGAAGCTCGCGGCCGGTACGTCGACCAACTTCCTGGTGTTTCAGGCGCAGCGCGACCTCGCGTCGGCACGCAATGACGAGTTGAATGCCATCCTCTCGTACTCCCGCGCGCAGACCGATTTCGAGACGGTGCAGGTCGCGCCGGTCCTCGGCGCAAATACGACGACGGTGGGAACGGCGACGAGCGGCAATATCCTCACTGGAGTGACCGCCGTCACAAACGGGCCGGCCACTGCAACAACCGCTGTCGGCCGGACCACAGCTCCGACGGCTGCAACGGGCGGTGGTGGGCGGACTCCGTAATGCAAAATTCAAAATGCAAAATGCAAACAGTACTTTCTTCGCCGCCACGGGGTGACGTCGTCGCGACGTTCACCCCAATGCTGCGAAGCACGCCGTGTTTGAATTTTGCATTTTGCATTTTGAATTGATGAACAGACTTAGCGTCACGATCATCACGCTCAACGAGGCCGCCCACATTGCGGCGACGATCGACTCCGCCTCCTTCGCCGACGAAATTCTCGTCGTCGATTCAGGCAGCAGCGACGGCACGACGGACATCGCACGAAGCAAGGGCGTACGCGTGCTCACCAGGGCGTGGACCGGCTACGTCGATCAAAAGAACTTCGCCGCGGAGGAGGCGTCCAACGACTGGATTTTTTCGCTGGACGCCGACGAACGCATTCCGGCTGCACTGGCGCAGGAGATTCGGTCGCTACTCGCGACCGATCCGCCCAGCCACGGCTACCGCGTGCCCCGCGTCAGCTTTCATCTTGGCCGGTGGATTCGCACGACGGACTTCTATCCCGACTACCAGATGCGTCTCTACCATCGACGGTTTGCGCGGTGGCGCGGACAGTACGTCCACGAGTCTGTCTCGGTTGATGGATCTCCGGGTTACCTGAAGAACGAGTTACAGCACTACTCGTTCGCCGATCTGCGCGATCAGATCAAGCGCATCAATCACTACTCGACGCTGTCGGCGATGCAGATGTACGAGGAGGGGCGCCGCACCGGCCCGGTGGAAATTCTTCTCCATCCGCCCGCGGCCTTCATGAGGAACTACATTCTCAGACGCGGATTTCTCGATGGCACCGCGGGCCTGACCATCTCCCTGATGAATGCCTGGTCAGTCGGTTTGAAGTTCATGAAGCTGTGGGAGCTGCAAAAAAATCCCAAATCCCAAATCCCAAATTCCAAATCCAAATGAAACTGGATCTGCATTGCTTGGGACTTGGGTTTGGGATTTGGGTTTTGGGATTTACTGAGCGCAGGAATCCTTGATCGGCACCCATCGCGGAAGCGCGGTCCGCCCTCGCGTTTCAGCAGTCGGCAACGCTGCGGATTCACCGTCGGCGGGCTCGGCCACTTTCTCTGATAGCAGGTAGCACGCCAGCGACGTATTGACGTCGTAGACCTGACCTTCAACTAGACGGGACAGCTGTATGCCGTCGATGCTGCCTCGGAGCGCTCTCGTAATCCGTACGCGCATGTTGAATCAGAACGAAAGATCGAAACCGACCTTTCAATCCTTATTCCGTCGCGGATTTCCGGGCTGCGCGGGCCGGACGGCAGATTCCGCGCAGCGGGCAATGGCGATTACCGCGAGCTCGTCCGTAGCCGCAGGCATTCATCATCCCGACATGGCAGAGGGAAAAATCGTACCGGACTGGATCGCTTGGATCGACCGCGCGAAGGGAAGCCGTAATCTCGGCGGCCATCTTCCAGTTGGGCGTGCAATACCGCGTCAATCCGAGACACCGCCCCAGCCGAATGACATGCGTATCGAGTGGAATGATGAGCCGGGACGGGGACACAAGTGTCCACATCCCAAAGTCAATTTCGTCATGCCGAACCATCCAACGGAGGAACAGATTCAGGCGCTTACAGGCGCTTCCGGCCGACGGCCGAGGGAAGAAATAACAGACGCCGGGCCGCTTCGGCACTCTGCCGTAAGCGGGACGGAGGTTCGTCTCGAGCGCGCGTGCCGAGAACGCGTCGAGCGCGCGCCCGATATCCGGAGCCGTGGCATCGTCGCCCGCCACAAAGAAGCGCTCGATGGACCCTGCTTCGCACAGCATCCGTTGCAGGATGAGCAGCAGCGCAACGAGATCGCGCCCTCTGATCCAGCGGTGGACGACAGGATCGATGGCCGCGCGATCGCGCGCCGGGTCAAAGTTCCTCACGAAACGACCCGGATGCGGGCCCATAGCGCCGAGGAGCGTCTCGATCGAGTTCAGGACGCTCGCGACGCGGCCAAACGCGAGCGCTGCAGCGCAGAACGCGACGACCTCGCGGTCCTCCGGCGCCGTATAGCGCCGGACGATGTGAACCGGATCGGACGCCGAATTGACGTGGTCGAATGTCCGGTAGAGATCCTCAAGGCGAGGCGCGAGATCCCCTCGCGAATCCCGAACCCCGAATCCCGAATCCCGACCGGAGCTACTTCGGGAACGGCTTGAGCGCAGGGCTATTTCCTGGCGGCAGCGCAGTACGGCCAACGTTGAGAACCATCGAGATCATCGAGTAATAGCCGTTCAGGCCGACGAGGTCCATCATTCCCTGCTCGCCGTACTTCGCGACCATCCGCGCATAAGTCCGATCGGTGACACTGTGGAAGTCGTTCAGCTCGTTGCTGAAGTCGTAGACGATTTCCATCCCCTCGCTCATCCCCTCGGGCCGACGGCCGTCTGCAACGGCCTGGATGATGGCGTCGCTCAAACCCGCAGTCTTGCCATCTGCAGCGTGCACGTACCACTCGTACTGCTGCGTCCATCGTCGCGACACTAGGAGGATCGCGAACTCGCTGACGTCACGCGGCAGCGAATTGCCAAACCGCAGATAGGTCCCCATGCGCGCCGCGTTGATCATCAACTGAGGACTTCGGCTCAGCGGAACGAAAGGACCGAACACCTCCTGTTTCCGCTCGACCAGAAATTCCGCCGCTGCCTTCTTCTGCGCCTCGGTCAACTTGTCGGCGGCAATCGGCGGCAGCCGATCCTGCGCGAATGCCGACCCCGCGTACAGCGCCATGGCGATAACGAAACCTGCTTTCATATCATCCTCGCAATTCGGCGAAGCGTTTGACGAACCGCTGGACGCGCGACTCGTCCACGAGCTTGTGACCCGCGCCATCTTTCTTGAAATAGCTGCCGACGATCAAGCCGTTCACTTTGGGCAACACCTGGTCGATGTTTTCCGGGGTTGCACCGCTTCCGACCAGCAGCGGCAGCGTTGTCGCCCGCCTGACGACATCCACGTCCGCCAGGCTCGTTTCAACGCCCGTACGGTCGCCCGTGACGATGATCGCGTCGGCGAGCCCGCGCTCCGCGAGATCCCGCGTCTCGATGTCGAGCGTGCGACCTGCGACCGGCGCCGCATGTTTGACGCCGACGTCGGCGAAAATGAGCGCCCGCGACTTCAGCGCGCTTCGGAGTCTCACCGAAAACTGGCTGCTGCCCTGGACGATTCCCTGGTCCGCCACGACGGCGCCCATGTGGACGTTGACGCGTACGTAATGGGCACCCGCCGCCGTGGCGACGGCGATCGCTGCCTCGCCATCACTCCGAAGCACGTTGATTCCGACAGGCATATCGGCGGCCCGCACGACCTCCCGCGCGATCGCAGCCATCCCGGCAACCGTTTCAACCGGCACGCGGCCGGGGAAGTACGGCATGTCGCGAAAGTTTTCGACGATGACCGAGTCGAGGGCGTGGCGCTTGAATACCTCGAGTTCGCCAAGCGCCTGGTCGTACACCTTCTGCATGGCGCCGCCGTACAACGGTGCGCCTGGCAGGGGTAGCAGGTGCAGTACGCCAATCAGCGGTTTACGCCCGCCAAACAGATCCTGAAATGACATGTATGAGTAAGATTCCGGTCGGTCGTGTCGCCTCTTCTAAAGGACCTTACAGCCCGCGTCGCGCTGGTGCTCGCCGTGGTCATTGTTTATCACAACGCCCTGTGGGCGTCGTTCTTTGACGACGATTACCAGTGGCTCGTCGGATCGTGGTCATTTCATCCGGCGCAGCTCGTGGCGTTCAGCAGCATGACGCATTTCTATCGGCCGGTGATCGATGTGTATTTCGCGATCATGACGCCGCTCGTCCGCGGCTCACCGATCCTGTTTCACGAGGCGAGCATCGTCCTGCATGCGGTCAACGTGCTGGTGGTATTCGCGCTCGCGCAGCGAATCTTCGTAGAGGCGGACGTTAAGGTCCGCCTCTACATTCCGTTTGCCGCCGCGCTTTTTTTTGCCGTGCAGCCGTCGGATATTGACGCAATTGCATGGGTCGGCGCGCTGGCCGAAGGCGTCGGTGCGCTCTTCGGATGGCTGAGCCTCTTGTGGTTTCTGCGGTGGCGTGATGACGGCCAGCCCCGATGGCGAACGGCGTCGGTGGTCGCCTTCACGCTTGCGCTCCTCACACATGAAAGCTCGGTGGTTTTTCTTCCTGTGCTGTTGCTGGCAGATTGGCTGCTCGTTGGCCGACGTGAATTCGTTCGGCCGTTTGTCCCGTATCTCGTCGTGACCGCTTGCTATCTTGCGCTGGATCTCTGGATCAACAGCCGCAATTACCTGGTGTCTCAGGGGCACTACACCGTCGGATTTCACATCCTTACGAACGCGCTGAACTACATCGACGCGTTGTATGTTGGCCGGCGAAACTGGCTGAACTACGCCGTGATCGCCATTGGCGTCGTCATGCTCCTCGTACGAGGGAATTCGCGCGTTCGCTTTGCAACGTGCTGGATGCTCCTTGCGCTCGCGCCGTTTCTGTCGTTCAACTGGGGAAACACTTCACGCTACCTGTATCAGCCCGCAATCGGGTTCTCGCTGCTTCTTGCTGAAGCGGTCGTGGCGTTCGATCGCCTCCTGGCGCGTCGCGTCTCGACGATGGCGCGTGCGCTCGCCGTCAGCGCGCTCATCGCGGCAATTGCGATTCGATTCGCGGTGTTCGCCGCTGCCAATGTTCGCGATTTCGCCGCCCGATCGCAGGTCTATTCCGACTATCTCGGTCAGTTCCGGGCACTCCATGGTACGGTGCCCTCGAACACGACCGTGGTTGCCGATCCGCCAACCACACTGCCCTATCAGTTCATCAACGCGGCCGTGCAGTGGGATTATCGTGATCCGACCATTCGCATCGCGCCGTACAATTCCGACACCGCTCGGTGAGCACGAAGGCGTGCGAAGTCGGGCGTCCGACCTTCCTCGAGCTCGTCAATCGCCGCGATATTCCATCCCCCCTGCCCCGAGCGAGCCGACGATTTCGTAGACGCCGAGTCGGGTCCCCACACGAAAGGCATTGCTGCAGATTCCTCCACGAGACGGTCGTCGCCTCGTTCTAATGGTTGCAACGAAGAGCAGCCCTGGTCGTCGACGTTGGCGGAAATCGGCATGGCTCAGGAAGGCACGGGACGTGCTGCCGCCGCGGCTACAATGAGCCGATGCCCGGGAGCGATCCGGTGAAACCAGCCCACCCTGGGGTGAAGCTCACCTACGACGACTTCGTGCTATTCCCTGACGACGGGAAGCGGCACGAGTTGATCGACGGAGAGCACTACGTGGCGCCCTCGCCCAATCTCAAACATCAGAAGGTCTCCGGCGCTCTTTACCTCCTCATCGCCGGTTGGCTGGAGGACCACCCCGTCGGCCAGATCTTCTACGCTCCCTTCGACGTCGTGTTCTCGCGCTACGACGTGGTCGAGCCCGACCTGCTGTACGTGTCGAACGCGCGCACGCCGACGGTGCTGACGCGCGCTAATGTGCAAGGCGCACCCGACCTGGTCATCGAGATTGGCTCGCCGAGCACGCGGCAGCGCGACGAGACGATCAAGCGGCATCTCTACGAGCGCTCAGGTGTTTTGGAATACTGGGTCGTCGATCCGGACATCGACGTCGTTCGCATCTACCGCCGAACGGGCGAGCGATTCGATCGCGCCATCGAGCTCTCGCGCGAAGCCGGCGAGCTGTTGACAACTCCGTTGCTTCCCGGGCTCGAAATGCCGCTGGCGCGCATCTTCCGCGACTGAACATACGACGGCTTACTTCGCCGGTCCTTGGCGAGGATGCACGCCGCTGTCCCGAGCGGCACGCCAACGACAGCCATAGAAGCGACCCTATAATCGGGTCGGCGTGGAGCCATCGCGATTCGATGAACTGCAGTCCTTCCGCGCGCTGCGGCGGAGCGGTGTGCAGGCCCTGCTCATCGCTGCGGTGATGGCTTCGATGGCGGGATTATCGCGATCCGACGATTCGCATCGCGCCCTACAATCCGACAGCGCTCGTTGAGCAAGAAGGAGTTCAAATGGCCACACGCCTCAGCCGCCGACAACTGCTCAGGACCGGCGCTGCCGGATCGCTTGCGCTGCTGACCGGGAAACGCTCTGCACCTCAGAATTCCGGCCGTCCGCCAAACATCGTTTTCGTCATGGCCGACGACATGGGGTACGCCGACGTGTCGTGCTATGGACGACCCGATTTGCGAACGCCGAATATCGACGGTCTGGCAACGCGCGGCGTGCGGCTGCTACAGGGATATGCCAACTCCGCGGTATGCACGGCCACACGAGTGGGACTCATCACCGGACGGTATCAGTACCGGCTCCGCGTCGGACTCGAAGAACCGCTGGGCACAGCAGTGGCGACGATCGGCCTGCCGCCCGCGCATCCGACGCTGCCGTCGCTGCTGAAGAAATCCGGGTACGCGACCGCACTTGTCGGCAAGTGGCATCTCGGCACGCTGCCGAACTTCGGTCCGCTGCAGAGCGGATACGAACAGTTCTTCGGGTTCCGCGGCGGCGCCGTCGACTACTACTCTCACAACGGCACCGACCAGAAGCCGGATCTCTGGGACAACGACGTCCCCATCGAGCGCGTCGGCTATATGACCCAGCTGCTCGGCGATCGGGCGGTGCAGGTTGTCAACGCGTACGCAAAGGAGCGGCGGCCGTTCTTCGTCAGCCTCCACTTCAACGCGCCGCACTGGCCGTGGGAGGCTCCCGGCGACGAGGCGGAGTCGCAGCGAATCCGCGCCACAGGTCTCGCCCATTACGACGGTGGCTCACAGAAAACGTATCAGCGCATGATCACCGAGTTGGATACGCAGATCGGTCGCGTCGTTGTCGCATTGAGATCCAATGGCCTCATCGACAACACGATCGTCGTCTTTACCAGCGATAACGGCGGCGAGCGCTTCGCTGACACGTGGCCGTTCAGCGGACGGAAGACCGAGCTGCTCGAAGGCGGCCTTCGTATTCCCGCAATCGTGTCGTGGCCGGCGGTGCTGCCGCAGAATCGCACGTCCGAGCAGGTGGCGATATCGATGGACTGGTTGCCAACACTGCTCGCGGCTGCCGGCTCAGTGCCGGATCCTGCGTATCCATCCGACGGCATGAACCTGCTTCCGATCCTGCGATCCAACGGTGCACCTGTATCGCGGCGTCTCTTCTGGCGCTACAAGGCAAACGCGCAGCGTGCGATGCGCGACGGCGACTTCAAGTACCTGAAGATTCGCGAGAACACGTTCCTGTTCAACGTGGCCGATGACCCGATGGAACGCGCGAATTTGAAGGATCGCCAGCGGGATGCCTTCGAGCGGCTGGCAAAAGAGTGGCTCGCCTGGAACGCAACGATGTTGCCGGAAGTGCCGGAGAGCAATACGGGAGGCAACAATGCGGATCGATGGGCGGATCACATCGGCCTGCGCAGTACGCGCGAGCCGGATAATCCGACGAGTGAGTCGTCGCGCTAGAAAATCCCAAAACCCAAACCCCAGTGATGGCTTACAAACCACGAAGGCACGGAGAACACGGAGGCCAAAAATAGTTTTCTCCGTGACCTCCGTGTCTTCGTGGTTCGTGATCGCGATTGGGCTTTGGGATTGGGATTTAGAACCTAGTGATCGCCATCTCCGCCTTACACATCGGACAGGCCTCGACGGGATAGTTCTCGGGCGCCTTGTATTCCGCGAGCGCGAAGTTCGGCGCGCCCGCGTCGGTGGTCGCTTCCATGCGGTCGTACAGTTCCGCCGTCGCAATCACCCTTCCGCCCGCCGAGCGGACGATCGTTGCGCATCGCGCAAGCGTCTGGCCGGTGTTCCGCACATCATCAACAATCAGGACGTTCTTCCCTACGAGCTGCTGCCGGTAGAAGCGGCTGAGTCCGGGGCCGCGGTATGCGTCCACAATGAACGGGGCGAACATCGTCGGCGAGCCAGTGATTGCGCGGCGGCTGTCGAGCAGCCCTGCGACGGTGTGGGCGAGAAGCGCCCCTCCGGTTGCCGGCCCTGCGACCACGTCTGCCTCGTCGAGCACTGACGTTGGAAGCATGTCAATCAGGTCCTGCGCGAATCGCCAGATCGTCGAGGGGTATCGGAACAGCTGATGAGGATTGAGATAGAGCCGTCCGTGATAACCGTTGCCAAAGTCGAAATGGCCATCGAGCATCAGGACCTGGAACTGCTGCAAATCCTTCAGCGCCTTTTCGCGGATCTCGTCTTTCCTGTTCATGAGGGTGGCCGTCATAGAGAAATCCTCGTTTCGGCGTTGACGAAGAGCGGCCTGCCGCCGACGAGCGTCGCCGCGACACCGCCGCGCAGCTCCCATCCGTCAAAGGGAGTGTTCTTCGATCGAGACCGCAGCTTCGCGGCCTCGATCTTCACCTTCAAGTCCGGCGCGATGATGGTGATGTCGGCCGGCGCGCCTTCCGAGAGTGTTCCGCCCGGCACGTTCAGGATGCGGGCGGGATTGACCGACAGCAGCTCCACCATCCTTGACAAACGGATACGCCCCGCGTGCACCAGGCGATCGAGCGAGAGCGGCACTGCCGTTTCCAGGCCGATGATGCCGAAGGGCGCACGGTCGTATTCGACCTTCTTCTCGTCGTAGTGATGCGGCGCATGATCGCTTGCGATGGCGTCGACGGATCCGTCGATAATCCCCTCGAGCATCGCATCCCGATCCGCGGCTTCGCGCAGCGGTGGGTTCATTTTGGTGTTGGTGTCGTAGGCCACCGGCGTGGCCAGCGCCTCGTCAGTCAGCGTGTAGTGATGCGGCGTGACTTCACACGTGACGCGCAGGCCCGCTTCTTTCGCCTTTCGCACTGCGCGGAGCGACGCGCGCGCGCTCATGTGCTGGACATGGAATGCCGAGCCGGTCAGTTCCGCGAGCAGCGCTCCGCGCTCGACACCGAGCGCTTCGCATGCCCCGGGCATGCCGCGCAGCCCGAGCGACGCCGCGTAATACCCTTCGTGCGCCACGGCATCACCTTTGAGCGACGGGTCCTCGCAGTGCTCGATCACCGGCATGCCGAACATGCCTGCATACTCCAGCGCGCGCCGCAGCAGGATGGCTGTCTTGACCGGATGGCCGTCGTCGGTGATCGCGACGCAGCCGGCGTTCCGCATGTCGGCGATGTCGGCAAGCAGTTCGCCCTGCGAGCCACGCGACACTGCGCCAATGGGATACACCCGTGCGAGATTGGCTTGGCGCGCCTTGTCGAGGATGTAGGTGGTGACGTTCGCGTTGTCATTGATGGGATTCGTGTTCGGCATGCAAGCCACGGCGGTGAAGCCACCCGCCACCGCTGACGCCGTTCCCGTCGCCACCGTCTCCTTGTGTTCCTGTCCCGGCTCGCGCAGGTGCACGTGCATGTCGATGAAGCCGGGACAGATCACGAGTCCTTCGGGAATCTCGACGACCGTCGCGCCGTCGACCGGTAGATTCGATGCCACGCGCGCGATGCGATCGCCGTCGATCAGAATGTCGCGTACGCCGTCAATCCCATTGACTGGATCGACGACGCGCCCACCTTTAAGCAGCTTCTTCATGCTCGGCTCCGCCAGCCAGTAGATACAGCACCGCCATGCGCACCGCGACGCCGTTGGCGACCTGATCGAGAATCACCGAGTACGGACCATCCGCCACTTCCGACGCGATCTCCACGCCGCGATTCATGGGACCGGGGTGCATGATCATCACGTCGGTCTTAGCCAGCTTCATCCGCGGTTCCGTCATGCCGAACACGTTGAAGTACTCGCGCAGCGACGGAAAGTACGCGCCTTCCATGCGTTCGAGCTGGATCCGCAGCAGCATGATGACGTCGGCGCCGGTGACCGCCGCCTCGATGCTGCTCGTCGCATTGACGCCGAAGCGCCGGATATCCGCCGGCATCAGCGTCGGAGGTCCGCACACCCAGACGTCCGCACCCATCCTGGTCAGCAGCAGGATGTTCGACCGCAGCACGCGGCTGTGCTGCAGGTCGCCGATAATGGCGACCTTCAACCCGTTCAGCTGGCGCTTGCGCTCCCGGATGGTGAAGGCATCGAGCAGCGCCTGCGTCGGGTGCTCGTGCGTCCCGTCGCCGGCGTTGATGATTGCCGATCGACAAATGCGCGACAGCAGGTGACAGGCACCCGACGATGAATGCCGCAGCACGATCATGTCGGGGTGCATCGCTTCGAGGTTCAGCGCCGTGTCGGCGAGCGTTTCGCCCTTCACGACGCTCGAGGTCGCGATGGCGATGTTGAGCGTGTCGGCGCTGAGACGTTTTTCGGCAATCTCGAACGACGTCCGCGTGCGCGTGCTCGGCTCGAAGAACAGGTTCACCACCGTCTTGCCCCGCAGCGCCGGGACTTTCTTGATGGGCCGCGAGGCAATCTCCTTCATCGCGTCGGCGGTGTCGAGAATGAGCGTGATCTCGTCCGGCGTCAGGTCCGAAATGCCAAGCAGATCTTTCGATCTCAACGAAGTGACCGCTGGCCGCTGATCGATGTCAAGCACGATTGCGCTCATACCGTTGCCTCCTGCTGCAGCACCACTTCATCATTCCCGTCCGTTTCCTGCAGCCGTACCTGAACGCTCTCATCCGGGTTGGTCGGCAGGTTTTTTCCCACGTAGTCGGCTTTAATCGGCAGCTCGCGGTGGCCGCGATCCACCAGCACGATGAGCTGAATCGCCTGCGGCCGTCCGAAATCGATCAGTGCGTCGAGCGCCGCTCTCGTCGTCCGGCCGGTATAGAGCACGTCATCAACGAGCAGAATCTTCTTGTCGTCGATGGAAAACGGAATTTCCGTGCGGCGAATCACGGGCTGCGGGCCGACGGGATGCCGCATCAGGTCGTCTCGATACAGCGTGATGTCGAGCGCGCCGGTCGGGACGTCGTCGCCGCTGATTTGCTTGAGAATGCGGGCCAGCCGGCGCGCAATGGGAACGCCGCGCGTACGCACGCCGACCAGCGCGAGGCCATCCACGCCTTTGTTGCGCTCGACGATTTCGTGTGCGATGCGGGTGAGAGTGCGTGCGATGCGGTCCGCGTCCATCACGACCGCGGACTTACTGTCCGGCATGTTCACCTCTTCGCGGTCTCTCAGGGCCGCGTTAAAGAGCTGAAGAAGTATATCACGCTATACTCGCCCGAATGCTTCGCGACGTCGAGGCGCGCGTGATTGCAAACACGCGTCTCTCCCCTGGCTACAACGTCATCGCGCTTGCCGCTCCTGAGATCGCCGA
>Ga0114129_10001316_pt1 | contig 33211 bp, 21 predicted proteins | sample RhiMetdeltSRZDD1_FD_80071 | JGI IMG/M metagenome (GOLD analysis project Ga0114129, IMG submission 80071) | Populus rhizosphere microbial communities from Tennessee, USA - Rhizosphere MetaG P. deltoides SRZDD1 (version 2) (version 2) | ecosystem: Host-associated > Plants > Roots > Rhizosphere >...
ACCGACGACAGCACCATTCATTACTTCAGGGGATTTAATAAAAACAAAGCAGGCGAGCCATATAGCCATACTGATATTTCATATGCAAGTAATTGTGCAAGTGCTGCTGATTCTGTAACCAGTGTTTCGGGTGCAGGTCGTTATTATTCGGCCAATAATCCTTTTTTAAACACCTACTATTATGCGAAATATATTCCGGCCGCTAATGGGTATCCGTTCGCCGCTGCCGAATTTATGGCCGATAATACAGGAAGGATCAAAGCGCAGGGTGGCGTTGGGGACACTTTTCAACTAAACTCGGGCCACGAAACAAAATATTTTTATGGTAAACCATCGCAAAAAGAGTTAGACCGTTTATTTGGTACAGAAGCCGGTAACGCCAGCCATTATTTAAAAAACATGGCGGTAGATGCCAATGGACAAATCAAGGTAAGCTATGTGAATGCCGGTGGTAAAACTATTGCTGCGGCACTGGCGGGCGGCGCACCGCCCAATATGCATGCATTGCCTTCCTCGACCGGAGCCAGCACCCAGGTAACAAACGACCTGATGCAGCCGGAAGATTTTTCAAGAAATTCCGAAGACCATTCAGTTGCAGCAACCACAACCTTCCTGGCGCCGGTTACCGGAACCTATGTATTGAATTACCGGGTTGACCCGCTGCGCATGGAAAAGTTATATGGCCCGAATAAAGACAGCGTCATTTGTAATAACTGTTATTACGACCTGGTTATAACGGTAAAAGATAATTGTAATAATATTGTAGACTCCGTTATGCGCGGAGCAGGTTTTGTATTTGATACTGCCTGTTCCAATCCTCCCGGCGCTGTTCAAGGTACCTTTAACGTAAGCATCAACGCCATTGGGGAATATTATGTTACCTACAAACTGGTTGTAAGCGGCGATGCGCTGGATTTTTACGACAGTGTACACCTGGCAAAGAACTCAGACATTCAAAAACTGAATTACTTCCTGCTCGAGGAATTGAAGAATACTGATTTTTATGGTTGCTACAGCCAGTGCGAAACCTGCCTCGATGCGCTGGGTTCCAAAGAGGAGTTTACGCAACGCTTCAAAGTATTTTATACCACCGACTCGCTGGCATTTACAACCGATGATTCATTATTTGTATTAAACTTATACGATTCGCTGTACACGCATTGCGTATCAATACAAAGTCAATGTGGTGTCAGCATATGCGATGAAAAGCTGGCGCTGTTGAAAATGGATGTAAGTCCGGGTGGACAATATGCCTTGTACGACAGCAGTAACAATTCTTTATTGGAAACTTCCATTAATGTTATTGCAAAACGCGGTCAGATCGTATTCTTTACTGATCCATATGGTAATCGCGATTCAGTTCAATTACATAACATAAACGGAGAAGATTCGGTAAAGCTCGATGTAAAAGACCTGAGCGATTCACTGTTCATTGCGCACTGGCAGGATAACTGGGCCGATTCGTTGGTGCGGTTGCATCCTGAATATTGTCATTACCTGTGGTGTATTGCCAATTCAGACAGCTATGAGTTTGATAGCAAGATCGAAGACTGGCAGGATGCCGATACTGCTATGGCATTGGGATGGTTCAACCCCAACGTATATGATACCATTCTGGCGCACGATCCCTTCTTTTTACCTGGAGGCAATGGGTATGCGTTGCGTAATAAAATGAGCGATGCGCTGCGGCTGTTTTCACGCACCTATGCCGGTACCTCACAACCCGACAGAAATATTTTACAGTTTATAGATATTATATTGTATTGCAACAATCAATACAATGGATGGGAAGCCTGCAACCCCGACAGCGCCTGCCGCAGCCGCAACCGCGAGTGGTTCCTGTACCAGCAGCTATACCTGAACCTGAAGCGGAAATATTATGAGGAGGCGCGCAGAACCAGCAGCGATCCCGTATTTGCCAATTGCGTGAATTGTTATATAGGCAAGGATGTGTTAAGAAGTGCTGATATGGTTTGTACTCCGGCGCCGGCCAGTGATTTTTCTTTTGGCACTGCAAAGATCAAACTTGGACCTGGACCCCTCTTTGCCATTGCACTACATGCCATCCTATATAAAAACCAAACAGAATTTGTAAATCATCCTTTAAAGGTTTTTGTAAGGAGATTTAATTCTTATCCTGGCGGGTTTGTGAATTACGATACAGTATCCTTCACTATTCCGGCTGGCAAAAATTATGTTGAATTACCCGATCTCAATGCCGAATCGCAATATTTAAGTATTGTTAGTTCAACATGTGATACTGTTCCGTATACCCCATTTGCCGACAGCAATACCTGTAGCTATAACTGTCCCGGTGGTACATACGATCCGTTCGACAAAAACAATATTTCGCTATACATTCAATACGGTAATCCCAATACAGCGCTAACAGGTACACCTTCGGGATACGGAAACTGCCGGTTCTATAGTAATTATTTGTTGCAAAAAACTGCAACCAGCAGTTGCCTGTTCAGGAATGTTTGGGTATGCACTTACGATTCAACCTGTGGTGGCGTATGCGCCCCTGCTACCATGTACCCGTCGCAATGCCCAGATAACCCCAATGCTTCGTTGTACCAGAATAAAGTGCGCCGTTATCCGGAATATGTAAATGGCGATGAATTTGTGAATGGTGTATTGAGCAGTAACCCGCAGCAAAATTCAGCCGATTATGCACAGCAGGTTATCAGTGAATGCCAGAGCAATTGCGAAGCGCAGGCGGATATATGGATCAACCAGTTAAAACGCTGTACAACCGATTCAGCCAAGCTGGCGCAGTTAAAACAGGCGTTGATCAACGTTTGCTCAGCCGGTTGCAGCGCCGATCGATTGTTTGGTTCTTCAACGATCCCATCTACTATAACAGCAACCTACCACAGCTTTGAAGAAGCCATTATTGGTATACTGGGTGCCGGCTCTTTAAATGATTCGTGTACTGCTGAGTTGCTGTCTAATCCATATCCCTATGATAAGCAACCGGCGTATACCCGGCGCACTATTGTACAAACCACCTATGAAATATGTCAAAAAGTAGGGCAGTATAAAAAAGCCTGGCAAACAAGCGGCTTTAGCGGTTCATTCCATAGCTATCTAAAACAGGCGCTGGGTACAGGTTATGACCTCGATTCAACCGAATTAAACGACCTGCTCAACAGCTGCAGCAATTGCAATGGTATCTTACAAAATGATGTGGAATTGCCGTTGGTTTTTGAACCCAATGCACCGGTATGCCTGTTCTGCGATTCGGTACAAGCAGCCTTAAACGTCTTCAATTACAAATTCCCGACTATCGATACAACCCGTGATGATTATGAACAAATATTTGCCAACTTCTTTAATCACCGGTTTGGCTATTCGCTTACGTATAGCGAATACCGCTCTTATCTCGACAGTTGCACGGCCCATCCATTGTACACCATAAGCCTGTGCAACAAACCGGCAACGCAGGAAGCAACCATAGATAATAACAACGATGGTTGTATGGCCGATCTGTTTGCCACCGCGCTCACCAATGCCAATAATACCTATATCGCTTATATAGATTCGGTGCGCCGTGATTTCCGCGAAGCCTATATGACCCGCTGCTTAAATGTGCAGCCGGCTTTGACCATGACGGCGGAGTTGTATGAATATCATTATACGCTGTATTATTACGACCAAAGTGGCAGCCTGGTAAAAACCATACCACCTGAAGGGGTAGTGCTGCTCGACAACAACGGATTGGAGCTCGTAAAACAATATCGCCGTTTGCAGAACGAGGGCTGTTACCAATATTCGGATAGTATTCATTTCAATAACAACGGACAGATCAAGTGGGCAGTAGCCGATACGTTTGAAGCAAGACCGTACACCGGTGAAATGATGCTGAACTTAGATGCGTATGCCAACCAGGTGCTGATATCGAAACTCAGTGAGTACACGTATGATACCACCGGTGGTGTAAGCTTCTTCTACCGCCATGCAGGTTTTGTGGTGAAAGCAGAGAACAATAAACTGGCGGTGGATGTGTATGGCATTGGCTCAGATACCACGCAACGAAAAGCAACGGCTGTATCAGTATTGAATGTACCAGCGATACTATCCTTAAATAAATGGACGCATGTTGTTGTACAGCGAACCGGCTTCCCGACCGCTCCGGTTCGGGTATGGGTAAATGGCAATCCGGTAGCATTGCAGTTTACAGTAAATGATCTCGACAGTGCATCCAGATTCGCGGGCAGTGATTCGCTGATGGTAGGTTCGCACAATGCGGCACATTTAACGGTGCCGGGCAAATTGCAGGGAACTATAAAGAACCTGCGTATCTACAATCGCCTGTTGTTCCCTTCAGAGATACGGCAAAATACCTACAACTATTGCCAAACGCCAGCCAATTCGAATGGCTTATTGTTCTGGAGCCCTATGAACAATGCCACCAATAACCTGGTGCGCGATTTGATAACGCAGCAAAACGGAACATTGACCGGCTTTACCTGGCAACCGTTCAATGGGGTATTCCCCGCGCATAGGTTGCCGTCGGTGTATGCGTTTAATTCTTCAAACAGCGTATTGCAACAATATAGTCCCGATGGAGATACTCTTCAACACTTTTATGATCGGCTTGACCGCTTAATTGCTTCACAAAATAAAGAACAGAAAGATAATCCTTCATATAGCGGTAGCGCTAACCGCTTTGGTTATACAAAATACGATGTGCTGGGCCGTGTTACTGAAGTGGGAGAGAAATCAGGAGCATCAGCAGACATACGGAACATTAACCTTTTGGACACTACAGCGGTGCAGAATTGGCTGGCCTCAGGTACAGACAGACAGTTAACAAAAACACTATATGATAACCCGGTGAACATTGCTATACAATCTTCCATTACTTCACGAAAAAGGGTAGTGGCAAGTGTATACCTCGAAAATAAAACTGATATAGAAGGAGATTCCACACTGTATAGCTATGACATTTTAGGCAATGTAAAAACATTGGTGCAACACATAAAGGCACTGGTAGCAGTAGATGCAACCAATGGCAAAAAACGGATTGATTATGATTATGATTTGGTGAGCGATAAAGTGAATATGGTTAGTTACCAGTCAGGTAAAGGCGACCAGTTCTTTTATAAATACCAGTATGATGCTGACAACCGGATTACAAGGGCTTATACAAGTCGTGATAAATTATTATGGAATGAAGATGCCAGTTATCAATATTACCTGCATGGCCCACTGGCACGTACAGAGTTGGGACATTTAAAAGTACAGGGCGTAGATTATGCCTATACTTTACAAGGGTGGACGAAAGGAATTAACGGTGATGCGCTTAATTCGGCACTTGAAATAGGTAAGGATGGACAAACCGGTTCCCCATTCAGCCGGGTATCGAAAGATGTGTATGGTCTGCAATTAGGTTATTATAACAACGATTATAAACCGGTTGGAGGAAGCAATGCGCAGGCATTCAGTCAGCATGTATACACTGCCCCAACTTCATTGGCAGCAACCGGTAACCAGTTGTTCAATAGCAATATCAGCTATTCTACGTTGGCTTTATCAAAGATCAATAGTGGGGCGACTACTGGTTATACCTATGGTTATGATCAGTTGAATCGTCTTACTGAAATGAGGCAGCATACTGCAAGCGGCAACTGGAGTAACAGTAATATCATTAATGCATACGGCGAATCGATTGCATACGATGCTAATGGAAACATTCTCAAATATTCGAGAAGGGGTGCCGATGCTACAGGTATGCCTTTGGATATGGATAGCCTAACGTACAATTATAACCGGGATGTCAACGGCAACATTGTAAATAATAAATTGAACTATGTCAGGGACCAGATTAATGCCACTAATTATAAGGTAGATATAGACAATCAAACGGCCAATAATTACCTGTATAATAAAATTGGGAACCTCTCAAAAGATGTGGCAGAGGGAGTTGATACCATTCGCTGGACAATGTATGGTAAACTTAATCACATTGAGAAGAATGCAACATCAACGACAATCAATTATGGATATGATGCCGGAGCCCTCCGTACATTAAAGCAGGTAATTAATCATGATACAACAAACAATACTTATTATGTACGGGATATACTTGGTAATGTATTGTCGGTGTACACCTATTCATCTGTGAATGCAAGCCTTAAATGGGCTGAACAACATTTGTATGGAAGTACCCGCCTGGGTATGTGGCAATGGGACACTGTAGTGCCTGCCGCACCACCAGTGGTACAAAATAATAATCCTGTTTTTGATAGCCTCACTTGCGGAAGTCATATATATGAACTTACTAACCATTTAGATAATGTACTCACAACTATTAATGATAAAAAGGTAGGATTTAAACTTGCATCTTCTTCAGTAGTTGATTTTTATATAGCGGAGGTATTATCACAGAACGATTATTATCCATTTGGGATGTTGCAACCTGGAAGACAGTTTAATATATCTGTTTATAGGTATGGATTTAATGGAAAAGAGAATGAAAATGAGGTGAAGGGAGAGGGGAATCAGCAGGATTATGGAATGAGGATTTATGATCCAAGGATAGGAAGGTTTTTGAGTGTAGATCCATTAACGGAAAAGTATCCCTGGTATACACCTTATCAGTTTGCAGGAAACACTCCCCTTCAGGCGATGGATTTGGATGGAGCAGAACCTTTATATCATGTGACGAAATCAACAAGCAACGCCGAAAGTATTAGTACGGAAGGATTTAAGGGAAGTCTCTTAGGTAAATATTCCGGTTATAATTGGTTTGCGAATACGCCTGAGGACGCTAAGGAATCAGCTAGTAAGACTGGTGCCGATGGACCCGTTTTAAAAGTCGAGGGTATAGACAGAACTAAAGTGGACTTAATTTCGGAAGCTCAAACAAGTCGCTGGCAACTGGAGGCAATGAAGGATTTGGGATATAAGAATAAAAGCGCTTTTTGGAGAGAATATAATAGGCTACTGGCAATAGACGAGAATAGTCCGGAGGCGAAAGATATGTATAATAAAATGTGGGGTAGAACGTATAGCAAGGTCGGCGCATATATGGATAAGATGAAGCAACCCGGATATTATCTGGAAAAAGACAAAACTTACGCCTTTTCTGATGCTATGGCAAATAGCAATGGTGTAAAAATAACAGGTGTTAGTGGCGAAGGAGCTTCAAGTGTAATCAGTGCTGCTACAAGAAAGGAGTTAAGTGGAGAAGCGGCTGCTGCTTTGAAGCAATGGGGCAGGGCTGCAAGTACGATTAAATGGGGCGGCCGTGCGTGCATAGCTGTTGCTGTAGCCAGTGATGTATATGAGCTATATCAAAGTAATAATAAAATGCGGACGGCATATCAAAAGACAGGTTTTTGGATGGGTTTTTACACTGGTGCGACTGTAGCGGCAGGAAGTTATGCTGCTACGGGCCTTGACGCTACTGGCCCCTGGGGTTGGGGCGGGCATCTCGTTTGGACAGTAGGCGGAGGCCTGGTGGGTGGTTTTGTTGGTAAAAAGGTAATGACAATAACCTATGATTTTCTCTTTTCAAAGGGAGCGAGTGTTAAATAATTATCTTAGCAGGCTATAAATAAAACACAATGTCATACCCAAAAGAATTTACAAATATTTATTTTAAAAGAGAACCAAATAAAAGAGTATTGGATTTAGTGTTCTATAATAAGGGCAATAAGAACGCCCTCATGTTTGATGGCTTCTTTTTTAGTTATAATCTGAACGCGGTAGTAGACGAAAATATATTCACAGAATTAGACTATTCCCTGAATAATAAAGAAGGCAATTTTATCATTTCGGCTATTCGACATGATTACGATATTTTCTTTATATTATTTGAGAATGGAGATTATTTTCAGCTGTATTATATGATGAGTGATGAAGAATTACCTCAAAGGCTTGGTATTTGTAAGTCGGATATCCAATCTTATAATCGGATTTTAAATGTCGACATCTATGAAGATGCAGAGGTACCGCAGGATTATTCAGAGAATATCAACGATTGGTTCAAGCGAAGGGGTAAAAGAAGTACTGATTAAAATATCGCAGGTAGTTTTTCATTACAGTAAACGCTTCGATTAGGTATGTCGTTGCCTTACGGATTATAAGTTTATGGCCCTTACAACGAATCCCGTTGATTTTGATTTCATATTTCAATATAGAATACTCTAATAAAACATTATCCCTATCGCAAACCGGCATTTATGAAACGAATAGTACTGTTACTGACCATGGCCTTTATGCTGCACGCTGCGCATTCGCAATTTGTATACAAGATCAAAGCCGATAGTGTACTGATCACTAATGATTCGTGTACGGCAGAATTAAACCTTGAGAATAGCACTAAAAATGTGAAAGGCTTTTTGTATAATAAAGGTAATGGTCGTACGGAATTTAGAAAGGTGGTGAAACTGAATGACTCAACGATTATATTCGGTGGAGATACACTGGTAATTGCAGGATCACTCGCTAACCTGACTGTTTCAAATGGTATCACTAAATCAGGCAATCAGATTATGTTGGGCCAAACGATCGGAGCAACAGGAAATGCTGCAGACTTTACAAGTGACAGAGAAATTCCTCTCGCATCGAAAAGACTGCACTTTAAAGACGGCCGTATTACAATGAAGTTGTCAACCTCTTATCAGCCGGCCATACAAATAACAGACAGCGCAGACAATAGCCTGTTAATGATCAGGGCGTTTAGTCAGATAGACCCTACCAATAGCCGGGTAACTTCAATATTCATAGGCGATAGTGCAGGTTATAAGGCCATTGCAATTCCCGGCCCAACTACCAACGGTGTACAGCGGATTGGGATTGGACATAAGGCTTTGTTTGAAGATGAGCGGTCTAATTTTTCAACGGCCATAGGTGGGCACGCGATGGCTGCTGCCGGCTATAAGCCCTGGAGCACTGCATTAGGATATAGTGCTTTGCGCAGTGCCACTACGGGAGCCGAAGATAACACAGCATTAGGTTATGTTACTATGTATTCCCTGCAAACCGGCAAAGACAATATAGGAATTGGCAGCCATAACATGCAAAGAGCCACCCATATTGATAGTAGTGTTGCTGTAGGCACATGGGCTTTGGGTTCGAGTGATGCCATAGGCGGTGATTTCCGAAGGGAGGTTGCGATAGGAATGGCTGCCGGAAGACAAACCGGTGCATTTACCGGCAGCAGGAACGTAAGAATAGGTTTTCGGGCAGGGCAGGATATTGGAACAACTGCTACTGGTAACGTATTGATAGGTCACGATGTGGCCCGCGGAATTAATGTTGGTGACAACAAGCTATATATAGCCAATACAAACACTTCGAATCCGCTGTTGTACGGAGAATTTGATAACGCCTTACTTCGTGTTGGCGGAAAGCTTAAGATCAACAATGTTCCCGATACTACCAGCGCAGATAGTATACTGGTTTGGACTCATTCGGATAGCCTCGTAAAAAAGATTGCGCCATCGGCATTTGGTGGTTCATTTTGGCTACTTTCCGGTAATGCAGGCACTAACCCCACAAATAATTTTATCGGTACAACGGATAACCAGGATTTCATCATACGAACAAATGCTACTGAAAAGGTACGGGTAGCTACCAGCGGTAAAGTGGGTATCGGTACTGCCAATCCACTTTATAAATTAGATGTGCGCGGATCTACAGATTCCAGCTATTCAATGATTCATATAACCAGGGATTCAGTTGATGCCGGTGGTTATATAGGGGTGTCTCAGCATCCGGTACTTCTTCTAAGTGCAGATGCTACACCAAATTCCTATAATGGGAACTGGATTGCAAAAGGTACTACAGCATCTATGATGAGTATAGCCGCAGGCAATAACTTAAATCCCAATGTTACTTTTTTTGCCAATGTTGGTTTAACGCCGGGACAGTCTTTTAGTCCATACAACATGATGCAGTTAAATGGTGGTGATGCATATGGAAGTATGAGAGGTGTTGGAATTGGTACATATGTGTCGTGGCACAGACTTCATGTTGAGCATTCTGACTCTAATGTGTTAGGTATAAGAAATAGTGCCAGTCTTTCGGCCACCTCCGGAGCCATGTTAAGAATGTATAATAGTGGTACTCCCTCCGCTGCTGGTCAGCGATTAGGCGCTTTGGCATGGGGAACAGGTGCATCAATGACTGCCATGCGCACCGGTGCGCGCATACAAAGCTTTTCAGAAGCCGCCTGGACAGACAATGTATCTCAACCAACTTATTTAACTTTTGAAACCGCGCCTGTTAATGCTAATGCACCGGTTGAGAGAATGCGATTGGCAGCAGATGGCAGTTTTTTGATAGGTAAAACTACCAGTAATGGATATGGTAAATTACAGGTGCAGGGGAGTTCTTATATAACAGATAGTTTGCATGTTGGCATTAATTTCAATGGTGTAAGAGCATTGCTACTCGGATATCCATCAGACGTTTCTCCAGGCTGGTGGTGTGATGTGGGATTGAGCACTTCCCCAATTTTCAATAATCAAACCTCAACAGCTTTAGCAGGGAGAGGTAATGCAGGTGTACGTACAAATCGACGTATCAATGATATGACTTTTGGTCAGATATCTCCTACCAGACCCGCAATTCACATTAATCCTGGTAATATATCAGGTTATGAAACGCATATAACAGGGAAAACGGTAATTGGTGGCGATTCGGCAATTGGAGCCCTAATACAATTAATAGGTACAACAGGCATAAGCGATACACTTAAAATGCCCAATATTATTTCTAAGTCAGATACTACCAGTTATAAACCTGTGGCAGTAGATGCCAGTGGAAATGTATTTAAAATGAGTAGCTGGCCAGTGCCTGCCAAACAATCTTTCGCCCAAACAGCTACCGGTACAGCTACCGGAACCGACGTAGAAACAACGGTGATTGCTGCCGGAACAGGCAGTCTTACTATCCCTGCTTCCTCATGGTTTGCAGGAAAATCTTTCAGGATTATCGTTCAGGGATTTTATTCAACAGATGCTTCTAACCCGGCTAATATGATCTTCAAAATAAAACTGGGTTCAACGGTAGTAGCGCAATCTTCTACACTTTTTCTCGGTACAGGAAAGACTGATATACCATATGAGCTGCGTGCTGTAATTACATGCAGGTCAACCGGTGGATCAGGTACCGTGTATACTATGGGAATGTTTAATAGCGATGATGAGGTTGTGAGTAAAATAAATAATGGAACAGGCGCCACAACGGTTAATCTATCTTCCGATCAAACGCTTAATATAACAGTAACACCAAGCGATAACGCGTCGGGAAATTCGGTTTCGGCAATCATTGTAACGTTTGAAGCAATTAATTAGTGGTAAAATTAAAACGCTGATTCATGAGAAAAATTTTCCTTTTCCTGGTTATAACATTTACGCTTAACCAGCTACATGCCCAGAAGGCCCCAAAGATCAAACCCGAGGCAAATGAGCTCATCAATGATGATCCGGATAGGGCAGAGCTATCCCACAGAAACAGTAATGAACTTATCAAAAGTTCCGGGAACAACAAACAAAATGACCGATCAACTTTTAGAAAAATAGTAAAGAATGATTCAGTATATGTATTTGAGAAAGATTCATTGCTGATGCGGGTAGCTGCTAAAGACTGGCCGCATACTCAGATTGCGAAAAAAATTCCCGACGAAAGTAATCTGGATGAACAACCTGAAATATCAGCAAATTCCAAAAGCAATGCGAAGCCAATAAAAAGCAATGATCAACCCGGGAAAAGTTCATTGCTGATGAAAACGAAAGCAAATTCCAAATCGCCTAATCCCAATACACGGGCTGCTGCTGGTACTGCAGCAACCAGGCCTGAAACTCAGGAACTTCAATGATTAAAAAAAAGCAGATGAAAAAAATATTCCTTTTGCTGGTATTAGCTCTTGCTCTTACGCAAACCCATGCCCAGTTTGTGCACAAAATCAAAGCCGACAGTGTGCTCATCACCAATGATTCCTGTACGGCAGAATTAAACCTTGAGAACAGTACCAAAAATGTAAAAGGTTTTCTGTATAACAAGGGCAATGGACGTACTGAATTTCGAAAGATGGTAAAGTCGAATGACTCAACATTTATAATGGGCGATGACACGTTGTCGACAGTAGGAACGTTTGTAAACGGGTTAACCCGAACAGGTAATACCGTAAAATTAGGTGGTGCATTGACGCAGCCTACCACGATAACCACATCAGGATCAAATCCACTCACAATAACGGGATTCAGTGGCGGTTCAAATCCTAATCCTTTGTTTAACATAACAAATACTGCAGCGGCCCCTAATTATGGTGGAACAGCTTTAAGTATAAATGGAGGTACCGGCGCGGGCTTATTTATTAGCAATACGGATATTGGAATGCAGTATTCCGGAAACGGAAGTGGACTTTATGCTACTTCATTCGGGAGTGTAGCAGCGAGTATTGAAAGTCAGGCCAGCACAGCCGCCTGGTTTTTTCGCACTTCCGGTACCAGTAATTTACAGGAAGTGATAGGTATCAGAAGGCAGAGTTGGGGAACAGTAACTAATGGCATTGGTGGTATGATTTCATATTATACGCAAACAAGTGATGGTTTTATAAACAGGGTATCTACACAATTGGAAAGTAGTTGGGTAAATGCGGCAGATTCGGCGCGATCAGCTTTGTTTACCATTACTTTACCTTTCCCGGGTACAAATTCAAGGTCCGAAGTGTCAAAATTCTTTAGCCCTGGGAATGTTCAGTTTCCAAAATACACCGGAACTACTTTTACAGTAAGCGATACTGCCACATACAAACCGATGGTAATGGATGCCAGCGGCAATATAAGAAAGTTTAATTCCTGGGTTGGAGGTGGTAGTAGCTCCCTTACTTTACAACAGGTAACCACTAACGGCAATACAACAACTAACCCTATTAAGCCATCCCCCGGGGCATTGCCAACAGGAAGTAATAACGATAGTATTGTAGTTTGGTCATCAGCGGATAGTTTATTAAAGAGAGTTGCACCCAAACAAACCTTCGCTCAAACAGCCACCGCCACCGTCACCGGAACAAATGATGAATCAACGCTCATCTCTTCCGGAACCGGAAGCCTTACCATACCCGCTTCGGCCTGGTATGCTGGGAAAACTTTTAAAGTTGTAGTTAGGGGTGTTTGGTCAACAGATGCAAATAACCCGGCTGGTATCAATATAAAAATAAAATTAGGTTCAACGGTTATCGCACAGTCTTCAAATATGTTTCTTGGCACAGGTAAGAGCAATGTACCGTACGAGGTACGCGCAGAATTTACCTGCAGATCAACAGGAGCATCAGGTACTATTTTCACCATGGGATTGGTATATGCTGATGATGCTTTTGTTAACAAATTCGATAACGGAACAACAACTTCCACAATTAATTTAACGGGTAATCAAACACTGGATGTAACGGCAACACTCTCCGACGATGCGGCCGGCAACTCAATTTCTTCCTTTATTGTGTTCTTCGAAGCGGCTAATTGATTGTCAGAATTCTCTGGAATAAACAGGCTTACTATAAAAGCAAAAAACCTGCCCCGACACGTCGGGGCAGGTTTTTTTTCATAGAATAGCGCTACTTTATAGTAACAGAAAACGGTCGCAATATTTTTATTTCTTAATCAGCTTTAAACGCTGCTCTTTCACCTGAAGAATATATACTCCTTTTGGTGCAGATTCATCGATGCTGATGGCATTGGCGCCTACCAGGCGGTATTTTACCTGTTGGCCCGAAATGGTAAATAATTTTACATTGGCAGGAGCGAGGTCAGATGAAGTGGCTCCGATTAATTGTACTTCGCTGGTAAACGGATTGGGGAATACTTTAGTTATTACACCAGCTCCTACTTTACCATTTACATATATTACCTTGGAATACTCAACGAATCCATCAAAATCAATCTGCTTCAACCGGTAAAAATAAGCACCGGCGGTTGGCAACTTGTCAATATAGTTATACTTTAAAGTGCTTAACGAATTACCCGCTGCTTTAAGTGCTCCTACTTTCGAATACGTTTTGCCGTCTGTGCTTCTCTCTACTTCATATTGAGAGCTTTCCAGTTCAATGGAAGAACTCCAGTCTAACACTACTGTATTTTCACTTTGTAAACGACCGATGAACGACGTTAACTTAATAGGCAGTGGGCCCTGTGAAACATCATTAACATCTGCCTTGCAAAAACTACCCGATCCGTTGGTGGTAATAATATAGCTGATTTGGGTATTACAATCAAAAGCAAATACTGCTGAGCCAGTTCCATCAGTTGTTAAACCGTTTGAAGGAATAGTATCGAGGGTAGCATTCAGAAAAACCATCGCTGAATTAGCCCAGGCGTTGGTGAGTAATATAAAGCATCCGCCACCACCCGGAAATCTGGCTTTCACTGCACGGGATGCTGTTGAAGTCGGACATACAGATTGAGCCATTGAAGTAACAGTTAAACACACGAATGCCACAATTAAGAGGTAAAACTTTTTCATACATACATTTATTAGGTTCAGAAAATAGAATACAATTCCATGTCGCACGCTGAAGAGCACACGAATAGCGTCAGCGACCAATGACGTATGATCGCCTGGTTTTTAAACAGGTAATGGAATAAATAACGGGAGTAAGCAAAACCTAAAAACCGGTGGGAATTCAAACAGGATATGGATCAAAAACAAATTGTTTTGAAAAGGGAATAATTATGCAACAGGTAGGAAATTCGAACAGATATTGGAAACATTCTACGGCTGAGATATAAACCACTGGGGTTTAACGGGTATCGTTATACTTTTTTCTACGGGGATTGGGATACGAGGTCGAAGGTAATAAAAATAGTTAAATTTCAAAATCATTTACAACATTAAAATTGTGATATTGAATGTGTTATAAAAATTACTAATACGTTCACCCGAAAACCCGATACACGCCGCGCCTTTTAACACAATAAAAGCATTTGCTATTATTACTTTGCAGTTATTATAGCAGCTTACATGAATAAAATCGTAATTCTTTGTTTATTGGTAACCATCTCTTTTAGCGCTTTTTCACAGCAATTGGCAGTTCCTCAGCTGGTAAATATGCTCGACTGGAGCCCTGCGCAAATTGATACCACCCTGAAAAAAGACGGGTACGCGCTGATGAAAAAAGATATCGACTCAACCAGCTCCCTGTACCAGTATTCGTGGTTCGATAAACAGGATGATGGCCAGGCCGGCGTTCGCTCATTGAATTATATGGACGTAACCGTTAGAAACCTCAAAAGCCGGCTGATCACCTATCGTACTTATAATAAAGAAGAATACCAGCACATCGCCTCCTGGCTGCTGGAAAATAATTACCATTCCACCGCCCAATACGATTTTAAAGAAGCCAAACATACCCTGTACAGCAACGGTCAGCAAACCATTCGCGTTAAAGTGATCACGGTTGTTTTGAAGGATGGAAAGAAATATGTGGCGTATGAGTTGGAGCTGGGCAAGTAGGGATCGTCAATGGTCAATCGTGAATGGTGAATAGGGACCAGGCAGCAGGCAATGGGTAGTAGGCAAATCGCAAATGGTGAATGGTCAATAAAGTGCGGCTACTTTACTCACCACTCACCACTCACCATTACGTTATCTCAGCCTGTCGAGACTTTTTACCAGCTTTTCATCTTTTTTGATGCCACGCATAGCCATTATTAAAAATATGGGAATAACAATGGCAAAGATGGCGGTCAAATTGTAGTTGCCCTGACCTGGTAAGTACTTTTGCGTTTGCATAAAGAACAGCACCAGGTTAATGATGGATACCAGCAGGGCGATCAACGCAATGCGCGATTGCAGTTTGCGGTTCTTATATAAAAAGATAGCTATCAGTGATGCCAAACCCACACCGGCAGTTAATATTAGCAACAGCAAATTACTTTGCCCGGTTACATATACCAACGGCTTTCCGGCCTCGATAAGACCATTATAAAACGGAAACTGCAAACTGGCAAAAGCAGCCGCTGCTGCCAGCAATAACCAGATCGATTGTATTCGTTGAATCATCTGTAGATTATTTTCGTCAATGGTGAATTGCCTGTTGTAGTGTATTCACCATTGACCATTCACCATTCACGATCCTAATTCGGGGTAAAGCGGAAACTGTTTCATAAATGCCGACACATCATTTTTTACACCGGCGATAGACGCTTCATTGTCAGTATCCATTAATACTTTATCAATTAAGCTAACCACCGTTTCCATATGGTTTTCGTTCATACCACGGGTAGTAACGGCAGGAACACCCACCCGTATACCGCTGGTTACAAAAGGACTTTTATCGTCGAAAGGAACGGCATTTTTATTCAGCGTAATGTGCGCTTTATCGAGTGTTTCCTGTGCTTTTTTACCGGTAAGGTTTTTATTGCGCAAGTCGATCAGCATTAAATGGTTGTCGGTTCCATTGCTGATGAGGTTATAACCGCGATTTACAAAAGCGGTTGCCATGGCCTGTGCATTTTTGATGATCTGTTCACCATAGGTTTTAAACTCGTCGGTGAGGATTTCGCCAAAGGCTACAGCTTTTGCAGCAATAACATGCTCCAGCGGGCCACCCTGCATACCAGGGAAAACGGCCAGGTCAAGCAGGGCGCTCATTGGCCTGATATTTCCTTTGGGATCTTTGATGCCCATGGGGTTATCGAAATCATGACGCATCATGATGATGCCGCCACGGGGACCGCGCAAAGTTTTATGTGTGGTAGAAGTTACAATATGACAATGATCAAAAGGATCGTTCAGTAAGCCTTTGGCAATTAAACCGGCAGGGTGGGCGATATCTGCCATCACCAGGGCGCCGATTTCGTCGGCCACGGCACGGATGCGTTTATAATCCCAGTCGCGGCTATAGGCCGATGCACCGCAAATGATCATTTTGGGTTTTTCTTTTTTGGCCGTTGCCTCCAGGTGATCGTAATCAACCAGGCCTGTTTCTTTATGTACACCATAAAATAATGCCTGGTAGTTTTTACCACTGAAATTGGCGGGGCTGCCATGGGTAAGGTGACCACCCATGCTCAGGTCGAGGCCCAGAATTTTATCGCCCGGCTTTAAGCAGGCCAAAAATACAGCCACATTGGCCTGTGCGCCTGCATGCGGTTGCACGTTGGCCCAGCTGGCATTGAATATCTTTTTTAACCGGTCGATGGCAAGGGTTTCGATCTCATCTACCACTTCACAACCACCATAATACCGTTTACCGGGATACCCCTCGGCATATTTGTTGGTAGGCACGCTGCCCATGGCCTGCATTACCTGGTATGAAGTAAAGTTTTCAGAAGCAATGAGTTCTATACCATTTCGTTGACGTTCCAGTTCTTTTTTTAGAAGGTCAAAAACAAGCGTATCTTTTTGCATGGCGCAAAAATAAGGCATAAAGGCAACAAGGCAAAAGGCAAGGCAACGAGGCAACGAGGTAAAAAAGGCAACAAGGGTTTTCCCCGGTGCCTTTATGCCTGGTTGCCTCGATGCCTGTTTTGAACTAACAAACATTGGTACAATAATTTTCATTACTTTCACGGCTTTGAAAAAAAACAAACGGATTGTTTTTCAGGAAATAACCTGGTTGTATAAAGGCATAGAGGCAAAAAGGCCACAAGGCGTAGAGGAGCAACATAACATGCTGCAACGGCCATGGATGTTTTCTGCCCCAAAGGCGCAGAAGGATGAAAGACAAATATTTTTCAAATGAAAGCAATTATCCCCGTAGCGGGTGCAGGCACAAAGCTGCGACCGCATACGTATACACAACCAAAGGCACTTATACCCCTGGCAGGTAGAACCATACTGAGTATCATTGTTGACCAGTTACGCGATGGAGGTATTAATGAATTTGTTTTTATTGTAGGATACCTGGGCGATAAGATACAGGATTACGTAAAGGAAAAATACCCCGACCTGAAAGCATGGTTCGTAACCCAAAGCGAGCGCCATGGAATAGGCCATGCCATTCAACTTACCAAAGACATAGTGGGCAACGATGAAATATTCATTGTGCTGGGCGATACCATTTGCGAATATGATATAAAGGAAATGCTCGATATGCCCTGCTCGACACTGGGCGTAAAACGTGTTGACGATCCGCGCGATTTTGGTGTAGTGGAAATGGCGGAAGACGGATTTATTAACCGCGTTGTTGAAAAGCCGCAGATCCCCAAATCGAATATGGCGCTGGTGGGCATTTATCGTATTAAAGAAACCTCTTTTTTATTTAATTGCCTCGAAAGCAACATACGCAACCAGGTTATGGTGCGCGGCGAATTTAGCATTACCGATGCACTGGAATGCATGATACAGCATGGTGCCAGGTTTCAGCCCTTTAAAGTGCAGAACTGGTTCGATTGCGGTAAAAAAGATACGTTACTTGAATCGAACGCTACCCTGCTAAAGAAATTTGGTGGAATTATTTCGCCCGATCACAATTTTGAAAATACGATCATCATTCCCCCCGTTAGTGTAGCCGAGGGATGCGATATAAAAAATTCTATCGTAGGGCCGAATGTTACCATCGGTGAAAAAACCACAATAAGTTATTCAATAATTAAAGATTCTATTATTGGCTCATTTGCAGACCTCTACGATATTGTTCTAACCAATTCTCTCATAGGGAGCGATACAGAAGTGAAAGGTGAAAGCCGCAGTTTGAATATCGGTGATAATACCGAGATCGACCTGGGCGAATCGTGAGTAACTTTCCTTATTAATTAGCAGCATTAGCAGGGTAAATTCTTTATATTTTATTTACCTTCAGGTAAGGAATGCAACATTCTGTATGAACTGTGTGTCTTTACAATTGTCCCTGTTGAAAATAATGGCAGCTGATGTTTGGTATTGCCAACCTTTTAAACACTAATTTTTATGAGAGGTAAAAAAAGTTACCTGTTGCTCGCAGCGCTACTGCCTCTTTCTTTGTTAGCCAAAGCTAATGGCGAAAACGGTAACCGTAAAGCGGAACCTGCTTTACAGGGAAATGTTGCTGATGCCACTACAAAAAAGCCGGTACAGGGCGTAACCGTTTCTATTTCCACACCAAAAGGTCAGGAAAAAAAGGAATTCACTACCGATGCTGCGGGTAACTTTAAAGTTCCCCAGATGCCGGTGGGAGAAGTAATTATCATATTAGAAAAAAAGGGATATAAGACTACCCGCCGCGAAGGAATCATTATTAAAGAAGGCGCTTCGATAAAAATGAGTTTTGATATCACTAATATGCAGCAACTCGAAGATGAGAGCGACGCTTTCCATCCGTTTTTGCGCATGATGGAAGGATGAAAGTAGAAATGAAAATTTTTATAATATAAAAGAGGCCGTCCCGCAAGCAGTGGGACGGCCTCTTTCCGTTACATGAGAAATCACTAATCTAAATGATTATCAGAATTGTTATGATGGCGTATCTGTATATCGCCATTTTGTTTTTTTATGGCCATCTTATTTTTCTTAAAATATTTTTTGTATTTATCGGTTACTTCTGAGGGTTGCTTTTTATCATTGATGTATACATCGCCGTTTTTATATTCAATGGTGTAATCTTCTTTGGTGTTCAGTAAACCGTCTTTTTCCATATCGTAGATCATTTGCTGGTAGCCCTTTAGTTCATCCTTTGCTTTATCAATGTCTGCCCTTGCCTTATCAAGATCTATTTTGATATCGAATTTTTGCTTTTTCATGTCTTCCTTAACCTTTTCCAGTTCCTTTTTCACATTGGCCATTTCTTTATCCAGCTCTTCCTTTTTTATCTTTTGGGCATTCTTAAGTTCTTGTTTCCATTCATCTTTGTTAAGCGCTTCTTTTACCTGTTTCTCTGCCTGTTCGAGCTCCTTTTTAATTTCTTCTTTATCAATTTTGCTTATTTCGTCGAACGACTTATCGAGCTGCAGTCTGATCTTTTCAAAATCAATTTTTTGCAAAGATGCCTGTATCTGGCTGTTGATTTTTTCAAAGTCGATTTTTTGAACGGCGTCTGCAGCCTGCTGATGTATTTTTTCAATATCAATTTTACGAATTGATTCTTCTATATCGCGCTGCATTTTGTCCCAGTCTTTCTGTTTCAGTTTTTCCAGTTGTTCCTGAGCTTCATCTAATTGCTTCAATTGTTTATCAAGATCGCGGTTAGATTGTTCTTCGCGGGTGATTTTGTTTCTTTTTTCGATTGGAATAGTATCCTGATGATGGTTAACAATGGCCGGGTTTTGATGAGGACCGCCTGCCCAGGCAACGAGCGCAAAAGTACATCCCAGTACAATAACGCCGGGCAATGCCCAACGGATAACTGTTTGCATTTTCATGGTTGTTTATTTTAGCGTAATGATTTACGATGTCTTTCGTATAAAACTACGATAAATTTCGTAAAATGTTGCATGGGTAGGTGTGTTTTGGAAAAATTAACAATCGCAGGTTACCTGTTATCCGGTAACCGGAAACTGGTAACCGGTAACCAGTTCTTTTGCTCGTTATGCCGTAGCAATGTAATATTATCGGCTGTAAAAGATGTTTCGTATAACAGGGAATTAAAATGCTGCCAGGCTTTGGGAAAGTCTTCTTTTTGCAGATCGCGGTTGGCAATGGTAATATGCGGATGAAAAGGGCGCTCTTCTTTTTTGATGCGAAAACGTTCGGCTTTTAGTATTTCTTCTTCTAAGGCAATTTTCAATTGCTGTAACAACGGGTTAGTTTGAACAGCCACATAAATTACCCGGGGCTTAAAGGCCGCGAAATTTTTTATATGAATAGTAAAGGGGTGTTGATGTTGCACGAATTGTTTCAATATATCTGTTAATGCCTGTTGTTCGGTATCGGGCATAATAAATGGCGGTATCAGCGTAATATGCGCGAGCGATTTTAATGCCACTTTGCAATTAAACTGTTGCAGCATATAGTTCTTCCATTCCAGCACCTGCCGGTTGATGGGGGAGGGAGTTAATATGGCAATGAAGTGTAAAGGCAATTGGCAATAGGCAAAGGTAAATAATAAGCCTGTACGCTTATTATCTTAAATTATAAGTCTGTAAGCTTATAAGCCTATAATACTATATTGCTCAAATAACATCCGAACGTTGAAGTGTGCGACCCGCCTGCGCAAGGCGCGGCGCAAGAGAAGCTTTATAATAGTACATCTGCCGGCGCCATAAAAAACATCACCTTCTTAATTCTTCCTGAACGTCCATTTGATCATTTCCTTCCAGGTAACTTTTTTGCCATACAGTAATATGCCGGTGCGGTAAATTTTGCCGGTTAACCAGGCAAAGAATATAATGCTTAATACCAGTAATACCATCGAGGTAATTATCTGTGTTACCGGCACATTGAACATGATGCGTCCCATCATTACTATAGGCGATGTAAGCGGGAACAGACTGCCAAAAATAGCGAGCGGACTATTAGGTTCTGAAATGGCTTTGGTCAGTATAACAAAGGCCAGGATGATGGGCATCATTACAGGAAATACCATTTGCTGCGCTTCCGACTGGTCTTCACTCACCACGCTTCCGATAGCTGCAAATATCGAAGCATACATCAGGTACCCTCCCAAAAAATAAAAGATAAAGAAGAAAAGAATAGAACTCCATTGAACCGATCCCAGTCCTATACTGAAATTGGCCATCATGCCGACGTTGCCACCCGGCATTTGACCGGCTTGCTGAAGCATTGCCGGATCAAAGTCCGGAATAAAGAGAGGCAAGGCTAATCGTAAAACAAAAATCAATGCAATCCATATAGCAAATTGTGTAAGGCCAACGGCGCCTATACCGATGATCTTGCCCATCATCAGCTGAAATGGTTTAACCGAACTTACAATCACTTCGGCAATGCGGTTTATTTTTTCTTCCATTACACCGCGCATAACCATGGTGCCATAAATAAGCAGAATGATATAAATAAGCATGCCGCAGGCAAAAGCAACACTCTGCGCCACAACAGCCACACTTTTCTTTTCTTCTTTACCATTCACTAACTTGTTTTCAATTGATACATCTGAACGAATGGAGCTGTATTGCTCAGGTGTAATGTTCACCGATTGCAACCTTTTAAGTTCGATAGCTTTATTTACGGCTTTTTCTATTTTACTTTTCTGACTTATTCCAACCGGCGACTGGCTATACAACTGAATGCTATCGGCCTTTTTGGTAACATCCATGGGCGGTATGTATAAAAAGAAATCGTAGCCCATTTTCTTATAATTTGCCTTTAACACATCAGGCGTTTGGTTGGTTATTATAGTGTATTTCGATGAATCACTTTTGGTGTTTTCAATATGCCCATTGAACAGGTTGGCCTCGTCTATCACCGCTATTTTACTGGTTTCGCTATTGCCGCTGATGCCAATGGCAATGATGGCCGCATAAAAACCCATAATGATGATGGGCACCAGAATGGTGGAGTATAAGAAAGATCTTTTTTTAACGCGTACGAAGTATTCACGTTGTATAATGAGTAATATCTTGTTCATACAAAAGCGGTATTAGGATGTTACGGTTTCAAATTGGCGGGCGAGGGGAGTACCATGCACCAGTTTTATAAATATATCGTTCAGGGAAGGCAGTATTTCATGAAAGGCATTGATGCCCGCCTGCTGCTGTAAAAAATAATGCAATACATCGTTGGGTTTATGCCCTTCGGTTATTCTTATTACGAGCTGGTTATTTTGTTCTTTGATCACTTCAAAAGCAGGTGCGTTTATTTCGGAGGTCATGTTTTCGAAGCCGATGGCAAAGATGTTTTCCTTGAATTGCTGTTTAACGGCGTTTACGGTACCATCGAGAATTTTTTGTCCTTTATTTACCAGAATAATATGGTCGCATATTTCTTCAACCTGTTCCATACGGTGGGTGCTGAAAATAATGCTGCTGCCATTTTTCGCCAGCTTGTAAATTTCATCTTTGATAAGGTTCGTGTTAACGGGGTCGAGGCCGCTGAAAGGCTCATCCAAAATGATCAGTTTGGGATCGTGCAATACGGTAGTTACAAATTGTAATTTTTGTCCCATGCCTTTGCTCAGGTCTTCAACCTTTTTGTTCCACCAGCTTTGCATATCGAATTTTATAAACCAGCGCTTTACTCTTTCGGTGGCTTCGGCTTTACTAAGACCTTTTAACTGCGCCAGGTAAATAGCCTGATCGCCTATTTTCATCTTTTTATAAAGGCCTCGTTCTTCGGGCATGTAACCTATATAGGCTATGTCTTTTTCGGGATCGAATCTGGCGCCGTTAAAAACAATCTCTCCTTCATCGGGAAATAAAATACCGGTGATCATTCGTATGAGGGTGGTTTTGCCGGCCCCGTTCGGGCCCAGCAGGCCGAAAACACTACCGGGCGCCAGTGAAAAGCCAATATCATCTACCGCCTTTTGCGTAGCATAATATTTTTTCAAATGTTTTACTTCGAGTATGTTCATGGTCATGGTTGAAGCTTTGCCCAAAACCTGTTAGGTTAAGGGGTTAGAACAAAAGGTAATGAAACTGTTAATTAGTAGCAAGAAAAAAAGATTTGTTACAGGGGAGCGGGTTTTTTATGCAACTTCGCATCAAAATAAAACTCTATGAAAAGAATAATTGCAACGGGGGGAGTTGCATTGTTGGTTATTATTTGTAGCAGCTGGGGTTTTTTAGTACACCGTACCATTCATCAACTGGCTATATACGAATTGCCCGAAGGGATGCAATATTTTTTTCATCGTAATATGAATTACATCGTAAAAAATTCAGTGCGGCCCGATCAGAGAAGAAATGAAGATCGTGATGAAGCTCCCAAACATTTTATCGATCTGGAATTGTTTGGCGATTCAGCCGCCTGGAAGATGCCATTGAAATGGAAGGATGCCGTTAAGAAGTATGGTAAAGACAGTTTGCAAAGATGCGGATACGTACCTTACTATGTTGTTACGATGAAAGACCGGTTAACAGCAGCGTTCCGTAGCGGAAATAAAGACAGCATTCTTTTTTATGCTGCCGACTTGGGCCATTATATAAGCGATGCACATGTGCCCTTACATGTTACAGAAAATTACGACGGACAATTAAGCAATCAAAAGGGATTGCATAGCTTGTGGGAGTCGACCATTCCTGAAATTGAACTGCAGCAATACGATTTACGCACACATCATAAGGCCCGTTACCTGAAGCATCCTGATAGAGCCATATGGGCGGCCATCAGGCAATCGTACAAATTATTGGGAGATGTGTTTGCGCAGGAAAAATCGGCCACACAATCATTTACTGATACTGACAAGTACAGGGTGCAAATGCGCAATGGTAAAGAATACAAAAGTTATACCTCGTCATTTGCCAAAGCATATAGTGCCCGGTTAGGCAAAACCATCAATGAGCAATTGATACGCTCAGCTAACCTGGTTGCCGACTTCTGGTATACCAGCTGGGTAGATGCCGGTTGCCCCGATTTAAATAAGCATATACAATCTTTTGTAAAGAAAGAGGAGAAGCAAAGTTTACAGGAAGAAACGCAGGCTTATAAACAGAATAAACTACTTGAAAAGAAATTACTCATTGCCAGGCAGGGTAAGGAAAGCGGAGAGTGATTTCTGATTTTGAGATTTAGGGATTTTGAGATTTGTTTTGGTGATGCCGTTTCAGGAAATCTCAAAATCTCAAAATCCCAAAATTTGGATGATGTTATCAGCTACGCGTTCGCCATCCATAGCAGCACTTACTATGCCACCGGCATATCCTGCGCCTTCGCCGCAGGGAAATAATCTTTTTATTTGCGGATGTTGTGTTGTTTCGGCATCGCGGGGTATGCGAACCGGTGATGAGGTTCGTGATTCTGTTGCAACTACTACCGCTTCATTGGTAAAATAGCCTTTCATCTTCTTACCAAATTCAATAAACGCCTGTTGCAGCGATGAAAAAACAAATGAGGGTAATACTTCCTGCAAGGGAGCTGATGTTATACCCGGTAAATAAGAACAACCGGGCAACGAGGAGGATGTTTTTCCCTGAGTGAAATCGGCCATGCGTTGAGCAGGCGCCACAAATTTACCGCCACCATATTCATATGCCTTTTTTTCAACAGCCTGCTGAAAATACATACCTGCCAGGGGAGAATTTTCCTTCTGATAATTTATAACATCTTTTACTTCAACCGAAGTTACAATACCTGAATTGGCAAAGGGATTATTACGTTTTGAGGGCGACCATCCGTTAACCACCAGCTCACCGGGGCTGGTAGCGGCCGGTGCAATAATGCCACCGGGACACATACAAAATGAGAATACGCCTCTTTCGTGTACCTGTTGCACCAAACTATACGATGCAGGAGGAAGAAAATCACCACGTAAGTTGCAATGGTATTGTATGCTGTCGATAATACTTTGCGGATGTTCAACACGAACGCCGAGCGCGAATGGCTTGCATTCGATCAATATATTTTTATTGTGTAACAGTTCAAATATATCTCTTGCCGAGTGACCTGTAGCGAGTATCACGGCATCGGCCGTAAATGAATCACCAGCGGCCGTTTTCACACCATTAACGGTATCGTTCTGCAATAACAGATCGGTTACTTTTTGCTCAAATAAAAATTGCCCGCCATAGTGTAAGATATGTTCACGAATAGCAGTAATAATTTCAGGAAGCTTATTGGTACCTATATGCGGATGCGCTTCGTACAAAATCCTTTCATGTGCACCAAACTGAGCCAGTATATTTAATATACGTTCCACGTCGCCGCGTTTGGTACTTCGGGTATATAATTTACCATCGCTATATGTACCTGCACCGCCTTCGCCAAAACAATAATTGCTTTCGGGATTTACAATGCCCTGCTTATTAAGTATGGCAAGGTCTCTTCGGCGTGATCGTACATCTTTACCTCTTTCGAGTAATATGGGGCGAATGCCGGCTTCAATTAATTTCAATGCAGCAAACAATCCTGCCGGTCCGGCTCCTATAATAATTACCCGACGGTTGGCATTTGAAACATTCTGCAACTGTAATTGCCTGATGGCACGCGTATGAAAAGGTTCATTGGCAAAAACCTGAATGGTTAACATTACCCAGGGTTGTTTTCCCCTTGCATCTATTGATTGTTTTATAATATGATAACCGGTTATGGCCGATAGAGAAAGCCCCAGGTGTTGTGCTGCGTATTGTTGAACTATAGCTTCGGCAGCGGCTTCGGAGGGAAGCAACTTTAAAGTGATTTGTTGTTGCATATGTTAGGTAGTTAACCTAAAAAATATTGAGTGGCAAAGATACATAATGTATAATAGAGGGTACCGGTTTGTTAGTTCAGGTTGACCATGCTCAATTTTTGTATTAAATAACTAAATAAGTAAGTAAAAAACGTTCCACGAGTTTCACGAACAAAAAGTGTAACGTAATATATAGTGCGCTGTTTTTTCATTTAGCGGTAATATATTTTTGCCGGCCAAACAAAGGAGTACTACTAAAAGGTGATTGCTAATGCAGTGTAAGCCCTTTAGCTTTTTATAATTGCAAAAACCGGCAAATTTTTTTTAAATCTTTTTGGGAGTAAGGTGGTGATATAAGCGTTTATAAATGAACAAACTCGTATTAGCAGTGTAACTATGTAGCAGCAACAATTTTAAAAAAATACCTGAACCCCATGATAACTAAATGTAAAACTTACAAGTGTTAACCGGTATTGGTGATTTTAGGGCTAATGCTGCAAAAAGATAATCTATAACTTTTTTTCGATTAATACAATGTTGTTAAATCAAAATTTTATTTTGATCAGGAAATAAAAAAAAGAGAGATTATATTCCCTGCATTTCAAAAAATATGTATCTTCAATAGCATCCAATAAACAATATGAAGAAGGAATTATTAGATATTACCTCGTTGTTTTCTTTCTTCATCAGCATTCCCGGCGAAACCAACAATATAGAATCCGTTCGATGTAAACCAAGTGCTTCATGGTCGGCAAGCCCGCTCGCAAATTTTTTCCGGGCATTTATTGTTACAAAGAGACCTGCTCTGATTAGTAGTGAACCTGGCAACATAGCATGTTATTTTGTTCTACAAAAATTGAACTATGAACATGTTGCTTTTTGCAATTCATTACATAAGACGAACAATGGTCATAAAATAAAATAATAACAATTCTGTGCATTAAACCTGCCGGATTATTGTTATTGATTGGAATTATTTTGACAATAAAAAATGGAAAAAAAATATTTCTAACACGGAAAGCAGAAATGTCAAAAACTAGTGAATAAAAAATTTTTTTTTCAATAAAAAATTTTGATATTCGTCGCCCTTTTAAACTTTTTGAGGTTCCCCCATTGTCCTGTGAAAGTGATCCAGTGAGCAAAGCATGAAACACTACTTAACTCAACATAATAAAACTGCTTCTTGTATAATGGCTAAAACGTCCGATAAAGTTTGGAGTAATTGTTTGGAAATAATTAAGGATATTGTTGAGTGGCAACATTTCAAGACCTGGTTTGAACCTATTAAACCCGTAGAGCTAAGAGACAATATACTTATCATTCAGGTTCCGAGTCAATTCTTCTATGAATATCTCGAAGAGCATTATGTGAACCTATTGGCAAAGACATTAAGACGAGTACTTGGTAAGGACGCCCGACTAGAATATCGGATAATGGTTGATAGTGGTAATCATAACAACAAACCGCTGACTATGGATGTTCCTACACACGGCTACAAAACGTTTTCGAGCAATGAGATGGATTTTCCCCTCATTATTAATAACCCGGTGAAGAATCCTTTTGTGATTCCGGGTTTGAAAAAAATGCAGATTGATCCGCAGCTCAATCCCATTTATACGTTTGATAATTTTATTGAAGGTGATTGTAATCGTGTGGCCAGAAGGGCCGGTAAAACCGTTGCCGAGAAGCCCGGGGCCAGTTCATTCAATCCACTTGTAATATATGGTGGTGTTGGTTTGGGCAAAACCCATCTTGCCCAGGGTATAGGCAATGACACCAAGCGCCTGCATCCCAACAAAGTGGTATTATATGTAAGCTCTGAAAAATTCATCAATCAGTTTCAGGACCATAGTCGTAATAATGCTATTAATGACTTTATACATTTTTATCAGTTGATAGATGTATTGATCATTGATGATGTTCAATTTTTCAATCGTGCCGAGAAATCGCAGGATGCCTTCTTTGCTATTTTCAATCACCTGCATCAAAGTGGCAAGCAGCTGATCTTAACATCCGACAAACCACCCAAAGATCTTGAAGGGGTACAGGAAAGGTTGTTAAGCCGTTTTCGCTGGGGACTTAGTGCCGACTTACAGGTACCGGATTATGAGACCCGCATCGAGATCCTGGAAAGGAAGATGAAGAATGATGGTCTTGAAATGCCCAAAGAGGTGGTTAAATACCTTGCTTATAATATTAATAGCAACGTACGGGAGCTTGAAGGGGCCTTGATTTCATTATTGGCACAATCTTCGCTTAACAAGCGGGAAATAGACCTTGACTTGGCAAAAAGAGTCCTCCGTAATTTCGTGAAAACTAGCAGTAAGGAAATAACCATCGAGACCATACAAAAAATGGTATGTGAATACTTCGATGTTCCCTACGATAAACTGCTACAGAAAACCCGCAAACGAGAGATCGTGCAGGCCCGCCAGATTACTATGTACCTGGCTAAAGCATTTACCAAAAATTCATTAAAAACTATCGGTGAGCACTTTGGAGGTCGCGATCATACGACCGTTATCCATTCGTGTCAAACGGTAAAGGATTTAATGGATACTGATAGTACATTCCGCGAAAGCGTGATGGAATTGCAACAGAAGGTTCAGCTCGCAGCCATGTAATAGCCATGTCGTAAAAATACTTACCAGAATAGAACAAAGGAGTCCTGCTCAGTAATGAGCGGGATTTTTTTATTTGGGGGTAGGGTGGGCCAGGCGGGATGGTTGCCCTGGATAATACCAACTCCAATCGCGCCTATTCCCCAATCAACGCAATTATTGGTCAAATCTACACGCATACCAATTTTCACAAAAGGACAATCAGTTTTTCTTTAAATTTGCGCCTTTCCATACAAGGGAATTGTATGGTATAACACAAGGCCGGAAAAAGGGATTCGATCATACTAAAAAGGCACTGATATAACACTACCTGCATGAATAAAAACAAAGTAGTGGTCGAGGCAAATAAGAGTGCCAAAGGCCCTACCCTGTTTAGTAACAGGGCTGCTAATGAGCCATTTACGGATTTTATATTAAAGAATAAGATCAATCGTCGGTATCTGTTGATAGCGACTGTCGGTATCATTGTACAGTTTATCATCTTCAAAATCTTTTATCCATTTCCTGATTATTTTTCGGACAGCTATACTTATATCTCGGTAGCGCAGAATCAGGCACCGATCAGTTTCAGGCCGGTGGGCTATTCCAGGTTCCTGGCATTTCTCCATAGTATATCTTCTTCCTACGACTTTTTGATCTGGGTTCAATACCTAATCTTCAATATAGGTGCGTTGTACCTTTTCTTCACCGTCAGGTATTTCTTTGATCCGCGCAGGCTGTTTGCTAATATCATATTTGGATTTCTGTTGTTTAACACGGCCACCTGGTATATAAGCAATACGGTGGCGAGCGACACTGTGTTTATTGGCTTGAGTTTTCTATTTATGGGCGGACTATTATGGGTGATAAACAAACCAAAGTGGTACAGCTTCGTGTTGCCGGCGATCGCGGTTTTCCTTCTGTTCAAAACACGGTTTATTGCATTGTATTATCCGGTTATTCCGTTGTTTGCATTCCTGATCAGCCGTCAGAAACTCGTGAATAAATTGATTGGTATTGCAGCCTGCGTGCTACCAGTGATCATGGAAGCACAACGTATAAAGAATGTGACTTATGAGGAAACAGGCACAGCCGTGTTTTCAGCGTTCAGTGGCTGGATGTCGGCCAATACCGCATTGATCATCTATCCATATTGTACAGTGGAGAACGATGACTTTCCCACGCCCGAAAGCGCCGAGGTGAATGCTATTGCAAAAGATTACTTCAAACGTACAGGTATTCCACATTTCGAGAACTTCACTATATATAAATACATGTGGGACAGAGAAGCACCGCCGAAGTTTTATATGTACCAGGAGTTGCAGCGGCAACATTATGCCAGCTATTTTGATGCGTGGAATGGCGTGGCGCCTGCATTTTCAGACTTCAGCAGCACGGTCATCAAAAAAAATCCGGGTGTGTTTTTTAAGCATTTCCTGTTGCCAAATGCCAAACAATACCTGGTGCCCGATCTGGAATCGCTGGTTTTTTATAATACCGGAAAAGACAGTGTAGATAAGACCGCTGCTGATTGGTTTGGTTATGAATCACTAAAAGTGCGCGCAATTGATAAAAACATTCAGGCCAGTATATTGAAACCATTTACCTGGCTATACGGCATCACCAACATCATTTTTGTTATTGCACTGGTACTGTTTTTTGTAAGATGGAAGAAAATGGGGCTGCCTGCGGTAGTGCTACATTCCGTTTTACTGGTCACTTTTTTCTGGTGTGTGAACCTGGCGAGCAGTGTGTATGCGACACCGATCGTTTTCCGTTTTCAACTGTTCCCCATGTACCTGTATGCCACATTTGCCCTGGTGCTGATGCATTACCTGAAACTATATAAGAAAACAAACTGATTACTGTCGGCTAAATACTTGAATTCCATGATCAAAGGACAAAAGGTAATAGTAGTACTGCCTGCCTATAATGCTGCCAAAACTTTGAAGCAAACCTACGACGAGATCGATCGTTCGCTGGTTGATGAAGTGGTGCTGGTTGACGACAACAGCAGAGATAATACCATCGAGGTTGCTCGTGCCATCGGCATCAACCATATTATTAAACACGATGCGAACAAAGGTTATGGCGGTAATCAGAAGTCATGTTACAATAAAGCATTGGAGCTGCAGGGTGACATTATTGTTATGTTGCATCCCGATTACCAGTATACGCCAGCACTTATTGTACCGATGGCCAACCTCATTGCCAATAAAGTGTATCCGGTAGTACTGGGTTCCCGCATATTGGGTAAGGGCGCTCTGAAAGGAGGCATGCCTTTGTACAAGTATATTTTTAACCGCCTGCTCACATTTACGCAGAACCTGCTAATGGGGCAAAAATTATCTGAGTACCACACGGGTTACAGGGCTTACCATAAAGAAGTGCTGCTGTCGATCCCTTTTCACAATAATTCTGATGACTTCATTTTCGATAATGAGCTGCTTGCCCAGGTATTTTATAAAGGGTTTGAAATTGCAGAGATCACTTGTCCTACCAAATATTTTGATGAAGCTTCCTCAATCAATTTTAAAAGAAGTGCGGTATATGGATTGGGGGTGTTAAGGGTGAGTGTGCAGTATGCCTTGCAGAAGCTGGGCATGGGAAAGTTCAGCATTTTTAAAGGAATGGAACGTTTGGGGAAGTAACCGGATCAGTGACAAATGGAATGGGCAGTACTTTACTCCGGAACATATGTGTGACCTACAGACCGCAATAAAGTTGCTTTATTTTCAGGCGAGGTAATGGCGGCTGATTACGCCTCTTTTTATCCAAACCATGGGAATATGGCAGTGCATGTTTAACGGTATTTTCTTTGTCGCAACCGTACTTTGTTTTTTAGAAGATGGTCATGCTCCATCTTTATTGGTTGGTGGAGTTCTATCCACCGAAATACCCCGCGTGATTTCGAACAAAAAAAGAGCCTTCAAATCCAACGACTTGAAGGCTCTTGTAAATTCTCGTCGGGAGGACAGGATTCGAACCTGCGACCCCGTGGTCCCAAACCACGTATTCTACCGGGCTGAACTACCTCCCGTTTATCAGTTTGCGAATGTACTCTAAAGTACTGACAAACAGTTAAAAAAAATCCGCCTTTGCTAAAAATTCGGCGGAAATCAGCGGAGAGGGAGGGATTCGAACCCTCGGTACAAGTTTAAGCTCGTACAACGGTTTAGCAAACCGGCCCTTTCGGCCACTCAGGCACCTCTCCGTTTCTGACGGGACGGCAAAATTAAGAGGAAATTCCCAAATATGAACTAATAAAATGGTGAAAATCTTTAGATTGTTTATCAACTACCATAAAAATGGCATTTATCAGGAAATACCCCCTCCTTAAAGGCGGCTCACCTTTGCCGTTCGGGTTATTGGATCATCATAAGTTTAATATATCCGGCTTTTGGCCGGAATCACAATAGCGAAGTTCGTACCCACGTCTCTGTTCGTCCAAACAATGATATTCCAATATATCCTCTCACCTGTAAGGTGCCACTATCTTTTAGCGACAACTTGCAGCTATAAGTCTTGCCACTTTCCGGATCATAAATCTTTCCATCATTCCATTCCTCATTATCAAACCTGAAATCCTTTAACATTACAAGTCCAACAATTCTCTGGTTTCGCTTATTTTGATCAGGGTTATTATGGTCAAGTCGCGGACCTCCATTTGCTTCAGGATATTTCAACCACACGATTTTGCCGTAGTATTTATCACCCGACCTGTATACCTGAATTTTGGCTGGTTCTTTTCCTCCTGTTAACCATATGCCAATAATATTATCAGCTTTTGTTTGAGCCGAAAGGCCTATGCTTACCAATAATAAAATGATAGTTATTATTTGTTTCATCAATCTGTATTTAATGACGGTTCTTTTTTTCTTGCGGTAACTTCTTCAAATGTTTTATCATAGCTCGTATGTAACGTTTTCATCAGTCTGTCCCAAATGGTGAAATACAGGCCGTAATTACCTTTGAAGAACTGGTGATGCATGTTATGTGAAACAGATGTATTAAACCATCTGCCCAACCAGTGGCGGTTAAACCCCTTCGGATATAACTCAAATCCCAGGTGCCCATAAACATTGTAAACAAGGCTGAAGATGAAAAACAATGTGAGATGAATACTGTGAACAGGAATGGTAAATAAAAAAATCACAAAGATCAATGACTCAACCACAGCCTCCAGCGGATGAAAAGCATAGGCAGCCCAGGGTGAGGGGTTGTTTGATTTGTGATGCACCAGGTGAAACAACCTGAACAGCATGGGATGATGCATCAGCCGGTGTACCCAATAAAAATAAGTGTCGTGCATCAATAGCATAATGGGAAAGGCAAGTATGGCATAGAGCCAACCGTATTCAGTTATATCACTGTAAAAAGTAGTATGTGGCCTTATGCTATCACTGTAAAGCATTAATAAAGGAGGAATTGAGAAAATAATGATCGATAAAGTAGA
>Ga0114129_10001317_pt1 | contig 33195 bp, 28 predicted proteins | sample RhiMetdeltSRZDD1_FD_80071 | JGI IMG/M metagenome (GOLD analysis project Ga0114129, IMG submission 80071) | Populus rhizosphere microbial communities from Tennessee, USA - Rhizosphere MetaG P. deltoides SRZDD1 (version 2) (version 2) | ecosystem: Host-associated > Plants > Roots > Rhizosphere >...
CCCGCCACCCGCGCGCACGTGAACATCGGGGTGAAAAGCTCCGGCGGCACCTCGGCGTGGTCGAGCACGACCGCCGACCAGAACTCCACGTTTGTGGCGAGGACGCGGTCGGGCCTGCGCGCCTGCAGCTCCGCCAGTGCCGCATGCTCGAGCGCCTCGGCCGCCTCGAACCGGGTCGAGCCGATCTCGCGGCTCGTGCGCCGCAGGACGCGGGCACGCGGGTCCTCGGCCCTGTACACGCGGTGGCCGAAGCCCATCAGGCGCTCGCCGCGGTCCAGGACCTGCTTGACGTAGCCCTCGGGGTCGCCGGTGCGCTCGACCTCGTCCAGCATCTGGAGCACGCGGGACGGCGCACCGCCGTGGAGCGGCCCCGAAAGCGCGCCCACCGCGCCGGACAGCGCGGCGGCGATGTCGGCGCCCGACGAGGCGATCACGCGGGCGGTGAAGGTAGAGGCGTTCATGCCGTGCTCGGCAGCGGAGATCCAGTACGCGTCGATCGCCTTTACGTGCTTGGGGTCCGCCTCGCCGCGCCATCTGATCAGGAAGCGCTCGGGGATCGAATTCGCCTTGTCGACCTCCGACTGCGGAACCGGCGGCCGCCCGCGTCCGCGCGCCGACTGGGCGACGAAGGAAAGCGCCATCACCGACGCCCGCGCGAGATCGGCGCGCGCCTGCTCGTCGCTGATGTCGATCAGCTGCTTGAGCCCCCACTCGGGGGCGAGCTGCGCGAGCGCCGCCTGCACGTCGACCCGCGGGTCGCCCGATCTGATCGACAGCGGGTGGGGCTCGGCCGGCGGCAGCCCGGGCAGGTAGGCGCCGTCAACGAGCAGTCCCCAGACCTCCTCGAACGGAACGTTGCCGACGAGGTCCTCGATGTCGACCCCCCGATAACGAAGCGCGCTGCCCGCCTTGTCTGGCTCTGCGATCTCGGTCGCGAAGGCGACGACGCCCTCGAGGCCCGACTTGACCTCCGGATCCGGGGTCGGAGCGGCCTGAGCCGCTGTCGCGGGGGTGCTCACAGCCATCAAGATACTTACTGCCCGGGTTGATGCGCCTGGGCCGCCGGTAAACTCGCGTCGCGGCGAGTTTGGACGAGCACGCACTCACCGAGCGACTGATCAGCTACGACACCTCCAGCCCCGACGGCATCAGGAAGGCCGCAGGGTTCGTCAAGGGCTGGCTGGAGTCCCGGGACATCCCGGTGGAGGAGCTCGACGTCCGCGGGCTGCCGCTGCTGGCCGCCACGGCGGGGGTGGGCGAAGGGCCCCGGATCGTGCTGCACGGACATCTCGACGTCGTGCCGGCGCGTGAGGAGCAGTTCCGCCCGCGGGTCGAGGGCGATCGCATCTACGGCCGGGGGGCCTACGACATGAAAGGCGCGCTGGCGGCCATGATGGGCGCCGTCCAGGAGCTTCGCGATGCCCCGGACGTGGCGGTCCTGCTCGCGATCGTGCCCGACGAGGAATCCGAGGAGGAGGTCGACCGCGGCACGGACGTCCTGATCCGGAACGGCTTCAGCGGCGACTTCGCGATCACCGGCGAGCCCACTGACCTTCACATCGGGGTGCAGGCGAAGGGCGTGCTGGCGCTGCGGCTCCAAGTCGCCGGCACCGCCGCGCACGGCTCCACGCCCTGGCTCGGCGACAACGCGATCCTGAAGGCGCTGGACGTGTTCCGGGCGATCGAGACGCTTCCCTTCGCCCGCGAAAGCTCCGATCTCTTCGACCGCCCCTCGATCAACCTGGGGCGGATCCTGGGCGGCGATGCGCTCAACAAGGTCCCGGACTCGTGCGCGATCGACGTCGACATCCGGTATCTGCCGGGCCAGGACCCGGGCGAGATCAAGGCCCAGGTAGGCGACCTCGAGAGCGTCACCGTGGTGGCGCAGTTCCACCGCATGCCCGCGATCGTGGAGCGCAACAACCCCTTCGTGTCGGTGTTGAGCGAGTGTGCGGGGAAGCTCCTCGACACGGAGACGATCAGCGTCGGCCGCGACGGCGCTTCGGATGCGATCTGCTTCCTCGAGGCGGGCGTGCCCGCGGTCGAGTTCGGGCCGCTGGGCGCGGGCCACCACGGTCCTGCCGAGTGGGTATCGCTGTCGTCGCTCACCGGCTACAAGCGAGCCTTGGTCGAATTCGTGCGCCTGATCCCCAAACGCCTCACAGGCGCGCCGCACCTCCGGATCGCCTGATGCTCAAGCGCTCGCTCATCGCCGCCGGCGTGATCGTGCTCGTGGCTGCATGCGCGACCACGGCCAGCGCGCTTCTGTTCTTCGACAAGACCGTGCAGGAGTTCACGCAGGTAAACACCGGGCACGAGCTCACCCCGGTCACGAGCGGCTCCCCGCAGACGATCCTGATCGCCGGCTCGGACCGCCGCCACGGCGACAAGAAGCTCGGGCTCAAGCCGCGGTCCGACACGATCATCCTGATCCGGATCGACCCGGGAAAGGGCGTCGCGCTGATGTCGCTGCCACGCGACCTGAAGGTGAACATCCCCGGCCACGGCATGGACAAGATCAACGTTGCCTACGAGATCGGCGGCCCCAAGCTGACGATCAAGACCGTCAAGCAGCTGACGGGGCTGGCGATCAACCACTACGTGGACGTGAGCTTCCATGGCTTCTCGGAAGGAGTCAACGCGCTCGGGTGCGTGTACGTCGACGTCGACCGCCGCTACTTCAACGACAACGCCGGCCTCGGCTATGGACAGAACTACGCGGTGATCAACGTGCAGCCCGGCTATCAGAAGCTGTGCGGCTCGAAGGCGCTCGACTACGTGCGCTACCGCCACACCGACAACGACCTCGTCCGGTCGGCGCGCCAGCAGGACTTCCTGCGCCAGATGCGCACCCAGATCGACGCCGGCAAGCTGATCGACAACTCCTCGAAGCTGATCGACATCTTCGCCCGCAATACCGCCTCCGACATCCACTCGACCAGCGCCCTCCGGCGGCTCGTGCGCCTCGCGCTGGGGGTGGTGACCAAGCCCATCAAGCAGGTCAAGTTCCACGGGCGGCTCGGGCCGAGCTACGTCTACGCGTCGCAGTCGCAGATCCAGGCCGCCGTGAGGCAGTTCCTCTACGTGAAGTCCGAGAAGGGGCCGCTGTCGAAGCAGCGCACGCCGAATCCCTATTCGCGCGCCAGCCGCCGCAGCAAGCACGCGCCGCGGGTGCGGCTGATCGACGTGTCGGCGACCGCCAAGGCGCAGGGCAAGCTCGCCAAGCCGCACGTGGGCTTCCCCGTCTACTACCCGAAACGGCTCGTGCCGGGCTCGTCGTTCCCGATGGACGCGCCGCGCACGTACACGATCGACGCGCCCGGCGGAAAGCGGTATCGCGCCTACAAGATGGTGATCTCGACCGGCTACATCGGCGAGTACTACGGCGTGATGGGCACCTCCTGGCCGGACCCGCCGATTCTCGACTCTCCTTCGGAGACGCGCAGCATCGGCGGCCGCCAGCTGGAGCTCTTCTACAACGGCTCCAGTCTCCGGGTGGTGGGATGGAAGACGAGGCACGCGTCCTACTGGATCTCGAACACTCTGCAGCAGACTCTCTCGATACGCGAGATGCTGGGCGTCGCGCGATCTTTGACCGCCACTCGGTGATCGTCGAGATAAGCTCAGGGCATGCCTGAGAACCCACCGATCGGGGTCATCGGGGTCGGTTGGGTGGGACTTGTGACCGCCGGCTGCTTCGCTGATCTCGGCCACGACGTGTGGTGCCGCGACATCGATGCGGCCAAGCTCGCGTCGCTGCGCGAGGGAAAGGTGCCGATCTACGAGCCCGGCCTCGAGGCCCTCGTGGGCCGCAACGCGGGCCGCCTTCACTTCGAGGACGACCTCGCGCCCGTGCTCGAGCATGCGCGGCTGCTGTTCGTATGCGTCGACACGCCGCCCACGTATTCGGGCGACGCGGACCTGTCGCGGGTGGAGGCCGTGATCGAGGAGCTGCCGGACTCGTCCGAGCACGCGATCGTGATGAAGAGCACCGTGCCGTGCGGCACCGGCGCGAACATCCGGCGGCGGCTGGGAGAGCTGAGCAAGGCCAGCCTCGGCTACGCCTCCAACCCGGAGTTCCTGCAGGAGGGCTCGGCCGTCGCGGACTTCATGAAGCCCGACCGCATCGTGATCGGCTGCGAGAGCGCGTCGGACTGGGTGGGCGAGGAGCTCGAGCGCCTGTATGGCCGGCTCGACCGCCCGGTCGTGCGCACGGACGTCGCCTCCGCGGAGATGATCAAGCTCGCCTCCAACGCTTTCCTCGCGACCAAGATCTCGTTCATCAACGAGATCGCGAACGTGTGCGAGGAGCTCGGCGCCGACGTGTCGGAGGTGGCGGCCGGCATGGGCCTCGACCCCCGCATCGGCCGGAGCTTCCTGCGCCCCGGCATCGGCTTCGGTGGTTCCTGCTTTCCAAAAGACGTCTCGGCGCTCAAGCAGCTTGCCGGCAACTCGGGCTACCACTTCCAGCTGCTGACGGCCGTGATCGAGGTGAACGAGCTCCAGAAGCGCCGCGTCGTGAACAAGCTGAAGCGCCACCTCGGGTCGCTGATCGGCAAGCGCATAGCGCTGCTCGGGCTGGCCTTCAAGCCGAACACCGACGATATGCGGGAGGCGTCGAGCGTGGTGCTCGCGGCGCGACTCCAGGCAGAAGGGGCGATCGTGAGCGCCTACGATCCCGTCGCCGAGGGCCCCGCCCGCGAGCTGCTCACGGGTGTCCAGATGTGCGACTCGGCGATGGACGCGATCGACGGCGTGAACGCGGTCGTGATCGTGACCGAGTGGCCCGAGTTCGCACAGCTCGACCTGGCGGAGATGCGCAGGCGCATGGCCGATCCGGTGATCGTTGACGGCCGCAACATGCTCGATGCGCGCGCCGTCCAGGGCGCCGGCCTCGTATACGAGGGGATCGGGCGCACGTAGTGCAGGCGTTGGTGCTCGCCGGGGGCGAGGGCACACGGCTCCGTCCCCTCACGAACACGGTCCCGAAGCCGGTGATTCCGCTCGTGAATCGTCCGTTCCTGACGTACATGATCGAGTGGTTGGCGGCGCACGGGTTCACGGAGGTCGTGATGTCGTGCATGTTCATGGCCGGCGACATCCGCCGCGTGCTGGGCGACCGCGAGTGGAAGGGCACCCGCCTGCACTACGTCGAGGAGCCGGAGCCACGAGGAACGGCGGGCGCAGTGAAGTTCGCGGAGGCGGTGCTGGACGAGCGCTTCGCGGTGCTCAACGGGGACATCCTCACGGACTTCGACGTGTCCGCGCTCTGGCGAAGGCACGAGGAGCTGGGCGCGCGCGCGACGATCACCCTGATGGAGGTCGAGGACCCGTCCGCCTACGGGCTGGTGCTGAGGGACGCGAACGACGGCATCACCGACTTCATCGAGAAGCCGGACCACGCGCCTCCCGGCGGCGCGTTCGTCAACGCCGGCGCGTATGTGCTCGAGCGCGACGTGCTCGATCTGATGCCGCCCGACCGCCCGGTCTCGTTCGAACGGGAGGTGTTCCCGGCGCTCGTGGGCGACGGGCTCTACGGGTTCCCGACGAAGGGCTACTGGCTCGACATCGGCACGCCCGAGCGCTACCTGGAGGCGACCCGCTACCTGCTCGAGCGCTCCCTCGCGGGCAACATCGCGGCTGGCGACGCGTGCGAGATCGCCTCCGGCGCGCGGGTTGGCCCGCATGCCGTGCTCGGAGACCTGTGCCGGGTGGATGACGGGGCCGTGATCGAGCGAGCCGTGCTGTTCGACAAGGCACAGGTGGGACGAGACGCGGTCGTGCGCGACAGCGTCGTCGGCAACGGCGCGCAGATCGGCCCCGGCAGCCGCGTCGAGGCCGCCACGATCGTGGCCGACGGTGCCGTGGTGGAGGCCGGCACGGTCCTGTCCGGCGCGCGCGTGGAGCGCTAGCGGCCTAGTGGAGTGGGAGCGCGGCGGATACACGATCTCGACCGATCGTGACCGGCTCGACGTCGAGCTGATCCACCGCTTTCTGAGCGAGGAGTCCTACTGGGCGCCGGGGGTGCGGCGCGACGTCGTCGAGCGCTCGATCGCCAACTCGCTCTGCTTCGGCCTGCACCACGGCGGCGGCCAGGTCGGCTTCGCGCGGGTGGTCACCGACCGCGCCGCGTTCGCCTACCTCGCCGACGTGTTCGTGCTGACCGCCCATCGCCGGCGGGGCCTCGGGAAGTGGCTCATCGAGACGGTGCTCGCGCATCCGGACCTCCAGAACCTGCGCCGCTTCTTTCTCGGCACCGCCGATGCCCATTCGCTGTACGAGCGGTACGGGTTCCGCCCGATCGATTCGTCCCGGATGATGGAGCTGCGCGGCCCGCCGTCTCAGCAATAACATGCCGAGGTTCATGCCCGCGCTGAAAGAGGGGGAGATCAGCCGAGTGGACGCCGCGGGGCTGGTCGCGGATGTGCTCGCGATGCCGACGCAGCTCGAGGATGCCCTGTGGCGGGTCGAATCGGCGTCGCTCGAGAAGTCGCTTCGCCGCCTCGAGGGACCGACCCCGCTGATCGTGTGCGGCATGGGCGGCAGCGCGATCGGCGGCGACCTCGCGGCGGCGGTGCTGGGCGACCGGCTGATGGCGCCGCTGCACACGATTCGCGGATACGAGCTGCCCTCGTGGACGATGCCGGGGTCCTACGTGCTGTGCGCCAGCTACTCCGGCAACACCGAGGAGACGCTTGCCTGCTACGAGGCCGCGGGCGCGCTGGGCGCCCCGCGCGTGGCCGTCACCACCGGCGGCCTCCTGGCCGAGGCGGCGCGCGCCGACGGCGTCCCGGTGATCCCGCTGCCCGGCGGGCTGCAGCCGCGGGCGGCGGTGGCATACATGCTCGTGTCGGTGCTCGAGGTGGCGGCCTACGTGGACGCCGCGCCGGCGGTGCGCACCGAGATCGACGCCGCCTGCGCGTCGCTCACCGAGCTGGCGCGCGAGTGGGGGCCCCAAGCCGACTCGGACAGCCTTGCGAAGCGCGTCGCGCAGCGCGGCCACCGCACGACGATGTGCATATACGGGGCGGGCCCGACCGGACCGGTCGCGAGTCGCTGGAAGACCCAGGTGAACGAGAACGCGAAGATGCCGGCCTTCTGGGCAGAGCTTCCGGAAGCCGATCACAACGAGATCGTCGGTTGGGAGAGCGCGTCCGAGCACGGCAGCACGCTGGCCGTGTTCCTCGAGGACTCCGATCAGCATCCGCGTGTGCGCCAGCGGATCGAGCTCACCGCCGGCCTGATCGAACCGCAGGCGGCAGGGATCGTGCGTCTCGAGAGCCGCGGCTCGACGGCCGTCGAACGCGTGATGTCGCTCGTGCTGCTGGGAGATCTGGTCTCGATCTACCTGGCGGTGCTGAAGGGCATCGACCCCACTCCCGTGGACGTGATCGAGCGCCTGAAGGAAGAGCTGGGGGCTCGCGAGACCGTTTAGACTGCACCTCGCTCCCGGCCTTTCGGCGGGGAGTTATTTTCGCCATCTATCAGGAGACTTCATGCCGACCGCCGCCAAGAACTACGACGTCGCCGATCTCGCCCTTGCGGACGCCGGGGTGACGAGGATCGAGTGGGCGGACCGCCACATGCCGGTGCTCGCCTCGATCCGCGAGCGCTTCGCCCGCGAAAAGCCGCTCGACGGTATCCAGCTCGGACTCTGTCTCCACGTCACGACCGAGACCGCCAATCTCGTCCGGACGCTGGTCGCGGGGGGAGCCGACGTGGCGCTGTGCGCGTCCAACCCGCTCTCGACGCAGGACGACGTCGCCGCCGCCCTCGTGGACCGGCACGACGTCGAGGTCTATGCGATCAAGGGGGAGGGCGACGAGGCCTACTACGCCCACATCAACGCAGTCTGCGACAAGCACCCGAAGATCACGATGGACGACGGCGCTGACGTGATCGGAGTGCTGCACAGCGAGCGCACCGACCAGCTCTCGGAGGTGATCGGCGGCACCGAGGAGACGACCACCGGAGTGATCCGGCTGCGCGCGCTGGAGGCCGAGGGAAAGCTCGGCTTCCCGATCATCGCCGTCAACGAATCCGCCACCAAGCACTTCTTCGACAACCGCTACGGCACCGGCCAGTCGACGCTCGACGGCGTGATCCGCGCGACCAACATCCTGATCGCGGGCAAGCGCGTCGTGGTGGTCGGCTACGGATGGTGCGGACGCGGGGTGGCGCTGCGTGCGAAGGGGCACGGCGCCCACGTGATCGTGTGCGAGGTCGACCCGCTGAAGGCGCTCGAGGCGGTGATGGACGGCTACGAGGTGATGCCGTCGATCGACGCGGCGCGCGAGGGCGACATCTTCATCACTGTGACGGGCGACAAGCACGCGATCGGCGGCCAGCACTTCGGCGTCATGAAGAGCGGCGCGATCGTCGCGAACTCCGGCCACTTCAACGTCGAGATCGACATTCCCGCGCTGCTCGAGATGTCCGTCGCGCACCGGGAGGCGCGGCCGTTAGTGGAGGAATACGAGCTCAATGACGGCCGCCGGGTCTACCTGCTCGGCGAGGGGCGGCTGATCAACCTTGCGGCGGCCGAGGGCCATCCCGCGGCGGTGATGGACATGAGCTTCGCGAACCAGGCGCTGGCGGCCGAGCACCTCGTGAAGAACGCGTCGAGCCTCGAGCGGAAGGTGCACGTGCTGCCGCCCGAGATCGACCACGACATCGCGAGGCTGAAGCTCGAGACGATGGGCATCGCGATCGACGAGCTGACGGCGGAGCAGGCGAAGTACCTGTCGAGCTGGGATCAGGGCACCTGAAAGCAATGCTCCTTGCCGCGGGCCTCGGAACGAGGCTGCGGCCGCTCACATACGAGGTACCGAAGCCGCTCGTGCCCGTGGTCGGGACGCCGGTCATGGAGCACATCGTGCGCCTCCTCGCCCGGCACGGGTTCGACGACGTCGTCTGCAACCTGCACTACTTCCCCGACCAGATCCAAGCGCGGTTCGGCGACGGCTCGCGGTGGAGCCTTCGGCTGGTGTACTCCCACGAGGAGGAGCTGCTGGGGACGGCCGGCGGCGTCCGCAACGTGCGCGATCACTTCGGGGGCGAGACCTTCCTGATCATCTCGGGCGACGCGCTCACCGACATCGACCTCACGGCGCTGTGGCAGGCGCACCGGGAGAAAGGCGGGATCGCCACGCTTTCCCTCAAGCGCGTCGACGATCCGAGCCAGATCGGAGTCGTGATCCTCGGCGCGGACGGCCGCATCCAGGGCTTCCAGGAGAAGCCGGACCCGGCCGAGGCGCTGTCGGACCTCGGCAACTGCGGCATCTACGTGATGGAGCCCGAGATCTTCGACTACTTTCCCGACAGGCCGTTCGTCGACTGGGCGCTCGACGTGTTCCCGACGCTGCTGGAGCAGGACGTGGCCTTCTACGGCCACGAGATCGACGAGTACTGGAACGACATCGGGAACATAAAAGAGTTCCGTCAAGGCAACTTCGATGCCTTGACGGGGGCGGTGAGGGTCGAGCTGGAGGCCGATCGCCTGAACCCGGCCGACATCGACGCGATCGACGAACCGCCGGTGTACGTCGGCGAGGGGTGCCAGATCGGGCCGGACGTGCGCCTCACGGGACCGGTCGTGCTGGGAAGCCGGTGCCGGGTCGGGGAGGGCGCCGCGATCCGCGACAGCGTGCTGTGGCCGGGCACCGAGGTGGCGCCGCACTCGGTCGTGATCGGCGCCGTCGCGGGCACGGGCCCGTTGGGCGAAAAGCTCTAACTCCCGCAATTTGCGGTTTTCTGATAGACCGTACGACGGGGAGAGCATCCAAGACGGGATTCGGCAGGGATTCCGGTCCCGCAACCAACGGCAGGGAGGCCGGAAGGGAGCAAAGGATGCGACGCATCATCATCGCCGCGGCGATTGTCTGCGCGGCGGGATTCACCGCGACGGCCGCGCTGGCGGCAAGCGCGCACTTCAAGAAAGGCGGCGAGCCTGTGTGCACGATCTCGGGTTCGTCGACGAGCAAATCGACGACGTGCACCGCCACGCTGTCAGGCCTCGGCAACGGTGACCTCAACATCACGACGACGGTCAGCGGCTTCGCCGTCTATCAGTGCCAGAACGGGGGCGGGAACATCGCGCCCGGTCAGAACAGGGTGCTGGTCGGGCCGGTGACGGCGCCGACGACGATCCCGAGCGGATCGATCAAGAACGGGACGGTGACGTTCACGACCAACCCGGCCGTGCTCACCGCGTCATCGACGGTGTCGGGCAGTCAGGCGGGGTGCCCGAACGCCAACTGGACCGGAGTGAACCCCACCCTAACGGTCACGAGCATCCAGCTCTCGATCGCCCAGGGCGGCGCGACGCTCTTCAACTGCAGCGCGAGCAACTCGAGCGGGCTGAGCAGCCCGGTGCGGCTCACCTGCTAGCTGGACGCGATCGGACAGAGGGGGCGCGCGGCGTCCCCTCTGTCCCCGCGCCTGCGTGCCCTACGGCTGTGACTCGAGCCGCTCGCGACGCTGCTGGTCGCGCTCGGAGCGCTCGAGCATCCTGCTGAACGCGATCGCGAACACGACCACCAGCACCAGCGACTGCTCGAGCATCATCTCGAGCCCGCCCACGTTCAGATCCGTGACGGGGGACAGGCCCCACGCCTCGGGCACGTGCTTGTAGGTGTCGTAGATCGCGTTGGGCGAGAACGCCAGCACCACCCCCAGCGCGCCCAGCAGCAGCTTGGCGGTGCTCACGTAGGCGATCGAGGCGGGGCCCGTGAGGCGATGGCGTGGCGGCACCGGCTCGATCAGGAACCACCAGAAGGCGACGCCGGTGGTGAAGAACATGGCGTGCTCGAGCGCGTGCGCCCAGGCATGGTCGAGCGCCAGCTCGTACAGGGCCGGGAGGTGCCACGCCCACATGGTCGCGACCAGCGCCACGAGCGGCACGAGCGGATGGGCAAGCGGCCCGAGCGCCTCCTCCACCGGCCGCAGTCTCCGCACCGCCGGGCGCATGAAGGCGCGCGTGAGGCCGAGCAGCAGGAGGATCGGGGCGATGTCGGCGAGCAGCAGGTGCTGAAGCATGTGAACCGTGAACAGGCGCTCCTCGCCGACCGTGTCGATCGGGGAGCAGAGCGCGGCGAACAGCACCACGATGCCGGCCGTGAACGACGCGACGCGCGCCCAGTCGCGGCGGCCCAGGGGCCGCCGGCGGTGGAGGTCGCGCATCCGCCACCAGTACACGGCCGCGACGAGCACAAGCGCTGCGATCACCTGGGGCTGGAAGGACCAGCTGTAGTCAACGGCCGCGACGCTCATTCGTGGCGGAATTCTCGCAGTGGTGACTGGAGCCGTACGACGATTGTGGGCAGCGTGGGCACATGCCCACGCCGCTGGACAGGCTGGTCTCGCTCGTGGCGCCTCCGGTCTGCCTCGCGTGCCGCGAGCCCGAGCCGGGTGGCGCCGCGGTCTGCGATCCGTGCCGGGCCTGGCTGGTGCCGCTGCGCGACCCGCGCTGCGGGCGCTGCGGGACGCCGGCGGGAGCCCCGGTCCGGCGCTGCTCCGAATGCCGGCGGCGGGCGCTCGCCTTTCGCAGCGCGTGGGCGCCCTTCGCGTACGAGGCCACCGCGCGCCGGCTGGTGGCGGGGCTGAAGCTCCGTGGCGCCACCCGCGCGGCCGCCTTCATGAGTGCCGAGATCGGGTCGCGGGCGCCCCCGGGCCTGCTGAGCGGAGTCCTCGTGCCCGTGCCGGCGCACCCGGCCCGCCGGCGGCGAACGGGCATGAATCAGGCCGCTTGCCTCGCGGCCGCGCTCGGCCGCCGCGTGGGCCTGCCGGTGGCGCCGGTCCTCGTCCGCGCGCGCGGGAGCACGCCTCAGGTCGGGCTCGCGCGGCGAGAGCGCCTCGCGAACGCACGCGGCTCCGTGCGAGCCCGTCGAGCGCCTCCCGGGGGCCGGCTGGTGCTGGTGGACGACGTCTACACGACCGGGGCGACCCTGGACGCTTGCGCCGGCGCGCTGCTCGAGGGGGGCGCGGACGAGGTGGTGGCCGTCACCTTTGCCCGGGCGCTCCGCCAGCCGCTCGGATACTGCGGAAAGGGGGGGTAGCATGGGGCGCAGAACTTCTAGTCAGGAGGATGGGGAGTGAGAATCGAGATCAGGGCCCGCAACACGGCAGTCTCGGACAGCCTTCGAGCTCACGTCGAGGACCGCTTCGCAAACGTCTCCAAGCAGGTGTCGGACCTGGCGCAGCTCGAAATCGAGCTGATGGAGGAGAAGAACCCCGCGATCGCGAACGGCAAGGTCGCGGAGGCGACCCTCCGCCTGAAGGGAATCACGCTGCGCGCGCGCGAGTCGTCGACCGATCTGCGCCACTCGGTGGACCTCGTCGCAGACAAGCTCGCGCGCCAGGTGAAACGGCATCGTGACAAGCGCCGAGCCCGGCGGGAGCGGGCCTCCGGGGCGGCCGAAACGGCTCCCTGAGCCGGGCTTGCGCGGCACCCTCCGCTGCTAACCTCAACGCGTGTCTAGACGCCTGATAGACCGCGCCCTCCGCATGGGCGAGGCGGGGCAGTTCAAGCGTTATCGCGACCGCGTCGGCCGCATCAACGAGCTCGAGCCGGAGATGGGGGAGCTCGACGACTCGGAGTTGCGAGAGGAAGCCGACGCGCTCCGCGAGCACGCTCGCAACGGCGAGCCGCTCGATGCCCTGCTGCCCGATGCGTACGCGCTCTGCCGCGAGGCCGGCCGGCGCACGCTGGCGATGCGGCATTTCGACGTGCAGCTGATCGGCGGAATGGCCCTGCACGAGGGCTCGATCGCCGAGATGAAGACCGGCGAGGGAAAGACGCTGGTCGCCACGCTCCCGATCTTCCTGAACTCGCTCGGCGGGGACAGCGTTCACCTCGTGACCGTCAACGACTATCTGGCCCGGCGCGATGCCGACTGGATGCGGCCGATCTACGACATCCTGGGCGTCAACGTCGGCGTGATCCAGAACATGCAGGCCTACGAGGACAAGCGCCTCGCGTACCAGGCCGACGTCACCTACGGGACCAACTCCGAGTTCGGGTTCGACTACCTGCGCGACAACATGGCCGGCTCGATCGAGGAGGTCGTGCAGCGCGGCCATCCGTTCGGCATCGTCGACGAGGTCGACAACATCCTGATCGACGAAGCGCGGACGCCCCTGATCATCTCGGGCGCGCCCGAGGAGGCGGCCGACTACTACCGCCAGTTCGCGCGGCTCGCGCGCACGCTCGAGGGCGTGCCACGGATGGAGACAACCAAGGCGGAACGCGAGGCGGCCGGCGAGCCGGAGTGGGACTACGAGTACGACGAGAAGCACAAGACCGTCTCGCCGACTGAACGCGGCATCGAGAAGGCGGAGAAGTTCATCGGCGTCGAGAACCTCTACCTGGGCGAGCACGGCAACCTCGTCAACCACCTCGTGCAGTCGCTGAAGGCCGAGTCGCTCTACAAGCGCGACAAGGACTACGCAGTGATCGACGGCGAAGTGATGATCATCGACGAGTTCACGGGCCGCATCCTCGAGGGGCGCCGCTGGTCCGAGGGGCTGCACCAGGCGGTCGAGGCCAAGGAGGGCGTGTCCGTGCGCGAGGAGAACCAGACGCTCGCCACGATCACGCTCCAGAACTACTTCCGCATGTACGAGAAGCTGGCCGGCATGACCGGCACGGCGCTCACCGAGGCCAACGAGTTCCTGAAGATCTACAAGCTGGCCGTGGTCGAGATCCCGACCAACATGCCGATGGTCCGCGGCGACCACAACGACCAGATCTACAAGACCAAGGAGGGCAAGTGGCGCGCGGTCGAGGACGAGATCAAGGCGCGCCACGAATCCGGCCAGCCGGTGCTGGTGGGAACGATCTCGGTCGAGGTCTCGGAGATGCTCTCGGACTCGCTGAAGAAGTCGGGCGTCAAGCACGTGGTACTGAACGCGAAGCCCGAACATGCGCAGCGCGAGGGTGAGACGATCGCCGAGGCCGGGCGTCCGGGCGCGGTCACGATCGCGACCAACATGGCGGGCCGCGGGGTCGACATCAAGCTCGGCGGCAACGCGGAGCACATGACCCAGATGGAGCTCCGCAAGCTCGGGGTGTCGCCCGGCGACGCCTCTTACCAGGAGACCTACGACCAGGTGTTCCCGAAGATCCAGGAGCAGGTCGCCGCCGACGAGGAGAGGATCAAGGAGGCCGGCGGCCTCTTCATCCTCGGCACGGAGCGTCACGAGTCGCGACGCATCGACAACCAGCTTCGCGGGCGGTCGGGGCGCCAGGGTGACCCCGGCGAGTCGCGCTTCTACCTGTCCGCCGAGGACGACCTCGTGCGTCTGTTCGCGGGCGACCGCATCTACCGCATCCTGGACCGGCTCGGCCCGGTCGACGAGGAGGGTCGCGAGCAGCCGATCGAGGCCAAGATGCTCTCGCGGACGATCGAGAACGCGCAGAAGAAGGTCGAGCAGCAGAACTTCCTGATCCGCAAGCGCGTGCTCGAGTACGACGACGTGCTCAACAAGCAGCGCGAGGTGATCTACAAATACCGGCGCGAGATCCTCGAGGGCCGCGACATGTCGGAGGCCGCCAAGGACGAGCTGCACGGCGTGTTCGAGCGCATCGTGAACGAGTACGCGCCCGGCGACTTCGTCGAGGATTGGGATGTCGAGGGCCTCTTCGCGCAGGCCGGCCAGATCTACACGCCGTCCTTCGTCTCGGAGGACGTGCATGCCGAGGCGCTCGACCGCGGCGAGCTCGCCGACCGTCTGCACGAGGACGCGCTGCGCGTCTACGAGGGCCACGAGCAGGAGCTGGGCGAGGACCTGATGCGCAACGTGGAGCGGTTCGTGCTGCTCCAGATCATCGACTCGCGCTGGCGTGAGCACCTGCTCGACATGGACTATCTGCGCGAGGGCATCCACCTGCGCGGGTTTGCGCAGAAGGACCCGCTGGTCGAATACAAGAACGAGGGCTTCACGCTCTTCGAGGACTTGATGAACTCGATCTGGGAGGACTTCGCCCGCCACATCTTCCACGTCGAGCTCGAGATCGAGCCGGCGGAGGCGGAGATGGCCTTCAATCCGTCGAGCCGCTCGAGCTCCACGCGCGGCCTGAGCTACTCCGGCGGCGGGCCGGAGCAGCCGTCCGCGCTGTACGAGGCGGCCGAGCAGGCCGGCGTGGCGGTCGCCGAGGAGGACGAATACGCGGCGCTGCCCGAGGTCGAGACGCGGCATCTGGACGAGCGCGACCGCGTAGGCCGCAACGACCCCTGCTGGTGCGGCTCCGGCAAGAAGTTCAAGAAGTGCCACGGAGCGTAAGCATCTAGATGGCCGAGCTCCAGAACCTCGAGCTCGCCCCGCGCGTGGCCAAGCTCCGCGACCAGCTCGCGCTGCTCGCGGATTACCTTTGACCCAGCCGAGCTAGCGCGCCGGGCCTCGGCGCTCGAGGCGCAGATGCAGGAGCCCGGCTTCTGGGACGACCAGAAGCGCGCCGCCAAGGTGTCGGCCGAGCACAGCCGCACGACCCGCAAGCTCGCCTCCTTCCGCGCGCTCGAAGCCGAGATCGCGGATCTCGAGGGACTGGCCGATCTCGCCCAGGAGGACGACTCGCTCGCGGGCGAGCTCGGCGACCAGCTCACCGATCTCGAGCGGCGTTTGGACGAGCTCGAGGAGGAGCGCCTCTTCCAGGGCCCCTACGACGCCGGCGGCGCGGTCGTGTCGATCCACAGCGGCGCGGGTGGCACCGACTCGCAGGACTGGACAGACATGCTCCTGCGCATGTACCTGCGCTGGGCGGAGCGGCGTGGCTTCGAAGTCGAGCTGACGGAGGCCTCCCCGGGCGAGGAGGCGGGCCTGAAGTCCGCGACCTTCCTCGCACGTGGTGAGAACGCCTACGGCCTCTTCTCGGCGGAAAAGGGCGTCCACCGCCTCGTGCGCCTCTCACCGTTCGACGCCGCCCACCGCCGTCACACGAGCTTCGCGCTGGTCGAGGTCAGCCCATTGGTGGAGGACGACGTCGACGTCGAGATCGACGACAACGACCTTCGGATCGAGACCTACCGCGCCTCGGGTGCCGGCGGCCAGCACGTCAACAAGACCGACTCGGCGGTGCGGATCACGCACATTCCGACCAAGACGGTGGTCCAGTGCCAGAACGAGCGCTCCCAATCCTCCAACAAGCAGACGGCGATGAAATTGCTGCGCTCCAAGCTTGTCGAGTTCGAGGAACAGCGCCGCCGGGAGGAGCTTGCGCGGGAGAAGGGTGAGGCGCAGGACGTCGCCTGGGGATCGCAGATCCGCTCCTACGTGCTGCATCCGTACACGATGGTCAAGGACCACCGCACCGGCTACGAGATGGGCGACGCCAACCGCGTGCTCGACGGCGACCTCGACGGCTTCGTGCACGCGTACCTCGTGAAGAGCGCCGGCAACGGCGCCTCGTCGGCCCGCTAATCACCCTTGGTCTCGACCTGCAGGCCGGTCGCGACGGTCGGCCGGCCGTTCAGCGTGTACTGGACGTCCACCACCTCGTGCTTGCGGTAGGTCCCGGCGATCCCGAACAGGATCAGCGCCCAGCGCCAGAAGCCCAGCTTGCCCTCCTGCGCGAGCGAGCGGTTGAAGACGAGGTAGCCGTCCTCGACGGTGTAGTCCTCACCCTCGCGCTGCTCGACGCCGTTCACGAACACACGGAACGGCGGGCGAACCGCGCGGGGAAGCCGAGCCTTCGATTTCGTCGCCACGCGGGCAAGGATACGATCCGCCGCGTGCTGTCCCAGGCCACCACGGACCTGATCGGGCGGGCGCTGGCCGAGGACATCGGCCTGCGTGACGTGACCACGGAGGCGGTCGTACCGCCCGGGACGCGCGCGTTTGGGCGGATCGATCAGAAGGCACCCGGGGTGCTGTTCGGCCTGGAGGTGGCGGAAGCCGTTTTCCGGCGGCTCGATCAGCTCGTTGGCTGGCGACCGATGCGGCCGGAGGGGGAGTGGCTCGACGAGCCGCCCGCGCTCGTCGCCGAGCTCGAAGGCGATGCACGTGCGCTCCTGACCGGGGAACGGGTGGCGCTCAACTTCCTTCAGCGACTCTCCGGAATCGCCACGGCGACGGCGTCGTGCGTCGAGCTGCTTCAGGGGAGCGGCGTCGAGGTGCTCGACACGCGTAAGACCACGCCCGGGCTGCGGGAGCTCGAGAAGCAGGCGGTCGCAGCCGGGGGCGGACGCAACCACCGCATGGGGCTGAACGACGCGATGCTGGTGAAGGACAACCACATCGCCCTTGCCGGTGGCGTTCGCGAAGCGGTCCGGCGCGCGATCGATCGGCGCGCTCCGGGCATGCCCGTCGAGGTCGAGTGCACGTCCCTGGCGGACGTGGCGGAGGCGCTCGAGGCCGGCGCCACGCATCTGCTGCTGGACAACATGGCGGTCGACCAGATGCGCGAGGCGCGGGCGCTTGCGGGCAGCGAGGCGGTGCTCGAGGCCTCGGGCGGCATCACGCCCGCATCGCTCCGGAGCCTCAAGGATGCAGGGCTACAATTCGTGTCTCTGGGATTTCTGACCCACTCCGCGTCGGCCCTGGACCTGTCAATGTCGATCGAGCCCGTCGAGGCCCCTTGAAGCCACTTCCCACCGTCCCGGCGCAGACAGCCGCTCCGATCGCGATCGAGGACATCGGCGCGATGCACGACGAGGTGCGGGCGCTCGCCGCGGAGCGGAACGCCGTCATCCTCGCGCACAACTATCAGCTGCCCGAGGTCCAGGACGTGGCCGATTTCGTGGGTGACTCGCTCGGCCTCTCACGCCAGGCGGCGGAGACCGAAGCCGACGTGATCGCGTTCTGCGGGGTCCATTTCATGGCGGAGACGGCCTCCATCCTGTCGCCCTTGAAGAAGTTCCTGATCCCCGACCTCGACGCGGGCTGCTCGCTGTCCGACTCGATCACCGCCGACCAGCTCCGCGCGTGGAAGCGCGAGCACCCCGGCGCGGTGGTCGTCATGTACGTGAACACGTCCGCCGAGGTGAAGGCGGAGACCGACTACTGCTGCACCTCCTCGAACGCCGTCAAGGTCGTCGAGCACGTCCTCCGCGAGCACGGGGACGACACGGAGGTGCTGTTCGGGCCCGACATGTGGCTCGGCGCCTACGTGGCACACGAGACCGGTCGCCGGATCCACGTCTGGGACGGCGAGTGCCACGTCCACGCAGGCATCAGGCCGGCGGACATCGACGCGCTTCGCGCCTCCGAGCCGGAGGCCGACTTTCTCGTCCATCCGGAGTGCGGGTGCACCACGCAGGTGATGGAGTACGTGGCCGCCGGTGACGTGGCGGCGGACGAGACCTACTTCCTGTCGACCGAGGGGATGATGCGCCACGCGCGCGAATCCGCCAAGGACACGATGATCGTTGCCACGGAGACCGGCATCCTCCACCGCATGGAGATGGAAAGTCCCGGCAAGCGGTTCATCCCCGCCAATCGTGCGGCCGTCTGCAAGTACATGAAGATGATCACGCTGCCGAAGCTGCGGGATGCGCTCCGCGAGCTGAAGCCGGAGGTGCACGTGCCGGGCGAGATCGCCGCCAAAGCGCGCATTCCGATCGAGCGCATGGTGGCGATCGGGTAGGTCTGCGGGGGCCCCGGCGGGCTCGGAAAACCGAAAAACGTGGCAGTAAAGGGAGGGGTATGGGTCGTGCGCGGCCTCCGTGCGGACTTGACGTCGCTCGTTGCGGTCTCGTGAGTGGTTGGAGGAGCTTGGCGGGCTGGAACGCAACGGGGCCGCCAAGGGCGGCCCCGCGCACTTCACACTTTCGAATCCGAGCTAGCCGACGAGCTCCAGCTTCTCGAACACCGCGGTCCCATTCGAGAGCTCGACCTCGGCTTCCTGGACGACCGCGCCCAACTTCAGCGCGCCCGTGGGGCAGGCCTGGTTGTCCGACTCGTGGTCGCCCTGGTCGCCTTCGCCCTGGTCGTCGCCACCCTGGTCGTCGCCACCCTGGTCGCCCTCGTCGCCCGAGCCGTCGTGGCGGAACGACCGCTCCGAATTGTCGTCGCCATGGTCGCCCGATCCGTCGCCGTTGTCGTCGCCCCCGGTGTCGCACTCGACCTCGGTCTGCGGCGTCACCATGGCGGTGATCGTGCCACCGCCGAAGAGCGTCACGGTCACGTTGCTGCCCGTGATGTCGGTGACGGTGCCGGCCTTCTCCTGCCCGTCCTTCACGCCGTTGTTGTCGCTGTCGGCGTCCCGCGGGTCGTCCTGGGCGCGGAACTCGGCGCGGTTGTTCAGGCCGTCGTGGTCCTGATCACGGCGCGCCTGGTTCACGTGGAGGGACAGGTGGTAGTGCCGCTCCCATTTGTCCGGGATCTTGTCGTGGTTGCGGTCCCGGGCCTGCGACGGCGCGGCCAGCAGGGCGAGCGCCCCGGCGGCGGCCAGCAGGCTGATTCCAAGTATTCGAATTGAACGCATCGGCTGCTCCTTGTTTCGCATCACGGGGTCCTTGCTTCCTGAAACAGCCGGCGCCCTCAAAGATCACGCGGGGATTGCGGCTCGTCGGAGGACCCCGAGCCCCCGTGGGAATCGGTCCCGCCGGACCCGCTGGACGAGTCGCTCGACCCGTCCCCCGACGAGGAATTGCTTCCCGTGCCGCTCGAGCCGTTGCCCCCATGGTCGTCGGAGCCGTCGTGCGAGGCCTCGAGGGTGCCGCCCGATCCAGGCCCCCGAGAGCCCTCGCCCGTGTCACCGTCGTCCCGGTGCCCCTGGTGCTCGGGGCGTGCCGGATCGTCGCGCTCGCCCTGGCGATGGCCACGGACCGGTACCTGATCGACGCCGTTGCTGTGGGAGCCGCTCTCCGCCGGCGCGGTAGTGATCGCGCCATCCGGCCGCGACTCGTGCGCCGTCCCGGCCGGCCTCGGCGGGATTGGCCTGGGAGCCGGCACGGAGAGCGCCTTGTCCCGCGCGGCGGCCGCCGCGGGCCGATCGCTTCCGGGGCCACGGTCGTGCTCGATCACGAGTCCCCCTGCGCCGGTCGCGATCGCGCCGGAGGCCAGCAGGGCGGTACCCGCTTTCAGCAGCCCCGCTCCAGTAGCTCCGCCCGCCACCGCCTCACCGACACGCTCTGAACCAGCTGTGCGAAGGTCGGCGAGGACGAGCCACCGCAGGACCCACGTGGGTACGAACACTCCGCAGGCGTCCCGAAGCCGCGTGCGGGCGCGGTGGACCAGCTGCCGCACCACCGGCGTCGTGGCGCTCATGCTGTGCGCGATCTCCTCGTAGCTGCGGCCCTCGAGCTCGTGGGCGACGATCGCGGCTCGCTGCCGCTCGGGGAGCTCGTTGATCCCTTGGACCACCCGCTGCACGGCCAGCTTGCGGTCGAGCAGGTCCGGAGGCTGAGCCACGCCGTCGTATTGCTCGTCGAGCTGCTCGTGGTGCCGACCGCTGCGCCTGAGCGCGTTGACCGCGACGTTGTGGGCGATGCGGTAGAGCCAGGGCCGGACCTCGATCGGGCGATCGTCTCGCCGGAGCGCGCCCAGGGCGTTCACAAAAGTCTGCTGGAGCGCGTCATCGGCCTCATCGGGGCCGAGCAGCCGCCGCGTGTAACCGTGCAGCGGCGCCTGGTAGCGCTCGACGATCACCGAGAAGGCCGCGCTCGATCCGGCCCGCGTGAGCGCGACCAGGCGCCGGTCGCTCTGCATGCGCAGCGCTGACCGCGAAACTGCCGCTCTGACCCCGCCGCGTCCGGCGTCGGGTTGTGTGGAAGCCGAGCTCACAAAGGCCCTCGCACGTTAAACAAACGTGTAACCGGAACATCGCACCGACGATCCCCGGAGACGACGCTATTTACGGCTACTCGACAGGTATTCGACTGATCCTCGCGGGGCCCTTAGTCCGCGCCGCCGCCTTCGGCGTGCAGGGCGGGACATGGCTCCCGCCGCTCCCAGAGGTGCTCGAGCGTGTCGCGGTCGAGGTCGGGCCGGTCCTGGAGCTGTCCGTAGAGGACCTGGAGCCATTCCCACTGGCACTCGCACTTGGCCGCGACGCGGTGCTGCTTCGCCGTTCGGCGCAGCGTGTAGAGGTAGTCGTGAGCGGGGCCGAGCTTCGGCAGCTCGCCCGTGTCCTCCGACACCGGCGTCGTCACGTCGGCCGTGTCGCGCGCCCACGAGGCGACGATGTCGCTCATCGAGAGGATCCCGACCACCTTGTGCTCCTCGACCACCATCAGGTGACGAAAGTGGCCGGCGACCATCGTGCGGGCGGCGCGCTCCAACGTCCAGTCGGAAGTGGCCGCGATCACGTCCATGGTCAGGTAATCGCGCACCGTGCGCTTCCGCGGGTCGGCGTCGTCCGCCATCGCCCGCCCCACGTCGGCCTCGGTGATGATGCCGGGATCCCGTGAGTCGACGTCGATCACAGCGAGCGCGGTCACGCCGCGGTCGCGCATCATGCGAGTGGCTTCCTCGAGCGTCTGGTCGGTCGTGATCGTCACCACGCTGCCGCCGTGCAGGGCCTCACCGACCGTCATGCGCTTGAGCTCGAGCGGGAGCTGCATAGGTAGACAGGGTGGACGTCGACGCCCGTGAAGTCAAGACACCCAAACTCATTCACTGAGCAAGGTCGGCCAAAGGTAGAACACCCAAACTCATTCACTGAGCAAGGTCGGCCAAAGGTAGAAGTTAGATATTCCTCGCCCAAAATCGGCGCCAGCGGCCACTTCGTGGCCAACTCCTGTTAAAAATCCCCTGCTCGTGGGCCCAATCGACGAGACAATCAAGCCTCGCAACGGGCGCCCGGCCGTTGCGCATGGGCAGGCCCCGGTCGTTCAGCTGCGGGACGCGACGGTCGTTTACCCCGGTGGGAACGTCGGTCTGGACGGCGTTTCGCTGGCGGTCGAGCGCGGTGAGTTCGCGTTCCTCGTGGGCGCCACCGGCTGCGGCAAGAGCACCTTCATAAGGCTTCTGATGAGGGAGGTCGAACCGGCGCGCGGCGAGGTTCTGGTGGCCGGCCGCGACATCGCGAAGATGTCTCGAAAGCGGGTCCCCAAGCTGCGCCGGAACATCGGCGTGGTTTTCCAGGACTTCAAGCTGCTCCCGAACCGGACCGTGTACGACAACGTCGCGTACAGCCTCCAGGTGATCGGCGAGTCGCGCTCGAGCATCCGGGCCAAGGTGCCGGAGATCCTGCGCCTGGTCGGCCTGTCGACGAAGCTCCACGACTACCCGGATGAGCTTTCCGGCGGAGAGCAGCAGCGGGTGTCGCTTGCACGGGCGTTCGTGAACCACCCTCCGCTCCTGCTCGCCGACGAGCCGACCGGCAACCTCGATCCGGAGACCTCGATCGGCATCATGCAGCTGCTGTACCGCATCAACCGCACCGGCACGACCGTGCTCGTCGCGACCCATGACAGCGAGATGGTGGACAAGATGCGCCGGCGCGTGATCGAGCTGCGTCAGGGCCGCGTCGTGCGGGACCAGCGGGGCGGCTTCTATCGCACCGACGGGACGACCGAGTTCCACCTGACGGCGCGCGAGCAGCAGGCAAACGGCGCACGATGAGGATCTTCTTCCTGCGAGAGGCGCTTCGGGCGCTGAAGCGGAATGCCGCGCCGAGCCTCGCGGCCTTCGCGACCGTGCTGATCACGACGCTCGTGCTGGGAGTGTTCATCCCGGTCGTGCGTGCCGCGACCGCCAAGACCAACGAGGTTCGCAACAAGATCGAGCTCGAGGTGTTCATCCAGGATTCCGCCAACAAGGCCCAGATCGCGGAGCTCGGGAACATGATCCGCAACATCAACCACGTGCAGAGCACACAGTTCATCAGCAAGGCCCAGGCGCTCCAGATCCTCAAACAAAGGCTCGGCACGAAGAACGACCCCATCACCGAGGGGTTGCTGAAGAGCAATCCGCTGCCGGCTTCATACAGGATCCACCTCGATGATCCGGGCAATGTGTCGCTCGTGAAGAGCAGCCTCGCGCCGCGGGGCTCGGACGGGAAGCCGCGCTACATCAGCCCCGCGATCAACGACGTCAAGGACCGCGAGGACGACACGAAGAAGATCCTCTCGGCGACCAGCACGATAAAACTTCTGCTCGCCGCGCTCGCAACTCTGCTGGTGCTCGCTTCAATTCTCCTCGTTGCGAACACGATCCGCCTCTCCATCTTCGCCCGCCGCCGCGAGGTCGAGGTGATGCGGCTCGTGGGCGCGACCAACTGGTTCATCCGCTGGCCGTTCGTGATCGAGGGTCTGGTGGTCGGATTCTTCGGCGCGGCAGCCGCGGTCGCGCTGCTGTGGATCGCCAAGGTGACGATCGTCGATCCCTGGTCCCACCGTTTCGCCCTGATCGCGGCGCCGCGGACGATCAGCTTCACCCTGCTCGTGTTCCTGCTGATGGCGGCCGGGATGGCGGTCTCGGCGCTCGGCTCGGGCCTTACGCTGCGCCGCTTCCTGCGGGTCTGAGCCGCTTCTGAGGGACAAACGGGCGTGGGCGGCGGCCGCCGTCGCTACGATGCCCGACGTGCGGGCCCAGAAGAAGCCTTGATCCGGACGCTCGCGGCGCTGACCGCCATCCTCGCGACCCTTGCTGCCGGTATGTACCTCGGCGGCCACCCGTCCGACCTCCCGTCCTTCCTCCGGGATGCCTTCGTGGAGGAGAACGCGTCCCTCAATTCGCAGGCGACCAACCTGATCGAGGACAACTTCTTTCGCGGGGTCCCCCGCAGTCAGCTCGAGAACTCCTCCCTCGACGGCATGGTCCGCTCGCTTCACAGCCGGTTCTCGCACTACTTCTCGCCCGCCGACAACAAGCTCTTCGAGCAGGCCACGAACGGCGAGTTCTCGGGCATCGGCACGACGGTCGTGGAACGCAAGCGAGGGCTTTTGGTGGTGAGCGTCTTCAGGGGCTCACCGGCGAAGCGCGCCGGGATCAGGCCCGGGGACCTCGTCACGAAGGTCAACGGGCACTCGATCGCCGGCGAATCCAGCACCGTCTCGACCGCCCGGATCAAGGGTAAGCCGGGGACCTACGTGCAGATCACGACCGCCCGGCGCGGCGCATCGCCCCGCACGCTCCGCGTGAAGCGCGCACGGATCAAGGTGCCGGTCGTTACCTCGAGCCTGAAGAAGCGCGGCAAGCTGCGACTCGGCACAGTGCGGCTCGCCTCGTTCACCGCTGGTGCGCACGCCGAGATGGCGGCAGCGGTTCGCAGGCTGCTCGCCCGGGGCGCCGAGGGCCTCGTGATCGATCTGCGCGGCAATGGCGGCGGCCTGCTGGACGAGGCGGTCCTCACGTCGAGCCTGTTCGTCCCCAACGGGACGATCGTCAGCACCAAGGGGCGGACCAAGCCGAAGCGCGTTTTCGACGCGACGGGCGATGCGATCACGAAAAAGCCGCTGGTGGTCCTGGTCGATCACGGCACCGCGAGCGCGTCCGAGATCACCACCGCCGCCCTGCACGAGCGCCTGGGTGCACCCGTCGTGGGCCGTCGCACGTTCGGCAAGGGAGTCTTCGGGCAGGTGTTCGACCTCTCCAACGGCGGCGCACTCGACCTGATCGTGGGCAGCTACTTCACGCCCGACGGCAAGAACATCAACGGCAAGGGAATCACCCCGCAGGTGCCGGTCAGGGACGACCCTGCGACCAAGCAGGACGAGGCGCTGAACACGGCGCTGCAGACGCTCGCACGTCGCGTCGCCGGATGAACGACAGCCGCGTGGGCGTGGTCGAGCGGCGCGGCCGCTTCACCGTCGTCGAGCCGTTCTTCGAGCGCGGCCGCCGGATCACGGTGGACACGCGGCGGCGGCGCGACGTGCCCCTCGGGGATCTCGTGCTGGTGCGGTTCACGCGGACGGGACGGGCCGAGATCGTGCGCTCGCTCGGGCGGCCAGACCACCCGCGCGCGGTGATCGACGCGTTGCTGCTGGATCGCGGGTACGAACGCGGATTCTCGGAGGAGGTCGAGCGGGAGGCGGCCGCGGCCGCCCGGTCGGAGGACCGGGCAACGCGCCGGGACCTGACAGCGCTGCCCACATTCACGATCGACCCCGCCAGCGCCCGGGACTTCGACGACGCGGTTTCGGCCGAGGCGGACGGCGACGCGGTGCGCCTCTACGTCCACATCGCCGACGTCGCCGCATTCGTGCCCGCCGGCTCCGCCACCGACCGCGAGGCGTCGTTGCGCGGCAACAGCGTGTACGTGCCGGGCACCGTCGAGCCGATGCTCCCCGCCTCGCTCTCGAGCGACGCGTGCTCGCTCGTCCCGGGTCAGGCCCGCCGCGCGGTGACGGTCGAGATCTCGATCGACCGCGACGGCCATGTCGCCAGGGCATCCTTCTACCGGAGCATGATCCGCTCCGACGTCCGCTTCACATACGAAGAGGTGGACCGCCTGTTCGAGGCGGGGGAGAGCGCTCCCGAGCCCGTGCGCAAGGCACTGGTCCGGGCGCGCGAAGTGGCGGTCGGCCTCAAGCGAGCCCGGCTGGCACGGGGGGCCCTGGCGGTCGAGACGTCCGAGCCTGAGTTCGAGTTCGACGAGCGCGGTTGGGTGGTGGCTGCCCGTGACGTGGTCCAGACGGAGGCGCACGGGCTGATCGAGCAGCTGATGATCTGCGCGAACGAGTGCGTGGCTGAGCGGCTGCAGGCGGCACGGGCTCCGACGGTCTACCGGGTGCACGAGCAACCGGATGCGGCGGCGGCCGAGCGCCTGATCGCGCAGCTTGCGAGCCTCGAAGTCCCGACGCCGCCGCTGCCCGCCAACCTGACGCCGCGACGCGCGGGCGAGCTGGTCGGCGAGATCAGCCGGATGCTGATGGAATACCTGGCCGCCACGGGCCGCCGCGGAGAGGCGCTCGTGTCGCTCGTCCTGCGCTCGCTCAAGCAGGCGGTCTACTCTCCCCGGAACATCGGCCATGCCGGTCTTGCGAGCCGTGCCTACTGCCACTTCACCTCGCCGATCCGCCGCTATCCGGACCTCTGTGTCCACCGCGCGCTGCTCGCCGCCGCCGGCGAGGACGAGCATCCCCCGCCCGCACACGAGCTCGAGGAGATCGCCGCCCACTCGACCGCGACCGAGCGCGACGCGATGTCACTCGAGCGCGACGCGGACGACATGTGTTTCGCGTTCCTGCTCGAGCGCGAACGCTCCCGCTCGAGCTTGGACCGGCGCTTCGAGGGTGAGGTTTCGGGCCTGATCGGCGCCGGCGCATTCGTGAGCTTCACCGGCGTGGCGGGTGGGGCCGCCTGCGAGGGCTTCCTGCCGGCCCGGCGGATCGGGGGCGATTGGTACGACCTCAACGAGGAGCAGACGGCACTCGTCGGGCGCAACACCGGCCGCACGCTGCGGCTCGCCGATCCGGTTGAGGTCGTGGTGAGATCGGTGGAGCCGGCGCGCGGGCGAATCGACCTCGAGCCGGCGGCCGAGCTCGCCGCCGCGGCGACATGAGCAAGCGCTCGAGGGGACGGAGAGGGGTCGGCGGCGACATCGCCACCAACCGTCAGGCGCGTTTCCGATACGAGCTGCTCGAGACCTGGGAGACCGGGATTGCGCTTCAGGGCTCGGAGGTGAAGTCGCTCAGGGACGGTCAGGCGAATCTGAAGGACGCCTATGCCCTGGTCCGGGACGGTGAGGTGTGGCTTCACAACGCCCACATCGCGCCCTACGGTCCGGCGGCGGGCGAGGGCCACGACCCCGAGCGTCCCCGCAAGCTGCTCATGCACAAGCGGGAGATCGAGCGGCTGATCGGCAAGACGCAGGAGCGGGGGCTCACGTTGGTGCCGACACGGATCTACTTTTCCGGGCCACGAGTGAAGGTGGAGCTGGCGCTCGCTCGGGGCAAGGAGCAGCGGGACAAGCGCGAAACGATCCGCGAGCGCGAGCAGAAGCGCGAGATGGAGCGGGCGCTCAGATACCGCAACCGCTAGCCGAACGCCGTTCGACGCCTGTACGAGCGCCGGCGCCCACGATCAAAGCCGCCGGAAGCGGTGCCGATATGTGACGGGACCCCTCGCAGCTCCAAAGGCTGCACCCCGGCGGCGCGCCCGATCCCCCTCCGGTGCGCCGCCGCCTCCCTTTTCTGGCCCGATTCGTCTAGGCGTCGCCGAAGTTGCGGGCGACGTGCGTCTCCGTCATACCGAAGGCGAGGAGCGCGATCAGCGCCAGGTAGGCGACGGCCACCAGGATCCGGGCATGCGTGGGAACGTCGTAGTAGGCCTGGGCCTCGGGTGAGTTCCGATCGCGCCACCGGCGCCACGTCTCGAGCCCGCCGAACACGACGATCAGCAGGATGATCGGGTTCGGGAACGCGATTGCGACGCCCACCAGCATGGCGAACCCGATCAGCCACATCGACGGCGACAGGGCGGCCATCGCACGACCTCCGTCGAGCGGCACCACCGGCAGCAGGTTGAACAGGTTGAGGAAGAGTCCGGTAAAGGCGAGCGCACGGAGCAGATCGCTGTGGAGGGCATAGGCCGCCACCGCCAGCGCGCCCGCGCCAAGCCCGCCCAGGACAGGGCCGGCAAGGCCGACCCGCGCTTCCGCGAGCGCATTGCCGCCGAACGATCGCGCCCAGATCACGGCGCCGAGGAATGGGACGAACATCGGCGCGGATGCCTTTACGCCCTCCCGCCGCAACTGGATCACGTGCCCCATCTCGTGCACCAGAAGAAGCAGCACGAAGCCGGCGGCGAAACGCCAGCCCCAGATCAGCGAGTAGGCGGCGACGGACACCAGCATCGTCCCCGCCGTGCTGAAGAGCTTCACCTTCGGCAGCAGCACGAGCAGGACCTTCAGCTTGGCGCCGACCTTCCCGAGGAGCAGCAGCGCGCCCCCGATCGGCGCGAAGATCCGCCGCCAGTTGATACCGGCGCGACCCGAGCCGGGGTGGATCGGGGCGTCGTGGGCCGGGGGTGGCGCGGGGGTGACTGCCTGCTCGCTGGACTCCAGTTGAGTTGTCACTGATTCCAGCGTAGCCACCGCTCGAGCGGTCGGCGCCGAAAGTTGGTTAGAACTCGGGGTCTTCGTCGTTGATCGTGTTCCCTGTGATCGGATCGACCCAGGGGATCACCGACTCGAACACGGTGCAGTTGATGCAGAAGGGCGAGCCGAACATGTCGCGGACGTCGCTCGAAACGGACCACTGCATGGTGGCTGGGTCTGGGTGCGGCGTGGTCCCGACCGATCCGTTTGCGAGCGTGACCTGGACGGCGGTGCCGTTGTTCACGAGCTCCATGGTCGACTGGAGGAAGCTGCCCGTTGCTCCCACGTACACGTCCGAGCCGCTGTCCACCGTGCCGAGCGACGTCAGCTGCTGGTTGAGCGGGTCGGTCGCCGAGCGCGAGGAGTCCCTGAAGATCTTGATCAGGTCGTGGCCGTTCGGATCGAACTTGTCGTCCGCGATCACGCCGACCGTCACGCAGCCAGGAGGCGCCGGCGCAGCGCAGCTCAGCGGCTTGGTCCCGTCCCACCCGATCTGGACCGTGCTGGGGTTGATCGGGCGGCCGAAGGTGTAGGTGATCGTGTCCCCGGTGTCGGGCTTGTTGCGTGTGCCAGAGCCGTTCTGCGTCTGTACATCCATCGAGCTGAGGTTGACCGTTACCGGCGCGGACTCGGCCTGGTTCCCCGCGGCGTCGGTCGCGACCGCGGAGACCGTGTGCTGTCCGGGCGGCAGCCCGGTGGTATCCCAGATGGTGCTGAACGGGTCGAGCGTGGTCGGGGCTCCGACCGGGGAGCCGTCGACTTTGAACTGGATGCTGGTGACGCCGAAATTGTCCAGCGCCTTGGCGCTCAGCTTGACCACGCCGGAGACGTAGCCGCTCTGCGTGGGCTGGGTCACCTGGACGCTCGGGGGCGTCGTGTCGATCGTGCCGGCGGGCGCGCCCGGTCCCGGGGGGCATTGCGTGCCGACGCACAGGCGGTCGCTGTGCAGCTGATCGGAGAGCTGCTGCACCGGGATCGGTACCGAGCAGAGATCGTCCCCGCCGCCAGGCTGGCCGTCCGGCCCGTAGCAGTTGAACTGCTCATCCGGGTCGTTGACGAGGTCGTAGTACTCGCGGAACGAGACGGTCACGCCATCGTCGTCGTAGCTCTCTATGTACTGGTACGTCGCCGTGCGCGTCGAGGCCCAGGTGCGGAACCCGTCCGTCTGGGGGTAGGTGAAATGGTTTTGCGCCTCGAGCAGGATCCGGTTGCGGTTGTTGGTCGGATCGAACAGCGAGAGGCCGTCGATCGGCGGGTTCCGGTTCGTGGTCAGGCCGGCGACCTTCAGCGCCGTCGGGGCCACGTCGATGTTGCCCGCAAGGCGGCTGTCCACCGTGTTCGGGATCGTGATCGGGGGATAGCGCACGATCAGCGGGATGTGTACCGCGTCGGTGTAGGGGAACTCCTTGTTGACGAGCCCGTGCTCGCCCCACTGGAAGCCGTTGTCGCCGATGTAGACGACTAGCGTGTCCTGCTCGCCGTCGGTCTGAAGCTTCTTGAGCACATCGCCGACCATGTCGTCCACCGAGAGCAACGTGCGCAGCTCGCCCTGCCGGAACGAGTCTTCGCTGTTGCCCGGGTCGAACAGGCCCTGCACCCAGTCGGGCTTGTCGGTGAGCGGGTCGGCGGTGTTACCGGGTTGGCCCTCGTCGTACACGGAGCGGCTGCGGTCGAACGGGCCGACGTCGGTGTTCGCGTACTTGTCGTCCGGCGTGGCCGGACCGTGGGGCGCGAACGGCGCGAGATAGAGGAACCAGGGCTGCGAGTCGTTGGCCTCGCTCTCGTCGATGAACTGGAGCCCCTGGTCCCGCACGTATGTGGTCGAGTACGCGCCACACTGTGTGATGTTCGGCTTGTTGAGCTGGCCGTAGTCCTTGATCGTGCCTTCCTCGTTCACGACGAACGGGCAATAGCCCGAGTTGAAGATGCCCCACCGATCCCAGTGGGCGGGGTTCTGGTTGAGGTTCCAGTCGTTCAGGTACTTGCCGAAGATTCCGGTCCGATAACCGCCCTCGTCGTGCAGGTAGGCCTGCAGCGTGGGGTCCTGCTTGAAGTTCCAAGCTCCGAAGTTGTTGCTGACGATCGTGTTGTGGGCGTAGCTGCCGCTCATGATCGAGGCGCGGCTTGGGCAGCACAGAGGCGTGGTCGAGAACGCGTTCGAGTAGTAGGTCCCCATCTTCTTGAGCTGGTCCACGACCTGCGGCATGATCACCTGCGGGTCCTGGCTCTGTGTGATCGTGCCGTTCTCGCGCTGGTCGTCGGTCACGATGAACAGGATGTTCGGAGTGGGCTGGCTCGCGGAAGCCTCCTGGTCATTCGGGCCGCCGCCGCCGTCCACGCTCTGGGCGATGTCTCCAGTCAAGGGATAGCACGGGCTCGACGTGGAGAGGTGGAAGTTCTTCGTGGATGCATCCGTGTACTGCGGGTCCTTGTTCACGATCGGGCTTACCGGCTGGAAGCCTCCAGCCGCGTTGTTGATGCCGGCCGTGCTGGTGCGGTTCGGGTCATACGAGCACGCGTGCGTCACGAAGCTCGAATATCTCGGCGGCGGCGTTCCCTGCCAGCTTGCGCTGACGTTCCAGCTGCTCGGGTCCGAGTTCGAGAAAACGTCGTGGTCGACGATCGCGCCGGTCGACGTGTTGGTCCCATCGCCCCCGAGCAGCAGGCCGCCGTTGTTGCTGTCGAGGATGTTGTAGATGACCGCCGTCGCCTTCACGTTGGGCTGCAGCCGGATGCCCCAGCCGCTGTTGTCGTAGATCAGGTTGTGGTCGATCAGCAGATCCGTCGTGGAGGCCCCGAGGATTCCGTCGCCGCTGCAGTTGTGGATGCGATTCCGGAGGAACCACGTTCGGTAGGCGGGGACGCTCGCGGTGCCGCCGACCCTGATGCAGCTGGCGATGTCGGCGCCGGTCACGTTGTTGTCGGAGAACACGATCTCATCGCCGTTGATGTTCACGTTCCCGGTGGTCGCCTGCGTGCGCGCCTCGATCACCAGGTGCGTGAGCGTGACGAAGTTGGCGGACTCGGCCAGCGTGACGGTGCCCTTGATCTTGGCGACCTCGCCGGGGTAGCTCTCGATCGTGACCCGGTTGGCCTCCGAGCCGCCGGATTGGTTCTTGTTCGTGACCGAGACGTTCTCCACGAACGGCAGGCGCGCCGGCGTGCCGCGCAGACATCCGGTCTGGCCCGGGCCGAGCATGTCGACCAGGCGCTGTACCGTTCGGACCGGCTGCGCCAGCGTGCCCGGGTTGGTATTGCTTCCGACTACCGAGGCGACGAGATCGCACACGCTTCCGCTGGCCTGTCCCGCGGAACTGGACAGCCCTATGTTCCCGAGCAGCAGCACGACGACCACGACAGCCACGGCAACGGGAACAAGCCTCGTGCTCAGGGCCCTTGGCCCGCCCCTGCTAGACATCGCCCCCACTTGGGGAGATTACACGTGATTCGGGTGCCCGGGCCACGCTCGTACGACCGGTTTCGCCCCTTCTGTGCGTAAGGTCGCCGGCAGACCTGGATGAGCACTCGCGAAAAACCCAGTTCTGAGCGGCTGATCGCCGCCGGCCGCGCGCTCGCGCCGTGGCACCTCACGGTGCAGGTCACCGACGACGTCAGCACGCGCGATTTCGCGGACGGCCCGGCGCTGGAATCGCTCGGGGCCGTGGCCCTGCTCGACCCGCGCGACCGGTTCGCCGCCACGCTCGGCAAGCTCTATCCAGAGGGGCTCGGCGGCCGCAGCGTCCTCGATTGCGCGTGCAACTGCGGCGGCTACCTGTTCTGGGCCAAGGATGCCGGTGCCGGTCACTGCCACGGAATCGACATCCGGGAGCACTGGATCGAGCAGGCGAACTTCGTGGTGGCCAACCGCACCGTTCCAAGCGACGACATGCAGTTCGAGGTGCGCGACCTCTATGACCTCCCGGCGCAGGGGCTCGAGCCCTTCGACCTGGTGCTCTTCAACGGCATCTTCTACCACCTCCCCGATCCCATCGCCGGGCTCAAGATCGCCGCTGATCTGGCGCGCGAGCTCCTGATCGTGAACACGTCCACGACGATCGACCTGCCGGACGGGCACCTCACCGGATCGGGCGAGTCGCTCACCAGGGGGGTGTCCGGCGTGTACGGACTCAACTGGTTTCCGAGCGGGCCGGACGTGCTGAGGCGCATCCTCGCCTGGGTCGGCTTTCCGGAGGTGCGGGTGAACTGGTGGCGGCGGCTCCCCGACCAGGTCGCCAACCACGGCCGCCTCGAGGTCGTGGCGGCGCGCGATGCGGGCGCGCTCGCACGCTTCGACGCCGCCGAGGCAGAGCTGCCGGCGCTTCCCCGGCTGGTCGAGCAGAGGGTGCCGCCCGAGGCGACCGTGCTGGTGGTCGGCCCACCGGACAGCGCGGCCTTGGAGCTCGATCAAAGGCGCGCCGTTCCATTCCCCGAGGCGGGCGCGTCTGGCGACGACGACGACCTGCTCGCGGAGCTCGTCCGGTTGCGCGGCGAGGGTGCGGGTTACGTACTCGTGCCCACGGAGTCGATGGAGTGGCTCGGGCAGCACCCGGGCCTTCAGCAACGAATCTTCAAGGGCTACAGGCGAATCGCGCGCGAGGAGGGCGTCGGCGTGCTGTTCTCTCTGCTCCCCACCGGCCGCCGGAAGTGAAGGTGTACGCGGCTAGAATTGACTGAGCACACGGGGACGATTGGTTTCGACGTGATCGGTCCGTGGAGACAGCTGCAAGCCGAGGTCCCCGGTTGGCCTCGTAAAAAAACCGGGAAAACATGTATGTGCGGACTCTCACGAGTACGCCCTCGCCGCTTAGTTAGAGCTAGGTAGCGAGAGTCGGTCCTCCCCCGGCCCGTGGGGAGGGGCACCGGCTTCAGAAACGGGCTCGCCTGAAGCGGTCGGCCCTTGCCGCTTCGGGGACATCAAGAGGGCTGGCTTCCCGGACGTGCCCGTCGGTGCGGACGCCGGGAGGCGAGATCCAAGCGCCGACTAAGCTTGTAGACGCTCTCTCTCACGCGATCGCGGACGCGGGTTCGATTCCCGCCGTCTCCACTAGGGCCGGTTGGCGCGCAAGAGTGTAAAACCTCGGCGGGGCCGTGGCTCGCGTGGGCGAGGCCGGGACGAGTCGAGATGCGTCGGCGGACGGCCCATGAGCTCCGTGAAGCGGATGAACTGTGCGTTCAGTGACTCCTGGCAGGTGGCCGTGTCGGTGAAGTAGGTGGCGGGTTCGTTCCGTCCCTCATCGAAACGCACGTGGAGCCCGACACTGAGCTCCGGCCAC
>Ga0114129_10001318_pt1 | contig 33177 bp, 33 predicted proteins | sample RhiMetdeltSRZDD1_FD_80071 | JGI IMG/M metagenome (GOLD analysis project Ga0114129, IMG submission 80071) | Populus rhizosphere microbial communities from Tennessee, USA - Rhizosphere MetaG P. deltoides SRZDD1 (version 2) (version 2) | ecosystem: Host-associated > Plants > Roots > Rhizosphere >...
ATGTACAGAGGGTCAAGGATTTTGCGGCGTTCCTCGGCCGCTCTCCCGATGCAGCTACATTGGAGGACGTGCGCAGCTTTCAATTGCGACTGACGTCGAGTGGCGCCGGCACGCCGAAGATCAGCGCCACCGCCCTAGCTTCGCAGGTGGCACGCGACCCAGTGCCCGCTTGCGACTTCCTTGAGCCGGGGGACCTCCCGGTTGCAGAGCGGGAACTGCGCGATCGGGCAGCGCGTATGGAACCGGCACCCCGACGGCGGCCGAATCGGGCTCGGCACATCGCCTTGCAGCATGATGCGCTTGCGGCGCAGCTGCGGATCGGGGATCGGGACCGCGGACAGCAAAGCCTCGGTGTACGGGTGCCTCGGCGAATTGTAGAGGTCGCGCGCGCTCGCGATCTCGACCACGCCGCCCAGGTACATGACGGCCACCCGCGTGCTGATGTGCTCGACGACCGAGAGATCGTGCGCGATGAACAGATAGGTTAGCCCGAATTGCTGCTGCAGGTCCTCGAGCAGGTTGATGACCTGTGCCTGGATCGAAACGTCGAGCGCCGAAACCGGCTCGTCGCACACGATCAGCTTCGGCTCGACCGCGAGCGCGCGCGCAATGCCGATGCGCTGCCGCTGGCCGCCGGAGAATTCATGCGGATAGCGCCGCATGTGGTCGGCCTGCAGGCCCACGGTTTCGAGCAGCTCGACGACGCGGCCCTCGAACTGCGCTCTGGATCGCGTCAGGCCGTGAATGGTGAGCGCCTCGCCGATGATCGTCCCGACCGTCATGCGCGGATTGAGCGAGGCGAACGGGTCCTGGAAGATGATCTGCATGTCGCGGCAGAGCAATCGCAATGCCGCCGCGTCAAGCGCCGTGACGTTCTTGCCCTCGAACCAGATCTCGCCCGAGGTCGGCTCGATCAGCCGCAGGATGCAGCGGCCGGTGGTGGATTTGCCGGAACCGGATTCGCCGACCAGGCCGAGCGTTTCGCCTGCGCCGATGTCGAAGCTCACCCCGTCGACCGCGTGGACGACGTCGGTCTGGCGGGAGAACAAGCCGCCCTTCAAGACGAAGTACTTGACCAGATTTCGGACCCGGAGTAGCGGCTCGCTCATGGCGCCATGACCTCCTCGGCGCGCGCGCAGGCGACCCGGTGGCCGGGCTCGATCTCGCGCAGCGGCGGCACCGCCTCGCGGCACGACGCGATGGCGTAGGGACAGCGCGGCGCGAACCGGCACCCCGGCGGCGGATCGAGCAGGCTCGGCACCACTCCGGCAATCGCCTCCAGCCGCGTCTTGCGGGTCGCGGCCTTGTCGATGCGCGGGATCGAGCGAATGAGGCCCTTGGTGTAGGGGTGCGACGGCCGCCCGAACAGCTTCTCGACCGGCGCTTCCTCGATCACCTTGCCGGCATACATGACCACCACGCGCTGCGCGGTCTCCGCCACGACGCCCATGGCGTGCGTGATCAGCATGATCGCCATGCCGAAACGCGATTTCATCTCCTGCAGGAGCTCCAGGATCTGCGCCTGGATGGTGACGTCGAGCGCCGTCGTCGGCTCGTCGGCGATCAGCAGCTGCGGATTGCATGACAACGCCATCGCGATCATCACCCGCTGCCGCATGCCGCCGGAGAACTGGTGCGGATAGTCGTGGAGCCGGCGCTCGGGGTTGGGAATGTGCACCAGGCGCAGCATTTCAACGGTCTTGTCCAGCGCGGCGCGGCGGCCGACGTTCTCGTGCAACCGCACCACCTCGGCGATCTGCTCGCCGACGGTGTAGACCGGATTGAGCGAGGTCATCGGCTCCTGGAAGACGATCGCGATCTCCTTGCCGCGGATCCGGTTCATCTTCTCGGGCGGCAACGGCACCAGATCGCGGCCGCGCCAGAGGATGCGGCCTTCGACGATGCGCCCGGGCGGCATTGCGATCAGCTTGAGCACCGACATCGCCGTGACGGTCTTGCCGCAGCCGGATTCGCCGACGACGCCGAGCGTCTCCCCGCGCGCTATCGTCAGGTCGACGCCGTCGACCGCCCGCACCATGCCGTCGTCGGTGGCAAAATGCGTCTTCAGCCCGCGAATCTCGAGCAGCGAATCGGGCATGGTTCGCGACTACTGGTGCACCGCTTCGATCTTGTGACCGTCAAGATCGAGCACGAAGGCCGCGTAGTAGGTCGGGCTGTAATGCGGACGCGGGCCGGGCGGCCCGGCGCTGCGGCCGCCGGCGCCGAGCGCAGCGGCGTGAAACTCGTCGACCGCCTCGCGGCTCGGCGCCTTGAGGGCGAGATGAAAACCCGGCCCGGGAGCGGTTGCGGCGCCCGGCCTTGCGAACAGCGCGAGCCGGTCGGCCCCGCCGCTTTCGCCGAAGCCGACCGCCTCGGCGCTCGACCACACCCGCGTATAGCCGAGCGGCGCCAGGATCCGGTCGTAAAAGCTTGCCGCGCGCTCGAGCTCCTCGACGCCGAATGACATGTGGGCGAGCATTGCTCACAGCACCCGGCGCGGATCGAGCGCGTCGCGCAATCCGTCGCCGACGAAATTGATCGACAACACCGTGAGAAAGATGGCGGCGCCCGGAAACAGCGCCCAGTGCGGTGCGATGTCGAGATAGTCCTTGGCATCGTAGAGGATGCGGCCCCAGCTCGGAATATCGGGTGGGAAACCGAGGCCGAGAAACGACAGCGTCGACTCCAGGATGATGGCGGCGGCGACGTCGATGGTGGCGGCGACGATCACGGGTCCGAGCGCATTCGGCAGGATATGGCGCACGACCTGGCGCGTCCGCGTCGCGCCGAGCGCGCGCGCCGCCTCCACGAACTCCTTCTCGCGGAGCGAGAGGAACTGCGCGCGCACGAGCCGCGCCACCGGCATCCAGCGCAGGCCGCCGATCGTTGCGACGATCAGCAGGAACACGCCGCCCTCAAGACCGGCCACTGCTTTGAGGGGTTCGCGAAACAGGTAGATCACGAGCAGCAGGATCGGCAGCAGCGGAAGCGAGAGGAAAAAGTCGGTCAGCCACATCAGAGCCGCGCCGACCCAGCCGCGCGACATGCCGGCGACGGCACCGATGACGGTCCCGACCGTGATCGCGACCGCCATGGCGGACAATCCCACCGAGAGCGAGATGCGTCCGCCGTACAGCACCCGCGCCAGCAGATCCTGGCCGAGGTCGTCGGTGCCGAGCGGATGCCCCCACGACGGACCTTTGAGCCGGGCCGTGAAGTCGATGTCGTTGATCGCCACATTCCAGAACAGGGGCGCCAGCAGCACCGCAAGGGTCATCGCAATGAGGATCGCGCCACCGGCAACCGCCAGCCGATGGCGGCGGAACCGGCGCCAGGCTTCCCGTCCGGGCGAGAACGGCCGCGCGCGCGCCCGCGCGAACGCGACGCCGTCAGCGGTAGCTGATGCGAGGGTCGAGCCAGCCATAGATGATATCCGCGAGCAGGTTGAAGATGACGACCAGGCAGGCGAACACGAACGTCACCGCCATGACGACGGGCGTGTCGTTGGCAAGGATCGAGCTGATCAGCAACGATCCGATACCGGGGATGCGAAAGATTTGCTCGGTGACGATGGCGCCGCCGAACACCCCGGGCAGCTGCAGCGCGATCAGCGTGACCACCGGGATCAAGGCGTTGCGCACCACGTGCTTGGTGATGACGACCCGCTCCGCCAAGCCTTTGGAGCGCGCCGTGGTGACGTAGTCGAGGCGGATGACGTCGAGCACGGCCGAGCGGACGTAGCGGACCAGCGATGCTCCTAGAAACAGGCCGATCACCGCGATCGGCATGGCGGCCTGCCGCAGGTGCTCGACATACCACTGCCAGCCCTTGGCGCTGATGTCGGCACGATAGACGAACGGCAGCCAGTCGAGCTGGATGCTGAACACCAGGATGAGCAGCAGTCCGGTGAAGAACGGCGGCAGCGAGAAGCCGATGAACGCGAAGGTGCTGGCGATCTGGTCGAATACGGAATAAGGCCGCGTCGCCGCATAGACGCCGACCGGAATGGCGACCAGCAACGCGAGGACCTGCGCCGACCCGATGACGAACAGCGTCACCGGCAACCGCTGCAGAATCAGCGTATCGACGTTGATGCGGCTGACGAACGAGAAGCCCCAGTCGCCCTTGAGCATTGCCACGAGCCAGCGGACGTATCGGACGGCAATCGGATCATCGAGGCCGAACTTCGTGCGCAGCCCGGCCCGCACTTCCGGCGGCACGTTCGGGTTCATAGCCAGCTCCTCGAACGGATCACCGGGAGCGAGCGCCAGCACCGTGAACAGCAGGATGCTGATGCCGAGGATGCTCGGGATGAGGATCAGGAGCTGACGGAGAGCATAACGCCCCATGGGCCGTCATTCCCAGCCGGACGCGGCACTTTCCTCGCACGGACGACCGCTTTTCGGTGTCATCCGCAAGCGCGGTTTCGTTATCCTTCGCGGCGACATCGAAGAATGATTTATCGCCCGTCGGCGTCGGCGCGCACGCTTCGACGCTCCCCCGGCGCTTGTCCGGGAGAGCATTTCGGCATTACGAGGCACAGCCACTCATGCCTCGCGGTACCAGTCCTTCAGGTTGCCCATATCGGTGTCCCAGCCGCTGATGTCCGCCCGCAGCTTGCTGGAGATCGCAGCCACCCGTGGTCGGTAGACGACCGGGATGATCACCTGATTCTGACAGACCAAGTCGTTCATGCGGATGAACAGCAGCGCCCGTTTGACCGCGTCAAGCTCGCCCTCGGACGCGCGGAACGCCTTGTCGTACTCCTCGTTCGTCCAACGCGTGATGTTGCGACCCTGCCACTTGTTCTCCTTCGTGGCGACCTCCCACGAGGTGAACTGATTCATGAATGTCTCGGGGTCAGGCTGCGTCATGGTAGTCGTGTACATTTGAATGTCGCAATAGAACTTTGTGTAGGTATCGGGATTTGCGACGTCGGAGGAGAAGTACACCGACGCCGTGACCGACTTCAGCTCCACGTCGATTCCGGCCCTCTGGCAAGCCTGCTTGACGATCGCCTGCGTCTTCTGACGCGGCGTGTTGATCGACGTTTGGTAGACCAGCTTCAGCTTCTTGCCGTCCTTTGCCCTGATCCCATCCGGTCCGCGCTTCCAGCCAGCTGCTTCCAGCATCTGGTTGGCCTTCTCCACGCTGAACTCCCATTTCGTGTTGTTGGAGACGAAGCGCGGTGGGTTGTTGACGAAATTGCCGGTGGCCACCCCCGTGCGCCCGTAGATGTGCTCCTGCACGGAGGCCCGATCGACCAGCATGGCGAGGGCCTGCCGAACGGCCGGGTCTGAGAGCAGCGGATGCTTGGTCTTCGCGCTCGACCGTTCGCCCTCGACGTCGGTCCACGGATCGGTGCTGTTGAGCTGAATGTGCTCGATATTGCCGCTCGCGGTTATGAGCACGGTGCCCTTGCCGCCTTTCTCCAGGCGCTGCAGGATTTCGTCCTCAACCTGCATGTTCCAGGCAAAGTCGTACTCGCCGGTTTGGATGACGGCACGGGCGGCCGACACCGCGTCCCCCCCGCCCTTCATCTCGATGGTGTCGAAGTGCGGGCGGTTGGCGATGTGGTAATCCGGGTTGAGCTCGCCCCGCACCATGTCGCCGGGCTTGAAGTCGACGAAGCGGTAGGGGCCGGTGCCCACGGGCTTCAGATTGGCTGGCGCGTCGCGGGACTTGGCGCCGCTGTAGTCGGCAAAAAGATGCTTCGGAATGATCATGCCGCGCGCCCCGATGAAGGCGTCAGCCCAGAAGGGCGTCGGCTTGACGAACACGACGCGGACCGCGAAGTCGTCGACCTTCTCCACCTTGACGTCCTTGTAGCTGCCGATGGTGGTGGCGGCAGTCGCCGGATCGGACGCGTATTGCCAGTTGAAGATGACGTCGTCGGCGCTGAACGGCTTGCCGTCGTGCCACTGCACGCCGCGCTTGAGTTTCCAGGTTACCGACAGGCCGTCGGCCGCGATCCCGCCGTTCTCGCGGCTTGGAATCTCGGCGGCAAGCACCGGGAACAGCTCGCCGTCCGGATCCCATCCGGCGAGCGGCTCATAGAAGATGCGCGTGGCGTCCTGGTCCTTGGTGCCGACTGCGAAATGTGGATTGAGCAGGGTCGGGCCCTGCCACCACAGAACCTTGACCGCCCCGCCGCCGCCGCGCTTCGTGGGCTTGTACTCGAACGGCCGGCGCTCCGATGCTACGCCCGAATAGGCCAGCATCTGGCTCGCCATCGGCGCCGTGAGCCCAACGGCGACCATCCTGTGCACGAAATCTCGGCGCGTCAGCTTGCCGACCTTCACCTCGGCGATCAGACCGCGCAATGTTTGCTCGTCCATCTTCAGTCTCCCTCTGATGGCTTCCGGCGCTTGCCTCGTGTCGGGCGGCATTCTTTTGCCGGGCCAAGAACCGTCTGGCGTCAAGCAGAACAGGTCGAAGCGATGTGGTCAACGCGCAAATATGCGGCAGGCGAATCGGAACGACGCCCGCGCTGCGCCGCCCTGGGTAGTCAGGTCCGGCGCAAGACACTACATTAGGTACGCGGGGCTGCGGGGTGCGTCAGAGCCAATTCCCCGGGGCCTTATCGATCCTGAAGGGAGCTGTCCCTGACCGGGCTCGTGGGCTCGGACATATGGCGCCCACCTACTTTCGTAGGGAACCCGGGATCGAGTGCTCCGACGGCCTCGGCGGCTCCGCACGGCTTCCTTGCCGGCCCGCAGCCGGCTATCCACCGCGGATGCAATCCTCGCTCGTCCTGGCGGAGAAATCGGCGCTGCGCGACGCCGCCCTGGCGCGCCGCGACGCGCTGCCGGCGGTCGAGCGCGCGGCCGCCGCCGAGGCGCTCGCAACGCGCGGGTTGCCGCTTGCGCTTTCGCCGGGCATGGTGGTGTCCGGCTTCTCCCCAATGCGTAGCGAAATCAATCCAGTCCCCCTGATGCGCCGCCTCGCCGATGGTGGCGCGACGCTCGCTTTGCCGGTCGTGCAGGGTCGCGGCCATCCGCTCGCCTTTCGCGCCTGGTCGTTCGGCGACCCGCTGGTCCCGGGGGTATGGGGGATCCGCGAGCCGGCCGCGCAGGCGCCGACAGTGGCGCCGGACCTGCTGCTGGTCCCGCTGGCCGCGTTCGACCGCCGCGGCCATCGCCTCGGGTACGGCGGCGGCTACTACGACCGCACCATCACCGCGCTGCGCGGCCTCAAGGCGATCGTCGCAGTCGGACTCGCGTTTGCCGCCCAGGAGATCGTGCGCGTGCCCGACATGCCCTACGACGCGCGGCTCGACTTCGTGCTCACCGAGCGCGAGGCGATCGACTGCCGCGGAGTCTGACCGCATGCGCATCCTGTTCGTGGGCGACGTGGTCGGGCGCAGCGGGCGTACGGCTCTGGCCGAACGGCTGCCCGGTCTGATCGCCGACTGGGAGCTCGACTTCGTGGTGGTCAACGGCGAGAACGCGGCCGGGGGGTTCGGAATCACCGAAGCGATCCATCAGGAAATCCTCGATGCCGGCGCCGACGCGGTGACGCTTGGCAATCACGCCTGGGACCAGCGCGAGGCGCTGGTGTTCATCGAGCGCGCGCCGGCCCTGATCCGGCCCGTCAACTATCCGCCCGGTGCGCCCGGCCGCGGCGCCGCGGTGTTCCCGGCCCGGAACGGCGGCCGCGTGCTGGTGATCAATGCCATGGGCCGCATCTTCATGGACCCGCTCGACGATCCGTTCGCGGCGGTCGAGCGCGAGGTGCAGGCCTGTCCGCTGGTGCGCGGCGCCGACGCAATCCTGGTCGATATCCATGCCGAGGCGACCAGCGAGAAGCAGGCGTTCGGCCACTTCTTCGACGGTCGCGTCAGCGCGGTGATCGGAACCCATACCCACGCCCCGACCGCCGATCATCAGATCCTTCCGGACGGCACCGCCTTCATGTCGGACGTCGGCATGACCGGAGATTACAATTCCGTGCTCGGGATGGTGAAGGACGAGCCGCTCGGGCGCTTCCTGCGCCGCATCCCATCGGCGCGCTTCGAGCCGGCGATGGGACCGGCCACGCTGTGCGCGCTGGCGGTCGAGACCGATGACGCGAACGGGCTCGCCACGCGCATCGGGGCGGTGCGTCTCGGCGGCCGGCTCGAGCAGGCGCGCCCGACGTTCTGGGACTAGTGCGCCGAACCCGAAGTTTCGCACATCCCTGCCGCGGGCTCCGATTGCGAGCTTCGGTATCGGGGCACGAGCCGGTGCGACTTCTGGATTTTGCGCCGTCGCGGCCCTATAAGCCGCGCATCATGGATCGGAACCGGCGTGGGCTGCGCGCGCGGCGCGCGGGAGCGCATGGTCGAGCGAGCGAGAGGCATGGCCGGGCATTCGCAATTCAAGAACATCATGCACCGGAAGGGACGGCAGGATGCCGCCCGCTCGAAACTGTTCTCCAAGCTGGCGCGCGAGATCACGGTCTCGGCCAAGCTCGGCCTGCCCGATCCGGCGATGAATCCACGGCTGCGCGCCGCGGTGCTGGCGGCGCGCGCCGAGAACATGCCGAAGGACAATATCGAGCGCGCCGTCAAGAAGGCTCTGGGCGGCGACGCCGAGAGCTATGACGAGATCCGCTACGAGGGCTATGGACCGGGCGGCGTCGCGGTGATCGTCGAGGTCCTGACCGACAACCGCAATCGCACCGCCTCCGACGTGCGCGCGAGCTTCACCAAGAGCGGCGGCTCGCTCGCCGAGACCGGGGCGGTGTCGTTCATGTTCGACCGGGTCGGCGTCATCGAGTTTGCGCCCGCGGTGGCGAGCGCGGACGCCATGCTGGAGGCTGCCATCGAGGCCGGTGCCGACGACGTGGTGTCGAGCGAGGCCGGGCACGAGGTCTATGCGACGCAGGATTCGCTGCGCGAGGTGGCGAAGGCGCTGGAAGCGAAATTCGGCGAGCCGCGCAAAGCCGCGCTCACCTGGAAACCGCAGACCACGGTCGCGGTCGACGACGAGCAGGGCGAGCGGCTCTTGCGCCTGATCGAGACCTTGAACGAGCATGACGACGTGCAGAACGTCTATGCCAATTTCGAGGTCTCGGACGCGCTGGTCGCGAAGATGAGCGCGTGAGGCGCCTCGCGGGCCACCTCGCTCACCGCAGGAATCGATCGAACAGCGGCATGCTGGCGAGCGCGGCCGCCGCGATGATGGCGTAGGCGATGCGCCGGTAGGTGCCTTCGGACGCGAAGCGAAATATCCGGCTGCCGAGCCACATCGAGAAGATGTGCAGCGGCCCCGCCATCAGGGCGAGCGCGATCACCGGCGCGGTAAACAGCCCGTGGGCGACGTAGGTGACGATCGAGCCGGCGGCGAAGATGGCGAAATAGCAGATGAAGTTCGCGCGCAGCACCGCGGGCTCGTGCATGCTGCCGAGCCAGTAGAGGATGATCGGCGGTCCGGAGACCTGGATGGCGCCGCCGAAAGTTCCGGCCAGCAGTCCGACCATGATCGTCACGATCAGCAGCGGGCGGCCGTGGTAGCGCCAGCCCGACATCAGGACCGGCAGCAGCAGCGCGATGAACAGCGCGATGCCCCAGCGCAGCAGGACCGGATCGGCATATTGCAGGATCAGCGTGCCGAACTGCGCCGCCACCAGGGCGGCCGCAACCATCGGAAGGACCTCGCGCCACTGCGCCTGCCGCCAAACCCCGAATGCGAACGCCAGGCCGGTCGCGAGGTCGATCAGCAGGAACGAGGCCGCCGCGACGCGAGGATCGTACACCGCCGCGGTGAGCGGAACGTAGATCAGCGCCGAGCCGAAGCCGGAGAAACCGCGCACCAGGCCCGACAACGCGGAGATCGCGGCGACCGCGAGGAAGCGCCGGTCCGCGGCGACCGCCGCAAAGGTCGAGCTGTCGGGAAGGTCGATCACGCGCAGGTTGCCCCGTTGGCTGTTAGCAGGAGAGCATCCGCGCCACTAGCCGGTATCCCGTGCGTGCGGCTATTTACGACCGCGTGATCCGTCATCCGATTCGCATCCTCGGTATCGACCCGGGCCTTCGTCGCACCGGCTGGGGGATCGTTACGGCCGACGGCAACCGGCTCGCCTTCGTGGCCTGTGGCTCGGTCCAGACCGATGACAAGGCGGCGCTCGCACTGCGTCTGGTCGCCATCCACGAGGGCTTGCGCCGCGTGGTTGCCGAGTTCCGGCCGCATGAGGCTGCGGTCGAAGCGACGTTCGTCAACCGCGACGCCACCGCGACGCTCAAGCTCGGCCAGGCGCGCGGGATCGCGCTGCTGGTGCCGGCGCAGGCCGGGTTGTCGGTGGCCGAGTACGCCCCCAACCTGGTGAAGAAGACGATCGTCGGGGCCGGCCACGGCCAAAAGGCCCAGATTCGCATGATGATCGGCGTGCTGCTGCCGAAGGCTGATCCTCCGAGCGAGGATGCCGCCGACGCGCTGGCGATCGCCGTAACCCACGCGCATCACCGCACGAGCGCGGTCGTGCGGGCCGCCCGTGGATGATTTCGTCCACAGGCGGTGGTTGGACCCAAGAAAAATCCGCTATGGTTGGCCACGCGTCGGGAGGGCGGCGTCGTTCGAGACGGGCTTCGCCCCGCTCCTCGGGATCACGTTGCCGGATTGTTGCCGTGATCCCGCGGTGCGAAGGGTAAGGCCGGGCCCCGAATGGACGATATGACAACCACATGATCGGCAAGCTCAAAGGCATCATCGAGAGCTACGGCGAGGATTCGGTGGTCGTCGACGTCAACGGCGTCGGCTACGTGGTGCATTGCTCGGCGCGCACGCTGCAGGCGCTGCCGGCGGCGGGCGAGGCGGCGACGCTTTCGATCGAGACCCATGTGCGCGAGGACCAGATCCGGCTGTTCGGATTCATCACCGACCTCGAGCGCGAATGGTTTCGACTGCTGCAGACCGTGCAGGGTGTCGGCACGCGCGTGGCGCTCTCGGTGCTCGGCACGCTCAAGCCCGCCGATCTCGCCACTGCGGTCGCGATGCGCGACAAGGGCTCGATCGCGCGGGCGCCGGGCGTCGGGCCGAAAGTGGCGGAGCGGATCTGCACCGAGCTCAAGGACAAAGCTCCGGCCTATGCGACGGTCGACCCGGCGGTGATCCGGCTCTCCGGCGCGCTCGACGAGAAGCGGGCGCCGCAGCCGGTCAGCGACGCTATCTCGGCGCTGATCAATCTCGGCTATGGTCAGCCGCAGGCGACGGCGGCGATCGCGGCCGCAACTCGGGAGGCCGGAGAGGCGGCGGACGCGTCGCGCCTGATCCGGTTGGGGCTGAGGGAGTTGAGCAGGTGAACGACGAGTCGCGGCCGGGGTTCGAGATCCGACCGATGAACGACCGCAGGCAGCTGGAAGAGCTGTTGCGGCTGCGTTGGCCGGACGAGAACCTGATCATTCGAGGCCAGTTCGTGCGGCCCGAAGACGTCGAGGGCCTCGGCTATTTCACCAACGACCGGCTGCATGGAATTGCGACCTGGATGCCGCACGGCAAGGTCATGCACATCGTCGCGGTCAACGCCTTCACCGAGCTGCGCGGCGTCGGCATCGCCCTGATCGACGCCATGAAGGAGCATGCCCGCCGGCACGGCATGACATGCCTGCGGGCGACGATCAGCAACGACAATGTGGTGGCGTTGCGCTTCTACCAGAAGCGCGGCTTTCGCGTGACCGCGCTGCATCGCGGGATTTACGACGCCATGCGCGCCATGAAGCCTTCGATCCCGCGCACCGGCCTGGACGGCATCCCGATGAGCGACGAATTCGAGCTGGAGCTGGAGCTGTGAGCGCGCGCGTGGTCTGGTCGGCGGGAGAGAGCCAGTGAACGACACCAAGCCCGCGTTCGAGATCCGCCCGATGACGGATCGCACCGCGCTCGAGGAGATGCTGCGCCTGCGCTGGAGCGACGGCACGATCTTCGTGCGCGGCCGGCTGCTCGGGCCGCAGGACGTCGAGGCGTTCGGCGCGTATTTGGACAACCGCCTGCAAGGCATCGTCACCTGGCGGGTCGAGGAAGGCATCCTCTACATGCTGACGATGAACAACATTACCGACCGGCGCGGCGTCAGCACCTCGCTGGTCAAGGCCGTGATGGCGATGGGACGCGAGAAGGGCTTCACCTTCATGCGCGCGCTTCTGACCAACGACAACTGGCCGGGGTTCCGGTTCTATCAGAAGCGCGGCTTTCGCATCGTCGGCGTCCACACCGGCGTGGTCGACATGATGCGCCAGCTCAAGCCGTCGATTCCGGTAAGAGGCGTCGACGGCATACCGATGCGCGACGAGATCGAGTTGGAGATCGTGCTTTGACCGCCGCGCGCCGCCTCGTGACCGGCGAGCGCCGGGACGACGACGCGGCCGAGGCTTCGCTGCGGCCGCAGCGCCTGTCGGAATTCATCGGCCAGAGCCAGGCGCGCTCCAACCTCGACGTGTTCATCAAGGCGGCGCGGGCGCGGGCGGAGCCGCTCGACCACGTGCTGTTCGTCGGGCCCCCCGGACTCGGCAAGACCACGTTGGCGCAGATCGTGGCGCGCGAGCTCGCCGTCAACTTCCGGGCCACGTCCGGCCCGGTGATCGCCAAGGCCGGCGACCTCGCCGCGCTGTTGACCAATCTCGAGGACCGCGACGTCCTGTTCATCGACGAGATCCATCGGCTCAATCCTGCGGTCGAGGAAATTCTCTATCCGGCGATGGAGGATTTCCAGCTCGACCTGATCATCGGCGAGGGCCCGGCCGCGCGTTCGGTCAAGATCGATCTGGCGCGCTTCACCCTGATCGGGGCGACCACGCGAGCCGGGCTGTTGACGACGCCGCTGCGCGACCGCTTCGGCATTCCGATCCGGCTCAATTTCTACACCGAGCCGGAGCTCGAGCTGATCGTCAAGCGCGGCGCGCGCGTACTCGGCATCGGCATCACGCCCGACGGCGAGAACGAGATCGCGCGGCGCGCGCGCGGCACCCCGCGCATCGCCGGACGGCTGTTGCGCCGGGTGCGCGATTTCGCGCACGTCGATGGCGCCGAGGCGATCGACCGCGCCGCCGCCGACCGCGCGCTCGGGCAGCTCGAGGTCGACGCCGCCGGGCTCGATGCCATGGACCGGCGCTACCTCTCGACGATCGCGCTCAACTACGGCGGCGGGCCGGTCGGCGTCGAGACGATCGCGGCGGCGCTGTCGGAGCCGCGCGATGCCATCGAGGACATCATCGAGCCGTTTTTGATCCAGCGCGGCTTCGTGCAGCGCACCCCGCGCGGACGCCTGCTGACCTCGCACGCCTTCCGCCATCTCGGCCTCGCCGAGCCGGCGCGCGATCCCGGGCAGTTTCAGCTGTTCGGGCAGGCGGAGGGAGAAGATTGAGTTCGCCCGAGCTTGCCGGCCGGATCCGCGATGGCCGCCACGTGCTGCCGGTTCGCGTCTATTACGAGGACACGGATTTTTCGGGCGTGGTCTATCACGCCAGCTACTTGCGCTTCATGGAGCGCGGCCGGACCGATTACCTGCGGCTGCTGGGGATCGATCATCGCGGCCTGTTCGAGCAGGCCGGACCGCAGGCGCCTGGCTACGCCTTCGTGGTTCGCTCCATGCAGATCGAGTTCCTCAAGCCGGCGCGCATGGACGACGTGCTCGAGATCGTGACCGCGCCCGAGGAAGTGAAAGGCGCGTCGATCGTGCTGAGCCAGCGCGTCGCCCGGGACGGTGAAACGCTGGTCGACGCAAAGGTGCGCTTCGCGTTGGTCTCCGGCGGCAAGGCCCGGCGCATCCCGGAAGCACTGCGGATCGCGATCGAGGCGGATCGACGCGCCCATTCGAGCAGTGACCGGCAGGCGACCAAGGGGCGCGGACCCTGACGCGCGTGACGACGCATGCCGTCGTCGGCGAGACCCCTGCCAACAGCACCCCGGTCGCCAGGCGGTCGCAAGCACTGCGCCCCGCGCACAGCTACATTCCCGCCGTTGCGATTGTGATCGGTCGCCGGCTGCGGTACAATCTGCGATAGATTTATCGTCGTCAGAACTCGCATGGTGCAAGGCCCCGCAGGTCTCCTTCGGCGTTGGGCGCGTGCGGCGGCGATTTGTGCCGTGCTGGCGTCGGCCGGGGCCGTGCCGACCAGGGCGCAACCAGCGGCACCGCCGGGCGTCGAAGTTGCCGACGTTCCCCTCGTCGCATGGGTCGCGGCGCGCCTGCATGCGCTACCCGACACCTTGACGACGTTTGCGGTCGACAGCGCCCGACTGCGGAGTTTCCGCCGGCTGGCCGCGGCCCTCGCCGACCAGGATTGGAACCGGGCCCGTGGGCTTGTCGATGTGCTCGACTATCAGCTTGTCGCAATCCGGGAAGGCGGGCGCTGGTTCGTCGTCGCCTCCGACCGCAGCATGACCGGCCGCGATCCGACCATCGTGATCAATGTATCGGCGGCCAAGGACGTCGTCGTGACGGCTCCGCACGTGCCTTCCGAGACGGGCACGGGCGAGCAGGCGGTCACGCTGCTCCGCGAACTGGCCGGGCGGGCTGCCGTCGTTTCCGGGGCGCATCGCTGCGCCAGCCGACGTTTCACGGCGTGCGACGGCTTCACCGCCGTGTGCGGCCAGGACGAGGCCTATCGCGACTCCGACCCGGGCCACAATGTCGGGACGCTGTTTCATGCCGCCCATGTGATCCTGGCGGAAGCGTGGAGCGGGGCCGTGGTCGTCTCGCTCCACGGCATGCGGGCAGACACCAGCGGGGTGCGCACTTCGCTCATCATTTCAAATGGCACAAGGGCGCCAGACACGAGCCGGCAATCGGCGGCGACAAGGCTAAGGCTGGCGCTCGATCCCGTGGCCTCGCATCCTGGAGCAGTGGTCAGCTGCAATCTGCCGGCCGACGCGGTCCATCAATTTCGCCCGCTGTGCGGCTACACCAACGTGCAAGGCCGGCACGTCAATGGCAGCGCCGACGCATGTCGCGGCAACCTTGAGGTGGGAACCGGCCGCTTCATCCATCTGGAGCAGGATTGGAGCGTGCTTGGGCCCTATGCGCTGGGCTGGCTGAACGTGCACGAGCATCCGTTCAGCAAAGCCTTCATCGAGGCGCTGAGGAGCGTCGTTCCTTCGGTCGGCCGCTGACTGACCGGAGTACCGCTCAGCCTACCCTCCCGCCGGGGCTCAACTTGGAGGAGCGCTGCGACCACCATAGCGCCAGCGGCCCGAGCAGAATGCCGACGGCGAGCAGCCCGAAAGCCGCCGCCCATCCGGACGCGCTCATCGGGCCGCCGCCGGCGTCGAGCGCGATGCCGGCCGCCCATGCGCCGACAGCCGAGAGCCCGAAACCGACGGTCGAATGCAGCGCCATGGTGGCGCCGCGGTTGGCCGCAACGGCGCTCTGCGTCATTCCCGACGTCAGCGCGCCGGAGTCGCCGTTCACGCTCACCGCATGCATGAGCACCAGCGGCAACAGCAGATAAGGTGAAAGGCCCGCGCACAGGCCGATCGTGAGCACCAGCATGGCCGAGGCGATCATGACCGTAGTGATCGCGCGATGGCGACCGAACCGGAGCGCTGCCTCGTTGCCGAGGATGCTCGCCGGCATCGCGAGCAGCGTCACCAGCACGCTGACCGCAACGGGCGCGAGCAGCGCCGAGCCGCCGTTCTGCGCCACCACGAAAGTCCAGAAGGCGACGATCCAGGTGCGCATGCCGTAAAGCTCGAAGCAGTGCGCACCGTAGCCGAGCACATAGCCGAGCGCCGCGCGGTTTCGGAACACGGGCCGGAAGTCGAGCAGGTGGCCGGGCGCGGGCGCCGGTTTCGAGGGCGCGAGCATCAGACAGGCGATGATCATGCCGAGCGGGCCGAGGCTGGTGACGAAGAACGCCGCGCGCCAGCCGATGTAGTCGGCGACAAGCTGCGCGACCAGGAACGAGAGCCCGACCCCGAACGAATAGCTCGATGTGTAGAAAGTGATGACGCGCGAGGATTCGCCGGCGGTGAGCCGGTCGGTGAGCGCCTTGAGGCCCGGCATGTAGGCGCCGGCGAATCCGATGCCCGCCACCCCCCAAAGCAGAATCGCCGACACGAGCCCGTCGGCCAGGAGCCCGAATGCCGCGGTGGCAAGCCCGCTCAGGGTCGAGCCGGCGAGCAGGATCGCCCGCGCGTCGATGCGATCGGTCAGCGTCGCCAGGATCGGCACCGCCAGCATGTAGCCGAACGAATAGGCGCTCGCCATCAGGCCGGCCTGCGCGCCGCTCAAACCCCAGAGCGGGATCAGGTGCTGGGCCATGATGGCGGGCACGACCACGTGCGGCAGCAGGTTCCCGACCTGGCCGAGGCACATGGCGATGACGAGAGCCCGGCCGGTCAGATGCATCGCCGACCGCGCCTTCCGACGTCCGGCAAGGACGGATTGGCCGCGCCGAATGCGGGACCGACGCGTTGGATCAAGCGATCAGGAAGCACAGCGAGGATAAGTTCTACCGATTCGGCTGCGCCAGGATACGGACTTCGCCGGCGGCCAATCGCACGCGAAGCGCATGGATTGTCCCGTGCGACGGCGTCGCGCCTAGCACGGTCGCGTCGGGAATTCGTTCGACCGCGGTCGTCTGCGTGCTCGCGGTGCTGGAGAACAGCGTCGCAAAAACCGCGTCAGGCCGGTTCAGCGTGGCATCGATCAGCACCGATACCTCGATCCCGGCGTCGGCATTGGCATTGAGCACGACGACGGTTTCGCGTTCGCTCAGGATCCGCGAGAACGCCAGCACGCCGGGGGTGAAGGTGGATGGGCCGAAGTTCTTGCCGTCCCCCGACACCGGCCGAAAATATTGCCGTCCGTAGCGCAGGGCGGGGTTGTCGGCGCGCACGCGCGCGATCTCGCTCACGGCGAGATAGAACGGATGGCTCTGGTCGAATGCATCCGGTTTCCCCCACAGCGCCTCGCGTACGTGCTGATCCGACGACCCGCTGCCGGATAGCCCCTGCTCGGTGCCGTAATAGACGCACGGAATGCCCTGCAGCGAGAACAGGCATGCCAAACCGGCGATCGTCTGGCCGTCATAGCGGTGAGGATTCATGGTTGTCGAGAAACGTGACGAAGAACCGGCCAGCTTCACCATGCGAGCTGATCACGCCTTTCTGGACGCGCTTTCTGAGATCGAACACTTCGGCGATCTCGGTCGGCGGAGCCAGGCCCTTGGCGACGCCCGGCAGGCGGTAGAACAGCGGGAAGTCGAGCGCGGCATCGACACCGACCATGTCGCCGCCGTCGTTGGTGCGGCGGCCGACGAAGTGGGCGATCTTGTACTCATCGTCATAGACTTCGCCGAAGGTGAAGAAGTTGCGCTTTCCGATCTCGAGCGCGAACTCGCGCATCGCGTTGCCGAACAGCAGAGCGAAATCAGGCTCGACATATTTGAGCGTATCGATGCGGAAGCCGTCGACGTCCCATTTCGCGATCGCGTGTTGATAGCAGCGGATCAGTGCGGAACGTACGTCGGGGCGACTGGTGACGAATTCCTTGAGCGATTCGAAGTCGCCGCCGGCTTCACCGCCCTTGCCCTGGCGGCGGAAGGCGGCGTTGAAGCGAAGCTCGTCCGGCCACACGGCGGCATGCGCCGACAGGCGCGGATCGCCGGCGGCGGGCGCATCCGACCAGTCGGCGACTACCTTGCCGTCGGCGCCGCGCCAGCGGATCGCGTAGCCGCGCTCGCGCCAGGGCGCGTCGGCCGCCACCGAGCCGTCGTCGAGGACATACCCGAACACGTCGCCGGCGTGGTTGAGGACGACGTCCATGATCACGTGCATGTCGCGGGCGTGGGCCTCGTCGACCAGGCGCCGCAATTCGCCGTCCGGATCGGATCGGTCCGATGCAAACCGCGGATCGACGCGCAGAAAGTGCTGGATGCCGTAACCGTGGTAGCTGCCGTCCTGTTCGGCGCAGTTCTGCAATACCGGGCTGAGCCAGATGGCGCCGACCCCGAGCCGGGCGAGGTAGTCGAGGCGCTGGCGCAGACCCTCGATGGTACCGCCCTGGAATCCGCCGAACGGCTCGCTCCATGTTGCACGCGGAGGCGCGGCGGGATTGTTGAAGCGATCGACCAGCACGAAATAGACCCAGCGATCGCGCCAATCCGTTGGCGAGGGGAAGGGCTGCGCGATCGCCACATCATGTCCGTCGATCCGGACCGTGCGGCGGCCGGGTGTGCGCGCATCGGCAAGCGCCCTGTCGACGGCGGCACTGTGGACGGATGTCGGCATCGATCCTCCCGGCGCGCTTGCGGCGAGCTAACCCGCTTCGAAGTTGCTCGTTCCGGCGGCAGTCGCGGCAATCGCGGGCGGCCGCGATGCCGGATGCGCGGTAACCCATCCTTAACCACAAATGCCGCTGGTTAGGGATGAATCGACCGGGGAAGCCCTAGTTTGGACAAATTTGGCTCGGAAGCCGGACTGGCCGTCCTGGTCAGCGGGTTGGGGCGAAGTTCGGTTATCAGCGGCGCCCACCGCAGTGCGCGCCGCCCCCCAAGGTCCGCACCAGGGCCGCGCCGGTCAGCACATGCGTTCTTAGAGGACCGCCCATGAATCCTGCCGACGTGGTGCAGGCGGTGCCGCTGTCATCGTCCGATCTGTCGATCTTCGGCTTGTTCTGGAGCGCCCATTACATCGTCAAGGCGGTCATGGTCGGGCTGTTGATCTGCTCGATCTGGGTGTGGGCGATCGTCATCGACAAGTTCCTGCTGTACGGCCGCACCAAGCGGGCGATGAACCGCTTCGAGCAGGCGTTCTGGTCCGGCCAGTCGCTCGAGGAGCTCTACCGGTCGTTGTCGTCGCGCCCGACCCACTCGATGGCGGCATTGTTCGTCGCCGCCATGCGGGAGTGGAAGCGGAGCTTCGAGGGGCCGGCTAAGTCGTTCGCCGGTCTACAGATGCGCATCGAGAAGGTGATGGACGTGACGATCACGCGCGAGGTCGAGCGGCTCGAGCGCAACCTGCTTGTGTTGGCGACGGTGGGCTCGGCCGGCCCCTTCATCGGGTTGTTCGGTACCGTCTGGGGCATCATGACGAGCTTCCAGTCGATCGCCGCCTCCAAGAATACGTCGCTGGCGGTGGTCGCTCCGGGCATCGCGGAAGCCCTGTTCGCGACCGCAATTGGCCTGATTGCTGCCATTCCGGCGACCATTTTCTATAACAAGTTCATCTCCGAGGTGAACAAGCAGGCCCAGCGCCTGGAGGGATTTGCGGACGAGTTCGCCGCGATCCTGTCCCGGCAGATCGACGAGCGGGCCTAGGGTTCAGACGAGGGGACTTGACCGGACATGGGGGCCAACGGCACCGGCGCTACGGTCGCGGTCGGCAAACGGCGTCATCGGCGCGCCAAGGTCATGAGCGAGATCAACGTCACGCCGTTCGTCGACGTGATGTTGGTGCTGCTCATCATCTTCATGGTCTCGGCGCCGCTGCTCACCGTCGGCGTACCGCTCGACCTGCCGCAGACCCAGGCCAAGGGCCTCGACCAGGACCGCGAGCCGCTGACCGTCTCGGTCAACCTCAAAGGCCAGGTCTTCCTGCAGAACTCCGAAATCAAGGTCGACGAACTGGTGCCGAAGCTGCAGGCGATCACGCAAGCGCGCGGCGGCCTCGACGAGCGCATCTACGTGCGCGGCGACCGCAAGGTCGACTACGGCACGGTGATGAAGGTGATGGGTCGGCTCTCGACCGCCGGCTACCGCCGGGTGGCGTTGGTGACGGAGGTCGAGCAGGGGTCGTGAAGATCTTGGGGCGCATGAAAGGTGGCTTCACCATCTCGACCATCGCGCACGCGGCAATCCTGCTGTGGGCGCTGGTGGTGTTCGCGGTGAAACCATTCAGGGTGCCGCCGGCCGAATCGATGCCGGTCGACATCGTCTCGATTGCCGATTTCTCGGAGATGATGGCCGGCGCCAAGAACGCGCCCAAGAAGGAGGCACCGAAGCCGCTGGTCGACAAAGTCGCCGAGGCCAAGCCCGCCGAGGACGCGACCGCCAAGGTGTCGGACAAAGAGCTGACCACCGCGTCCGCGCCGAAGGAGGCGCCGCCGGAGGCGAAGCCGCCTGAACCCAAGCCGAAGCCTGCCGAAGCCAAGAAGGAGCCGGAGAAGAAGCCCGAGGTCGAGTCGCTGCAGAAAGCCGACAAGAAGGACGAGAAGAAAGAGCCGAAGAAGGAGGAGGTCAAGCTCCCCCCGAAGAAGCCCGAGCCGAAGAAGGAGGTGGCCGAGAAGAAGCCGACCCAGGAGCAGCCGAAGTTCGACGCCGACCGCATCGCCGCGCTGCTCGACAAGCGCCAGCCGCAGCGGCTCGCGGCCGCCGGCAACATGCTCAGCCCGGCGCCGTCGCTCGGCGCCGCCACCGGCAGCGCGCCCAGGCTGACGATGAGCGAGATCGAAGCGTTGCGCGCGCGCATCCAGCAATGCTGGAACCCGCCGGCGGGCGCGGCCGACGCGCGCGACATCATCGTCGAGCTCCGCATCCGCTTCAATCAGGATGGATCGCTGGCCGGGCCGCCGACGGTGAGCAACCGCGGCAGCAGCAGCTACTTCCAGGTCGCGGCCGAGAGCGCGATGCGCGCGGTCGTGCGCTGTGCGCCGTACACGTTCCTTCCGATCGCGAAATACGATGCCTGGAAGGACGTCGAGGTGACTTTCGATCCGCGTGAAATGTACCGCGGCTGACCAGCCTTTGCCGGCCCGCAATGTAGAAGACCAAGACGCGATGAAGCCGAAGGACTCCACTCATTCCCTTGCCTGCCCGACTCGTCGCCGGGTGCTGCTCGGCGCCACCTGCGCCGGCGCGCTTGCTGCCGGATGGCCGCACCGCGCCGCCGCTCAGCTCAAGCTCGACGTCACGCAGGGCACCGTGCAGCCGATGCCGATCGCGATCCCGGATTTCGTCGGCGGCGGCGCCGCCGACGCCGAAGCCGCGCGCGGGGTCAGTCAAGTCATTACGTCGAACTTGCGCCGCTCCGGCCTGTTCGCACCGATCGATCCGGCCGCCTACCTGGAGAAGATCGTCAATCCCGACGTCGCGCCCAAATACCCGGACTGGCGCGTGCTCAATGCGCAGGCGCTGGTGACCGGCCGGCTGGCGCGCGGGGACGGCGGGCGGCTCAAGGCCGAGGTGCGGCTGTGGGACGTCTTCGCCGGCAAGCATCTCTGGGGTCAGCAGTATTCCGCCACCCCGGACAATTGGCGCCGGATCGCGCACATCATCTCGGATGCGATCTATGAGCGGCTGACCGGCGAGAAGGGCTACTTCGACACGCGGGTCGTATTCATTGACGAGACCGGGCCGAAGGATCGGCGCGTCAAGCGTCTCGCCATCATGGATCAGGACGGCGCCGCCGTGCGCTATCTCACGCGCGGCGAGGACTTGGTGCTCACCCCGCGGTTCTCGCCCTCGACGCAAGAGATCACCTACATGTCCTACGGGCAGGGTGACCCGCGGGTGTTCCTGCTCAATATCGAGACCGGGCAGCGCGAGGTGGTCGGCAACTTTCCCGGCATGACGTTCTCGCCGCGCTTCTCGCCCGACGGGCAGCGCGTGATCATGAGCCTGCAGCAGGGCGGCAATGCCAGCATCTTTGTGATGGACCTGCGTTCCAAGTCGACCACGCGTCTGACCGATGCGACCGCGATCGACACCGCTCCCTCCTACTCGCCGGACGGCGCCCGCATCTGCTTCGAATCCGATCGCGGCGGGCGTCAGCAGATTTACGTCATGGGGGCGAGCGGCGGGACGGCGCAACGCATCAGCTTCGGCCAGGATGGCTCCTATTCGACCCCGGTCTGGTCGCCGCGCGGCGACTACATCGCCTTCACCAAGCAGAGCCGCGGCCAGTTCGGCATCGGCGTGATGAAGCCGGACGGTTCCGGCGAGCGGCTGCTCACCGAGGGCTTCCACAACGAGGGTCCGACCTGGGCGCCGAACGGCCGCGTGCTGATGTTCTTCCGCGACCCTGGCGGCAATGCCGGCCCGGCGCTCTACACCGTCGACATCACCGGCCGCAACGAGCAGCGGATCCCGACGCCGAGCTTCGCGTCGGACCCCGCCTGGTCGCCGCTGTTGTCGTGAGATCGATATCGCCGAGGCCCGACGCGCGCGCCGCGCGTTTACCTCGCGATAACCATTAACGGAGGTTTCAGCGACCCTGTGGCTTTTGCCGCGTTCCAGCAAGGCCTCGTCAAGGTTGACGGAACCTTCGCTTAACGAAGGCCCTGCTAGACCTTCGAGCACGTCCGGTGAGCCGGAAGAGGAGTCTCACGATGGCAGTTTTTCGCAATTTCCGTGCAGCCCACCTCGCGATCGCCCTGGTCGCAGCGTTTGCGCTCGGCGCTTGCGCCAGCAACCCGATGGATCAGAACCAGGTCGGCACGGCCGGCACCGCGGCTGCGGGCAGCGCCCAGGATTTCGTCGTCAACGTGGGCGACCGGGTGTTCTTCGAGACCGACTCGACCGAATTGACCGTGCAGGCGCGCTCGACGCTCGACAAGCAGGCGCAGTGGCTGCAGAGCTACAACCGCTATTCCTTCACCATCGAGGGCCACGCCGATGAGCGCGGCACGCGCGAGTACAACGTGGCGCTCGGCGCCCGCCGATCGCAGGTCGTGCGCGAGTACCTCGCCGCCCGCGGCGTCGATTCCTCACGGATGCGCACGATCTCCTACGGCAAGGAGCGACCGGTCGCGGTCTGCGACGATATCTCCTGCTGGTCGCAGAACCGGCGCGCCGTGACGGTGCTCAACGCAAGCTCGTGAGCCTCGTCCTTGATGCCAAACGAGCCGGCGCCGCCCAGCGCCGGCTTTTTGCTTGCGGGTCCACGAAATCTGCGCCAGTCACAATTTGGACGCAGCGATCCATAGACTGAATCCGGCCGTATCCAAAGACCGCCGCCGCCAATGACGCTTGCCGCCTATGCTCGTCGACGTGCCGCCGCGGGATTGTTCGCCGCGGTGCTTGTCGCCCATGGATCCGCCTTCGGGCAGGAGAGCCGCTGGGAATCCTTCAAGGAGGACGCCGGCGGCTTGTTCGGCTCGCTTTTCGGCAGCGAGCGCGCAAGCCGCGCCCGGCCCGACGAGCGGTCGACGGAAGTGGCCCAGATGTCCGCCACCGACCTGATGGTGCGGCTCGACCGCCTCGAAAACCAGATTCGACAACTCACCGGCGTCGTCGAGCAGCTGCAGTTCCGCAATCAGCAGCTGGAGCAGCAGCTTCGCCGGGCACAGGAAGACGCCGACCGGGGTGCGGGCGCTGGCCGGCCGCGGGCTGCGATGCCGCCAGGGCAGGCGGCGCCATCGCTGCCGCCGCCGGCCGCCCCGCGTGAGGGGCCCGGGCGTCGTTCGGATGCTTTCGATCCCAACGATAATCCGAATGCGCCGGGGTTGCCGCGTACGCTCGGCGCGTTGCCGTCGGGGCCCGGGGGGGTGCCGACGATCATCAGCGACGAACCGCCGATCGGTGCGCCGGGTGGGCGCCAGGCCGGCGCGCCGCTCGATCTGTCGACACTCGCCGACCGCGCGGCCAATGACCTCGACGTCGAGCCGAACGCGCCCCCTCCACGGGTCGCCGCCGCCCCCAGCGTCGAGCCGCGCAATATCCCGGGCCCGCTGCCGCCGCCGCCGCCGCGCACCCTGAGCGCCACCGGAGCGCAGTCGCCCGCGACCATGGCGCCGAGCGCGACGCCCCGGGATGAGCTGGCGCTGGCGCAGGGCTATATCCAGCGCAAGGAATACACCCTGGCCGAAGACGGCTTGCGCGAGTTCCTGAAGAAGTATCCCTCCGATCGGCTGGTGTCGGACGCGCACTACTGGTTGGGCGAGAGCCTGTTCCAGCGCCAGCGCTACCGGGACGCGGCGGAGTCTTTCTTGACCGTCTCGACCAAGTTCGAGACCAGCGGCCGCGCGCCTGAAGCATTGTTGCGCCTGGGGCAGTCGCTCGCCGCGCTCGGCGAGCGGGAAGCGGCATGCGCGACCCTTGGCGAGGTCAATCGCAAATTTCCGCGCGCGGCCAACAACGTGAAGCAGGGCGTCGAGCGAGAACAGAAGCGTGTCCGCTGCTGATCTGCGTGCCACGCCGGTCATCGACGATGAGCTCGATCGCCTGTTTGCGGTCTTCCCGTCGGACGGCCGCGTAATCCTTGCGGTATCGGGGGGAGCCGATTCGACCGCGCTCATGCTGCTGGCCCAGCGCTGGCGGTCGCGCCGGGCGCAGGGCCCCGACCTTGTCGTGACGACCGTCGACCATGGCCTGCGGCCGGGCTCTCGCGATGAGGCCGAACGGGTTGCCGCGTTGGCGCGCGCGCTCGGCTTGCCGCACCAATTGCTGACCTGGACGGGCGCCAAGCCGTCGACCGGAATCGAAGTCGCCGCGCGTGAGGCGCGCTACGCGCTGCTCGTCGGATATGCCGGCCAATGCGGGGCCGCGTGGTTGGCCCTCGCCCACACGCTCGACGATCAGGCCGAGACGGTCCTGATGCGACTTGCCGCGGGTTCCGCGCCCGCCGGACTCGCCGGCATGCGCGCGCGCGAGACACGGGCGGGGGTGTCGCTGCTGCGGCCTTTGCTCGGGATCCGCAAGGCACGACTTGTCGCCACGCTGCAGCATGCCGGCATTGGCTGGAGCGAAGACCCGACCAACGTCGATCAAGGCTTTGCGCGCGCGCGCCTGCGCGGCGCCCGCGGGGCGCTCGCGCGCGAGGGTCTCACACCCGAGCGCCTCGCGCGCTTGGCGCAGCGCATGGCGCGCTACGAGGATGTGGTCGCCGGCGGCGCGCAGGCCGCGCGCGAGGTGATCCGCCATCCGGAGCGGCCGGCGCGCTTGAACGGCGCAGCGCTCGCCGCGGTGCCGGAGGAATTGGCGTTGCGCGTGCTCGCGGCGGAAATCCGCGACACCGTGGGCGGCCGAGACCGGGGCCCGCAGCCGACGCGGTTGCACCGGTTGGAGGCGCTGTGGAGCGAGTTGCGGCCGGCCCTTCTGGCGGGGCACCATGCCAAGCGTACCCTCGGGGGGGCATTGATCACGGTCGAACCCGACCGTTCGGTGTCGATCACGCGTGCGCCGCCTCGCCGTGGCAAGCCGTCGGCGGTTGCAGCCGGCGCTCGAAAAGGCCCGCAGGCTCGTTCATCACGTGCGGCGGGAGCGACTTAGTTTCGGCCCTTTCCCTTGGCACGGCGGCTCCCGGGACTTACATTGGCTCAATGCATCCAAGTGGGTGAACTGCGGACCCACTGGCGTGAGCGAGGGGGGACGGCCGAAACTCGGCGTCGAAACAGGCACATCGGATGAATCCCAACCTGCGCAATTTCGCCCTCTGGGTGATCATCGTCCTGCTGCTGCTCGCGCTGTTTACCCTGTTCCAGAATCCGGGGCAGCGCACCAGTGCGCAGGACATCTCGTTCTCGCAGCTCTTGAATGAGGTCGATCAGGGCCGCGTGCGCGACGTCGTCATCCAGGGTCCGGAAATCCACGGCACCTTCACCGACGGCCGCAGCTTCAACACTTACGCGCCGAACGACCCCAGCCTGGTATCGCGACTCTACGGCAAGGGCGTGACCATCACGGCGCGGCCGGTCGGCGACAACGTGCCGTGGTTCGTATCGCTACTGTTGTCCTGGCTGCCGTTCCTGGCCTTGATCGGCGTGTGGATTTTCCTTTCCCGCCAGATGCAGGGCGCCGGCGGCAAGGCGCTCGGCTTCGGGAAGTCGCGCGCCAAGCTGCTCACCGAAGCGCATGGCCGGGTCACCTTCGAGGACGTCGCCGGCGTCGACGAAGCCAAACAGGACCTGCAGGAGATCGTCGAGTTCCTGCGCGATCCCGGCAAGTTCCAGCGGCTCGGCGGACGGATTCCGCGCGGGGTGCTGCTGGTCGGCCCGCCCGGCACCGGCAAGACCCTGCTCGCGCGCGCGATTGCCGGCGAGGCCAATGTCCCGTTCTTCACCATCTCCGGCTCGGATTTCGTCGAGATGTTCGTCGGCGTGGGCGCAAGCCGCGTCCGCGACATGTTCGAGCAGGCCAAGAAGAACGCGCCCTGCATCATCTTCATCGACGAGATCGACGCGGTCGGCCGCCATCGCGGCGCCGGTTTGGGCGGCGGCAACGACGAGCGCGAGCAGACGCTCAATCAGCTGCTGGTCGAGATGGATGGCTTCGAGGCCAACGAAGGCATCATCCTGATAGCCGCGACCAACCGGCCGGACGTGCTCGATCCGGCGCTCTTGCGCCCGGGCCGCTTCGACCGGCAGGTCATCGTTCCCAATCCCGACGTGGTCGGACGCGAGCAGATCCTCAAGGTGCATGTGCGCAAGGTGCCGCTTGCGCCCGACGTCAACCTCAAGACCATCGCCCGCGGGACGCCCGGCTTTTCCGGCGCCGATCTCATGAACCTGGTCAACGAGGCGGCGTTGATGGCGGCCCGGCGCAACAAGCGCATGGTGACCCAGATCGAGTTCGAGGACGCCAAAGACAAGGTGATGATGGGGGCCGAGCGCAAGTCGCTGGTGATGACTGAAGAGGAGAAGATGCTGACCGCCTATCACGAGGGCGGGCACGCGATCGTCGCGCTCAACGTCAAGGCCACCGACCCGGTGCACAAGGCGACCATCATCCCGCGCGGGCGCGCGCTCGGCATGGTCATGCAGCTTCCCGAGCGCGACAAGCTCTCGATGAGCTACGAACAGATGACCTCGCGGCTGGCGATCATGATGGGCGGCCGCGTCGCCGAGGAGATGATCTTCGGCAAGGAGAAGGTCACGTCGGGGGCGCAGTCCGACATCGAGCAGGCAACCCGCCTCGCCCGCATGATGGTGACGCGCTGGGGCTTCTCGGACGAGCTCGGCGCCGTCTCGTACGGCGAGAACCAGGACGAGGTCTTCCTCGGCATGTCGGTCGCCCGCCAGCAGAACGTGTCCGAGGCGACCGCCCAGAAGATCGACGGCGAGATCAAGCGGCTGGTGGAGGCCGCCCATGTCGAGGCACGGGAGATGCTCGAGCAGAAGCGTGCCGATCTCGAGGTGCTGGCCAAGGGCCTGCTTGAATTCGAGACGCTGACCGGCGAGGAGATCAAGGACCTGCTCGCCGGCAAGCGGCCGACACGCGAATCGGTGATCGAGCCGCAGGCGCCGCGCTCGTCGGCGGTGCCGACCGCCGGCAAGGGCCGCCCGCGCCCGGAGCCCGGGCCGATGGAGCCGCAGCCGCAGGCGTGAGCTAAACGGCAGGATCAGGCCGAAGCGCGTTCCTCGTTGCGGGCCTGCTCCTCGATCAGCCGCCTGATGCCGTGGAGCACGGCCCTGGCGTCGTTGTGCTCGCCCGGCCGCGCCGATTCGTACTTCTGCCTTGCAAGATCGATCAGGTTCTGGCGCACGAAGTTCGTCAGCCGTCGGTCGCGCTGCGGCTGCTCGGCGATCTGGCGCGCCAGCTCTTCCCCGACCGCGTGAATGGTTGCTTCGCGGTTGGTTTCCGACATCGCCCGCAGCAGCGCCGAAAAGTCCCTCGGCCGGATATTGAGCTCGATCTCGGTTTGGCCGCCTCCCTTCGAGTCGATGTGAAACCGGATGCTGAGTGACTTCGGCGTCGAACTGAGATCGACCTCGTCGGTCCCCTGCGACCAGTAGCGAGCCGTGACGCCACTGCGCAGGACGTTCGAATGGGTGAGGCGCATGGCAAAGATCCGGAGTTTTTCACGCTTTTCGACCAGGTGGTCGCCAACGACGATACGATTGTTCCGCGTCAGCCGTCGAGGTCGGATCGTCGCGTCGTCCGCGAGTTTGGCGCACTATCGGGCCGCAGGCGGCCAGACCCGCGCCACGATCGCCGCCAGGGCGCCGAGCATGGCGGCTGCCATGGCAACGACGGCCGGCCAACCGCCGTAGCTCCATGCAGCGCCCCCGAGCGCGCCGCCGACGCTGCCCCCGACGTAGAAGAACGTCACGTAGAGCCCCACTGCGGTCGAGGCGCCATCCCTGGCGGTCGTCGCCACATAGCTGGTCGCCGACGACTGGCACAGGAAACCCGTCGCCGAGATGATCGCCAGCCCGCCGATGATCATCGGCAGCGACGGCACCAGCGTGAGCGCAAGACCGCAGCCCCACACCGCCAGCACCGTGAGGACGAAACGGCGGCGGCCGAACCGTTGGACGGCGCGTCCGGTCAACGGCGTGACGAACGAGGCCGCCAGATAGACGACGAAGATCGAGCCCAAGAGCGCGGCCGAAAGATTGAACGGCGGCGCCGCCAACAGAAAGTTCACGTAGGTGAACACGGCGATGAAGTTGAACAGCACGCCGAACCCGACCAGATAGGTCGCGAGCAGCTGCCGGTTGCGCAAGTGCCGCAGCATCTGCGCGATCGCGGCCGCCAGGTTGGAAGCGCGCACGAAGCGTCGTTCGCGCGGCAGCAGAAACACGACGCCGATCGCACAGGCAAGCGTGAGGGCGGCGTCGGCCAGAAACGCGCCACGCCAACCGACCCAATCCGCCATCACCCCGGTGAGGAAGCGGCCGAGGAATCCCCCGAAGCTCGCCGCCGAAAAGTAGATGCCGGTCACGCCGGTCGATTCCGCCGGCGGCCACTCCTCGCCGATATAGGTGATGGCAACCGCGAAGACCGGGGGCAGCAGAATGCCTTGCACGAACCGCCAGGCGATCATGATCTCGAGCGTGGGGGCCAATGCCACCCCCACGGTCGGCACGGTCAGCGCCAGCATGGCGGCGGCAATGATGCGCTTGCGGCCGAGCACGTCGGCGACCGCGCCCATGAACGGCGCCACCAGCGCGATCGCCAGCGTCGTCGCCGTCACCGTGAGGCCGACTTGCGCGGGGCCGACAGCGAACTCTTGCGCCAGCAACGGCAACACCGCCTGCGGCGCGTACAGATTGAGGAACGTGGAGACGCCGGCCAACGCGATGGCCGCGTGCCGCAGATCAGGCCGCATCGACAACCCGTTGGGCTCCGGTTTTGGCGGTCGTCAGCATGCCCGGGAGGGGTCTGTGTTGACGAACGACGTCGCCGACGGACCCGGCGGCGGCGGTGCCGCGAGCGCCATCTTGGTTACCAAAAGGTTGACCTAACAAGGGCTTGTAAGGTTCGCTCACAAATCTTGAAAACTTCGCAACGGATCGCAGGGTATAATAGGCGTCAGGGTTTGGTTGCCAGCGTTAACAAATCGCGTTAAGCGCGTCGCGCCGGGAAGCGACGGGGCTTTGTTCGCAGCTGAGGCAAGCTCGACAAATCGCGCAAACAGATCAAGACGCGAGGATCGAGGGGGTCGATCGATGGTGCGGAAATACTTCGGGACCGACGGGATCCGGGGCAAAGCCAACAACGGGACGCTCAACGCCGAGCTCGCCATGCGGGTCGGCATGGCGGCGGGGCTCTTGTTCCAGCGCGGCGATCATCGCCATCGCGTGCTGATCGGCAAGGACACCCGGCTCTCCGGCTACCTGATCGAGAACGCGCTGACCGCGGGCTTCCTGTCGGTCGGGCTCGATGTGTTCCTGGTCGGTCCATTGCCGACGCCCGCGATCGCCATGCTCACGCGCTCGATGCGCGCCGACCTCGGCGTGATGATCTCGGCGTCGCACAATCCCTACGACGACAATGGCATCAAGCTGTTTGGTCCGGACGGCTACAAATTGTCGGACGAGATCGAACTGGAGATCGAGAAGCTGATCGACTCCGATCTCTCCAGGAAACTGGCGCGTTCGCCGGATGTGGGCCGCGCCAAGCGCATCGAAGGCGCCCAGGCCCGCTACATCGAGTTTGCCAAGCGCACCCTGCCGAAGAACCTCCAGTTCGATGGCTTGCGGGTCGTCGTCGATTGCGCGCACGGCGCCGCCTATAGCGTCGCGCCCGAGGCGCTGTGGGAGCTAGGCGCCGACGTGATCGCAATCGGCGTTGAGCCGGACGGTTTCAACATCAACAAGGAATGCGGCTCGACCGCGCCGGAGGTGCTGTGCCGCAAGGTGCGCGAGATGCGCGCCGACATCGGGATCGCGCTTGACGGCGATGCCGACCGCGTCGTGATCGTCGATGAGAAGGGCTATGTCGTCGATGGCGACCAGCTGATGGCGGTGATCGCCGCCAGCTTCAACGAGGACGGACGCCTGGCGCGCGACGGCATCGTCTCGACCGTGATGTCCAACCTCGGGCTCGAGCGGCACCTCGCGAGCATCGGCCTGACGCTGGCGCGCACGCCGGTCGGCGACCGCTACGTGCTCGAGCACATGCGCGAGCACGGGTTCAACGTCGGGGGCGAACAATCCGGCCACATCATTCTGTCCGACCACGCCACCACCGGCGACGGCTTCGTCGCCGCGCTGCAGGTCCTTGCCGTGGTCAAGCGGCAGGGGCGGCCAGTGTCGGAGGTGTGCCGCCGGTTCGAGCCACTGCCGCAGGTGATGAGAAACATCCGTTACCGGTCGGGCCGGCCGCTCGAGATGCCGCAGGTACGCGCCGCGATCGAGGGCGCGACGGCGCGGCTCAACGGCAATGGACGGCTGGTCGTGCGCCCGTCCGGGACCGAGCCAGTGATCCGCGTCATGGCTGAAGGAGACGACCTGGGTCTGATCGAAGAAATCGCCGATCAGATCGCGGGCGCCGTGACCGAGGCGGCGGCGGCCTAGCAGGCGCTGCCGCCCCCGCGGAGGCACGCCCGCCTGCGCGCCCGCCGGGCGGCCCCCGCGGTACATTAGAATACGTATAAAGTATTGATTTTGCTTGCCTTTCGGAAAGTGCTGCGATATTTGATGGCAAACGCAACCGATGAGTCCGTGCGCGGCCGATGATTGTCTGCTCCTGCAATGTGTTGAGCGATCGCGATGTGCGCGCCGCCGTCAACGGCCCGAGCGGACGTCCGCGCACGCCCGGCCAGGTCTACGGCTGTCTCGGCTGCAACGCCCACTGCGGACGTTGCGCCCGCACCATCAAGCGCATCATGGACGAGGCGCTCGGCAGCTGCCCAGCCGCGTGCAGCTGTTGCCCGGCCGGCCTCCACGGCGCCTGATCCTGCAGCCGCGAGGCCGCTCGGGCACCGCACCACACGGTTACCGAGAGAACCTTTTCGCCGTTGCGGAATTGTTGTTGACTGCCTCCCGCGGCAGCTGCAGGAGCGCGTCCGCCAGACAGCCGACATCCCGAGGAGCGGAAGATGAAGGGCGACCCCAAGGTCATCGAGTATCTCAATCGCGGGCTGCGCAGCGAGCTCACGGCCGTCAATCAATATTGGATCCATTACCGCATGCTCGACAATTGGGGGTTCAAGGCGCTGGCCAAGAAGTGGCGGGAAGAATCGATCGAAGAGATGCGGCATGCCGACAAGTTCACGGTGCGCATCATCTTCCTCGAAGGATTTCCCAACATGCAGGTGCTCGACCCGTTGCGCATCGGCCAGACCGTCAAGGAAGTGCTCGAATGCGATCTGCAGGCCGAGTTCGACGCCCGCGCGCTCTACCAGGAGGCGGCGACCTATTGCCATTCGGTCAAGGACTATCCAAGCCGCGAGCTGTTCGAGGAATTGATGAAGGATGAGGAGGACCACATCGATTTCCTCGAGACGCAGCTCGACCTCGTCGCCAAGCTTGGCTTGGAGCTCTACGCGCAGCACCACATCGGCGAGCTCGACAACGGGGATTGATGGCCTGGCGCAAGGGGGCGCTCGCGGCGGTACGGGATACGCATCGAGCGCTCGCCGGAAGCTCGCCTTGATCTCGAGCCCGCACCGAACCGATGCGCTCGGCGCATTTGCTCAGCGCGTAAGCGCTCCAACGCAGCGCGCAGATCGGCGTTGTGACCGTTAGTCGGTTCGCTCGTTCGGCGCCTGCCTTAGATCTTCGCGTAAGCCCCTGTAAGAGGGATGCCGTAGCAGCCCGCGCTACATTTTCCTGTGATATTCGACATCCGCCAGCACAATGGTGCTTGAGCCATGTCGCGACCCGAGGCCAACATGGGAATCCCCTGCAACCGGGCCGCGTCCGATGACACATCACTGGGCGGAACTTGCGACGCGCTGGCAGCGCCTGGCCGAACGGCAGCGCGAACACCTCGTGTTCTTGCGCCAAAGGTATCGCAGGTATGATGCTGCGCGGCTGGATGTGCTCATCTCCGGGGCCGAGCGGAACCTGGCTGGCTGGGCCGCTCTTGCTGCTGCAAGCAAGCGCGGTGACGAGGTCCAGGGTGGCTCGGAGGAACGCCCGTGCGGCGAACCGGCCCCGCCTAGGTTGGATTCTCGTTACCCGCCGGCGCGTCTGGCGGCCGACCCACCGGCAGCGGTAGCGGCGCTTGAGCGCGGCGCGGATGGCCAGCCCCCGCATCGCTGGCCCGCCTTCCTCCACACCCAGCCGCAACCCAACTCACCTTCCTTCCACACCGAGTGCCTGAAGGATTTCTCCGACGCAGTACGAGAGGCCCAGGCGCTCAACTCAGATGCCGAGCCGTTCCGGGACCCGTCGCGTATCACGGAGTCGGATGACGACGCATTCGTATGGGCGTCCGGTCTTGCGCATGACCAACATGGCGCCGGCCAAGATAGTCATTCATCCATTAGGAAACGGCTGCTCAGGCAGATTGTGGAGCGGCTTTCCCGGTGACCAGTGGACTTGCCCGCTGTGGACGAAGCGGGCCTCGAACCAAGCTCACGTGCACACGAGGCTAAGCCGAGCGGAGGGAGCAGCCATTGCTGCCGTCATGCGCGCGCCCCATTGGCGGCAGCACGCGGTCCGAGGCTTACGTTTCCGCCGCTTCGCGTAGCGTATGCCTGAGTATTCGGTGGGCTGATCAGCCACACGCCGCCCAGAATAGTGATGGCAATGAGCGCCGGGAACAGCGCGAGCCAGATGCCGGCCGCGGCGAACCCCGAGGTCGCGGCCCAGAGGATCGACGAAAACGCTTCGGCGAAAGTCGCGATGCGCGACGATGAAAGTTGCCGGTGGCGGAACTGGCTGCGTCGCGCCTGCGTGCGGAAGCAAAGCTGAATCAAGGTTGCCGAGGCGGTGGCGACGAGAATGCCGACACCCGCCACCAGTGCCGGCCTTCCTGACGCGAGCGCCAGTGCGGCGATGAGCGGCGCAAAAACAAGCGCGACCGCGCCCATCACCGCTTCGATCTTCGCCCAGATGATGCGCCGAGCGGAAATTGGCGCGGTGGCGACAAGGTCGGGCGCGTCCTCGCCCGAGATCGACAGCCAGGCGAGGTTGCCGCCGAGGTGGCCG
>Ga0114129_10001320_pt1 | contig 33176 bp, 28 predicted proteins | sample RhiMetdeltSRZDD1_FD_80071 | JGI IMG/M metagenome (GOLD analysis project Ga0114129, IMG submission 80071) | Populus rhizosphere microbial communities from Tennessee, USA - Rhizosphere MetaG P. deltoides SRZDD1 (version 2) (version 2) | ecosystem: Host-associated > Plants > Roots > Rhizosphere >...
GCATCGGGTCAGCGACCGGCAAGCCCAGCCGCTGCGATTCCTTGGCCATCACTCTCCGCGCTTCCGACTCCGACAACTGCGACGTGTTCAGGCTCACGCCGCCACACCGGATCGCCGGGTTGGTCCGACTGCCGAGCGCGACGTTGAGCTCGATCGTGTGCTCGATGCTCGGCACCGGCAATTCCGGATGGCCGATGAGATGCTCGCGCCCCGGCTCGTGACACACGACGATCACATCGGGCTGACTCCCGTGGAGCAGCCCGAGCGACACACCGGCATACGACGGATGCGATAGCGAGCCCTGCCCTTCGATCACATCCCAGTGATCCGGCGCGGCATCGGGGCTCAGCATCTCCGCCGCGCCGGCTTCGAAGTCCGCGACGACCGCGTCCATCGGCACGCCCGCGCCCGCGATCATGATTCCGGTCTGACCCGTCGCGCGAAAGTCGACGTCGATGCCGCGCAGCTTCATCGCGCGTGCGAGCGTGAGCGCCGTGTACTTCTTCCCGAGCGCGCAGTCCGTGCCGACCGTCAGCAGCCGCTTGCCGGTGCGCTTGCGGCCGCTCGCGATCGGGATGTTGTCCGGCGGCGTGCGCACGTCGATCAGCCGTCGACGATGACGATCCGCCGCGGCCTTCAACGCCGGCGTGTCTGCGAGCCTCGCGTGCATGCCGCTGATGACATCGAGCCCGGCCTCGAGCGCGCCGAGCAAATGCGGCAGCCAGCTATCGACGATCCTGCCGCCGATGTTCGCGACGCCGATCACCATCGAGCGCGCGCCGGAAGCACGCGCTTGCGCCGGACTCAGGCGCGGCAGCCCGACCGTGACCGTGCGGTCCGAGCAGGACCACTCGCCGACGCAACGCTCGCGCGCCCAATCGCGCAGGCCGAATGCAGTCTTGGCGAAGGTCGGCTCGGTCACATCGCCGAGGAACAACAGGTACGGCTGCGGCAACTCCACGCTTGCGCTCCAGTGTCAGGTCCAGGTGGCGCCGAGCAGGCGCCGGAAATTGCCGCCGAGGATCGCTGCGATGTTGTCGTCCGAGTAGCCGCGGCGGAGCAGCGCTTCGGTCAGGTCGAACGTCTTGCGCGGATGATCGAAGCCTTCGATGTCGATCTTGTCGCGGAAGCCGTAGCTCGCCTTGTACGACTCCTTGAGCTGCTTGTACTGATCCGCCGGCATGTCGTCGTAGCCGTACAGGTCCGAGTCCGAGCCGATGCCGACGTGCTCGATGCCGACCAGCTTCACGACGTGCTCGATGTGATCCACGATGTTCTCGATCGTCGTCGGCTCCTTGTCCCTTACGAACATACGTACGCCGGTGATACCTATCACACCGCCCTTCGCGGCGAGCTTGCGGATCGCCTCGTCGGTCTTCAGCCGCGGATGGTTGTTGAGCGCGCGGCAGTTCGAGTGCGTAATCGCGATCGGCTTCGGCGACAGCTCGATGGCATCCAGCGTCGTGCGGTCGCCGCAATGAGACACATCGACGAGCATGCCGACTTCGTTCATGGCCTTGATGATCGCCTCGCCGAAATCGCTGACGCCGCCGTCCACCCGATCCGTGCTGCCGGAGCCGATCAGGTTCTGGCTGTTGTAGGTGAGCTGCGCGCAGCGCTGCCCCAACTGGTAGAACTTCTTGACGTCGCCGGGCTCGCGAAAGTGCTCGGCATTCTGCACGCCCGTGATGACGGCAATCTTGCGTTCCTTCTTCGCGCGGTCCAGGTCCGCCGCCGTGCCGACGAGCGAGAACAGGTGCGCGTTGCGGCCGGCGTAGCCCTGCCACGCGGCGATGAACGCCAGCGTCTCCTCCACCGCGGTCGGTCCGCCCGTCCCGATAGAGTTGTGAAAGGCCGTGATGCCGCTGGCGCGGAAGTCGGCAGCCATCTGCTCGCTGATCGGACCGGCATACGCTTCGGGTTTGAAGTCGATCTTGAGCGGCGCGAGCATGTCGATTACGAGCGCGCGCTCGACGATCTTTAGCGCACGCGACGAGTAACGCGGCCCGTCCGCGCCGAACGCGCGATAACGACCGATGTTGAGCATCGGCAGCCCGAAGGTCGCGACGCTGGTCGCGACGGCTGCCTGTAACACGCGCCGGCGGGTCAGGGGTCTGGAATGCGTTCGGGACATGGCGCCTCGCTTGTTTTTCGTGGTTGATCGTAGATGACGCCGCCCCGCTGCCCGCCAGGCCATGACGAGCGGTCGCGGGTGCGGGGTGGACGGCCTATTTCTGATCCGGACAAATTTTTCTCATTGTATCGTCCGGCCGCGCCGGCCGGAAACATTCGAGAATGTACGGCGGCTAACTCAAAGCCTGACACTCGCGCTGCGTGCCGCGAAATTTATTTACCGGCTCGTGAGGGAACGCGCGGCGGCACTGTTGCACGCAACGCTTACTCGCTGCTGCGCGCGCGCTGGGAAAAAAACTACGCGAGCAACTGTTGACACTGCAATTGAAAGTGCTAAACCGACGCTCCGTCACGGGGGTACTTCGCGAAGACACGGGGTAATTCGCGAACAGAAAGGAGCGCCATCATGAGTCGATCTTTCGGACCCGCTGCTTCTGCATCTTTCGCTCTGGCCTTGTTGTGGAGCTCTGCGGCTGCCGCGCAAGGCATTGCAGAGGCCGAGCGTCACTACGACGCACGCATCGACTACAACGCTGCGTTCATCGCCTCGCAACGCGTCCTGCCGGTGCAGCCGGGCAAGGAATTCGCTGCGAACCTGGAAGAAGCTTCGGTCGAGGCCGATGCCGCAACCGGCGTGGTCAGCGCGCTGACGAGTCAGAGCGGCTACCTCACGGAGAAGGCGAGCGGCGCGCCGATGGCGCTCGCGATGAACTTCGTCCGCAGCAATGTCGCGCAGCTCGGACTCGAAGCCGCGGACTTGCAGGGCTACGCGGTCACCGATGTCGTCCACTCGAAGATAACCGGTGCCACGCACATCTATCTGCAGCAACGGTATCGCGGCATCCCGGTCTACAACGCGCAGCTTCACGTCAACGTGAATCGCGAAGGGCGCATCATCAGCGTCAACAATTCTTTCCTGCCCGGGATCGCGCGGGCCGTGCGCTCGCTCTCGCCGCGCATGCAACTGGCGGCAGCCGTCGGCTCAGCCGCACAGTTCTCCGGGATAGCGACGCCGACACAGTTGAAGACGTTGCAAGCGCCGCGCGGGACCCAGCAGGCGACGAGCGTCGAGCGCGCGGGCATTTCGCTTGCGCCGATCGACGGCAAGCTGATGCTGCTGCCGATCCGCCAGGGCGAAGCGCGCCTGGTCTGGAATTTCCAGATTCACACGCTCGACGAAGAGCACTCCTGGGACTACACGGTCGACGCCGACACCGGCCAGGTGTGGACGCGCTTCGACTGGGTCGCCGGCGACCAGTACCGCGTGTACCGGCAGCCCGCGGAAAGCCCGAATCACACGAGCCCGCTGCCGCCCTCGGACGGCCGCGTCCTGGTCGTGAATCCTGCCAATCCGACGGCATCGCCCTTCGGCTGGCATGACACGAACGGCGCAGCCGGGGCCGAGTTCACCACGACGCAAGGTAACAACGTCCAGGCTTATACCGACGTCGATGCCAACAACTCGCCGGACGCCAATTCCAGTCCGAGCGGCGGCGCGGCGCTCTCGTTCGACTTCGCACTGAACCTGGCGCAGGCGCCGAGCGCGTACCGTCCGGCGGCGGTGACGAACCTGTTCTACCTGAACAACTTCATTCACGACGTGCAGTACCAGTACGGCTTCGACGAGGCCGGCGGCAACTTCCAGGTCAACAACTACGGCCGCGGCGGTCTCGGCAACGACTCCGTGCGCGCCGAGGCGCAGGACGGCGCCGGCACCAACAATGCGAACTTCGGCACGCCGCCGGACGGCCAGCGTCCGCGCATGCAGATGTTCGTGTGGACGAGCCCGAATCCCGATCGCGACGGCGATCTCGATGCCGGCATCGTGTTCCACGAGTATGGCCACGGCATTTCCAACCGCCTGGTCGGCGGCCCGGCGAACGTCAACTGCCTGACCAATCGTCAACAGCCCGGCGAAGGTCTGTCGGACTGGTGGGCACTCGCGCACACCGCAGAAGTCGGGGACACCGGTGCCGATCCGCGCGGCATGGGCACGTATGCGCTCGGTCAGCCGACGAGCGGACTCGGCATTCGTACGCAGCGCTACAGCACGAATCCGGCGGTCAACACCTGGACCTACGCGAGCATCAACGGCATGGCCGTGCCGCACGGTGTCGGCTCGGTGTGGGCGCAGGCAGCGTGGGAGGTCTACTGGAAACTCGTCGATCGCTACGGCTTCGATCCGAACCTGTTCAACGCCAACGGCAACGCCGGCAATCAGCGCATGATGCTGTACGTCGTCGAAGGCCTGAAGAACACCGCCTGCAATCCGACGTTCACGCAAGTGCGCGACGGCATCATCCAGGCGGCTGTCGACAATCACGGCGGCGAAGACGTCTGCCCGATGTGGGAAGCGTTTGCGGCGTTCGGTCTCGGCACCAACGCAGTCAGTGGCGGCGCGGCGAGCACGACACCGACGAATGGCTTCAACATTCCGGCGTCCTGCCAGGGCGGCGGCGGCACGGTCGTGTTCAACGACGACTTCGAAGTCGCACGCGGCTGGACGACGAATCCGAACGGCACGGACACGGCGACCACCGGAGCATGGGAGCGAGGCGATCCTGAAGCGACCAACTCCAGCGGTGCGAAGCAGCTCGGCACGACGACGAGCGGCGTGAACGATCTCGTCACCGCGCGTCTGGCCGGTGCGAGCGCGGGCGTGAACGACATCGACAGCGGTGTCACCTCGATCCGCTCGCCGGCGATTGCCCTGCCGTCGACTGGCACGCTGACGCTGACGTTCAATCAGTACCTCGCGCACGGCTCGAACGCGACCAACGCGGACTTCCTGCGCGTGAGCGTGGTCGGCACGACCACCAGCGTCGTGTTCCAGCGCATCGGTTCGGCGACGAACCTCAACGGTGCGTGGGCCGCGGCCTCCGCGAATCTCACGCCGTTCGCCGGCCAGACGATCCGTCTGCTGATCGAAGCGGCTGACGCGGGCACGGCGAGCCTGGTCGAAGCAGGCATCGACGACGTGCGGATCACGCAGCAGTAAGATTGGGGGAATGATCGATAGAGCTCTCGTCTTCTTGCTGTTTGCCGTCGCGCTCGCTGGCTGCGGGCGCGACGGCTCGGCGGCCACTCTCGACGAGCCAATCCAGCTCGCACCAGGCGAAGCGGCGCTGTTCGCAGCGGAGAAGCTCGAAGTCACGTTCGTCCGCGTGTCCTCGGACTCGCGCTGTCCGACCGACGTATCTTGCTTCTGGGCCGGCGAGATCCTCGTGCGGCTCGCGGTTCGCGGCAACGGCATCCAGGCGGAGCGCGACCTGAAGGAATTCCAGAAGATCGCCCTCGACGGCTACATCGTGGACCTGCTCGAAGTGCTGCCGGCCCGCGGCCCGCAGAGCCAGCGCATCGCGGCGAGCGACTATCGCGTCACGCTCAAAGTCACCCGGTCCAACTCGCAATAAAACGTGTCTGCGATCGGCGTCGACTTCTGACGCTGCGCGCCCCGACGTCGCGAGGTGACATTCCTGGTCACCGTTGTCAGTTGGGCTGTGCGCTCGTAACCCACTGTTATTAAAGCCAACAATGCCGTGGCACGGCCATTGCACTGCTTCAGGCAAAGTCTCATCACAGGTGCGACGCAGATGGCGACGAAATGCGAAGTCTTCGGTTGGCTGCTGGTCGACGATGCGGCCCGCGTGCTGGTCCGCGAAGAAAGCGGCCATATCTCGCTGCAGTCCGCGAAGCCGGAAAGCGCGCCTGGCCACTGGGCCATTCAGACTGGCTCGTTCCGCCGCGGCAAGCCGATCATCGATCCGGTGACGGGCCAGAGCCTCGGCTATGAGATGGAGTGGGTGTCGACGCCGCTCGCGTCAGCCTGAACGATCTGCCACCCGAAAGATCGCCGTATGCCGGATCTCGGTGGCGATCTCCCCGCCGACTTCGTACGCCACATACAGCTTGATGAACTGATGTCCCTTGCGCTCCCACTTCTCGAGCGGGACCGCGCGCACTTCGATCTCGTCCCCCACTCGCAGTAGCTTCCGGAAGCGCATCTCCGAACCGGTGTGAATCCACGCCGGCATCGCGAACCGCCGCACCAGCACCTGATTCGCCTGCGACAGGATCGCATGCGGATGCAGCACTCCTTTGCGGAACAGCTCCGTCTCATCGTCGACGCGCGCGGCGTATTCGCGGTTGTGCGCGTCGTCCGGCTTCCAGCGATACGCGGCAAATGGCTCGTCGACATGCACGGTGTCCCAGGCGATCTCGACCCGAACGTCCGGCTTCGACGGAGCGGTGATGTGTCCGCGCGGATCGACGGCGGGCTGAGTCGTCTCGATCGTGCACTCCAGCGTCGCGAGCAAAACGCCAGCCGCATTCGCGCATTCGACTGCGAGTCCTTCGGTGCCAGTCGCGCGATCGGTGAGCGCGATCGTCTCTCCGTGATACGCGGGCTTGATGAAGCGTGTCGTGACCCAGCTGCTTTGCAGCCACCGTTCGCCGAAACGCTGCGTCAGCGGCCACGCGAGGTGACCGAACACCGTGACTCCCGGCACGAGTGCGCCGGTGAAGCCGAAGCGCCTCGCGATGTCGTCGCTGTGAATCTTGTTCTCGCTGGCCTCGGCGAAATTACGAGCGACGGCGGTATGGACGGGCATGCTCACGACTCCCAGCTGTCGCGCTGGAGCACGACACGATAACCATCCGGATCCTCGAACGTGACGCCGAGCCGATCCCAATACGGGTTGAACGAAGGCACCGGCGCGTAGCCTGCGCGCTTGAAGCGAGCCACGGCCTCCTGCCACTCGGCCGCATCGGGCAGATAAAACACCAACAGGTTGTCCTGCGTCGGCGCTTTGCCAGCACGATGCCCGTGCGCACAGGTGAACTCCAGGTGGTACGGCGCACCGGAGAGTCCGAGCATCACGCCGTCGAAGCCGTCGTGATTCGCGAAGCGGTAGAGCTCTGTGAAGCCGAGCCCATCGCGATAGAACTTCGCGACCGCCTCCAGGTCGTCGGTCGGCCGCGCTACGCGCAGTTTCGTCGTCGTCAACATGTCGATACTCAGTACGTCCCGCGCTGAATGTAAGGGACCTGCGCGAACAAGCGACGCTCGCCGCCGCGCGGATCGTCGGCGAGCTTGCAGTCGACATCGAACAGCATAGTCGCGCGCGCGCTCAGATCATACGGCCGCCATTGCGGCAGCCCGGTGTGATTCGGATCGCCGCCGCGCGCGAAAGCGATGAACGCCTCGCTCATGCGATCGGCTACCTTCTGCGCCGCTGCGTCTCCACCGGTGAGCGAACCCGGCTGCGCGATGTTGTCGAACGCCAGCGGTATGTCCATCGTGTGCATCGCGCCGTATCGTCCGCCGTCGAGCGGCGAGCGGTAATCGAGTTGATACGCGTAGACCGGCGCACCTTGCTGCGCGCGCAGCTCGGCTTCGATGATCGCGCCCCGCCACGAGCGCCCCGCTGTGGTCGCCGCGAAGAACACTTCGGTCGGCGTGTACTGCGGATACATGCGCCGATACTCCGCGACCACGTAGTCGGGATCGATGTCGACATGCATCGCGCGCAGCAGCCGTTCGGGCAGCTCGCTCCAGTCGAGCTCGAAGATGCCCGGATCGTTGCGGTGAAACGCGCGCGTCTCGTCGCGAGTGTTGCCGATGATCATGGGAATGTTCGCAGCGGGCGGTGCATCCGGATAGAAGGGATGACGTGGCAGCGTCACCTGGTCGAGCACCGGACCGAAGTAAAGCGAACGACCGACGAGCGAAGGGTCGTTGGCCCGTGTCGCGCCGACCAGCGCAGCCGCATCGACGGAGCGGAGATGTGCCACGTCGACCTTCAACGCAGCCAGACACGCCTCTGCCCGCTGCGTCGCGCCGCGCGGACCTGATGCAGTGATCTGCTGTCCGCTCATCGTGGCCGCACACTGAAAGAGGCCGCGGGCGGCAGGCATCGCGAGCAGCGTCGCGATCTTCGCGCCGCCGCCGGATTGTCCGAACACCATTACGCGCTCAGCATCGCCACCGAATTCCGCCGCGTGCTCACGCACCCAGTTCAGCGCGAGCACGAGATCCAGCAATCCCGCATTGCCCGACGCCGCATAGTCCGCACCGGCGAGCCTGCCCAGGTACAGATGACCGAAAGCGTTCAGCCGATGGTTCACGCTGACGACGACCACGTCGCCGCGCAGGCAGAGACGCGTGCCGTCGTACAACGGACTCGAACCCGAGCCGGTGCTGTACTCGCCGCCGTGGATGTAGACCATCACCGGCCGCTTGCCGCCGTCGCGCAGTGCCGGAGTCCAGACATTCAAGCACAGACAGTCTTCGCTGACGGCCTCTTGCGCGTCGAGCTGCGGACACGCCGGTCCATACTCGAGTGCATCGCGCACGCGCTGCCAGCCAGCAGGCGCGACGGGTGGGAGGAATCTTCGCGCCGTGGTATCAGCGCCGTACGGCACTCCTTGGAATATGTGCACGCCGAGCTCACGGACGCCGCCGATCTTGCCCGCTCGCGTCTGCGCCACGATGTGCCGCGTGCCGGCCGCATGGACCGACGCTGCCAAGCTGCCTGCTGCCGCCAGGCACAGGAAATCGCGCCGCGATGTCATGGGGCCCGCAGCCTAAACGTTTGCCCCATGCTGTAAACTCCGTCGCGACGGACTCGTATAAGTAGTCGAAGAAGACACCGGGCGCGGGGGAAGCTCTCCTTATGGAAAATCGCGCATTCGGCGCCCTGCTGGCAGCGCTTCTGCTCTGCTGCGCCTATTCCGCATCGGCGGCCGCAGAGCCGCTGCGCGTGCTCTATGCAGAACCTTTCGAGGCGCAGGCCACGAGCACGCCCGGTGCACAGAAGGCCGGTCCTCCAGGCCTGCGCATACGCGCGTTCGGTCGCACTTTCGAGCTGGAGCTCGAAGATAACAGCCGATTGCTGCACGCCGCGTCCGCGCAGACACGCGAACGCCTCGGCGCGATACAAGTTTTCAAGGGCTCGATCAGGAACGCGCCCGGGTCGTGGGTACGCCTGACGCTCAGTGGCGGCCGCTACAGCGGCGCCTTCTGGGACGGTTCGGAGCTCTACGCAATCGCGCCGCGCGAAACGCTCGAGGGGGCACTGCTCACCCCGATGCCCTCGTCCGCGACGGGCATTTACCGACTGTCGGACACGCAGGGCGGGTTGTTCGGCGGAACGTGCGGGCTCGACAGTCGCGCACGAGCACAGAGCACGCCGACGCAGAAGTTTCGTGCGCTGATCCAGGAGTTGCAGGGCGCAGTCGCCGTCGCCCCAATCGCGGCGCGCGAAATCGAGATCTCGATGATCGGCGACTTCGAATTCACGAGTCGCCGCGGCGCGCTGTCGATCGCAACGATGGTCGACCAGATGAACGTGGTCGACGGCATCTTCAGCAACCAGGTCGGCGTCGCGACCGTTCCCACGGACTTCATTACGTTCGGCAACGACGTCGATCCGTTCACGGCCAGCGACGCGCAGACGCTGCTCAACCAACTCGCCGCGTATCGCGAGACCACTCCCGTGGTTCGCAATCGCGGCCTCGCGCACCTGCTGACGGGTCGGGAGCTGGCCGGCAACACCATCGGCATCGCCTTTCTCGGCTCGCTGTGCGCAGCCCGCCAGGGCGTCTCGCTCAGCGAGAGCTCGGGATTCATCGATTCGCCGCTGCTCATGGCGCACGAGCTCGGGCACAACTTCGGCGCGCCGCACGATGGCGAGGTCGGCTCGCGGTGTGCGGGAGTGCCGTCCTCGTTCCTGATGGGACCGAGCTTCAACTCCAGCAGCACCTTTTCCGCCTGCAGCCTCGCGGAGATCCGGCCGGTCGTCGACGCCGCATCCTGCGTGGTCGCCGCGCGCAATCGCGACGTCGCCGTGACCGCACCGCCCGACAAGATTTACGCGCTCATCAACGCCCCGTTCGATGTCACGTTCGACGTGAGCTCGCTGGGCAACATCGCCGCGAGCAACGTTCTCTTGAGCGTGCAGATCCCGTCTGCGCAGAACGTGATCTCCACCGCCATGCCAGGAGCGACTTGCACGGTCGAAGGCAGCACCGTTCGCTGCAGGCTCCCGACGCTCAATGCCGGCGCGACCGCCAGGCTCACCCTGCGCATGCGACATCCGGCATCGACGCTTCTCAACTATCGGGCCACGGTCTCATCGGTTGGCGACAGCAACGACTCGAACAACGTGGCCACGGCCCGCGTGCGGATCGCCGAGGCGAGGGACTTCGACGTCGCGACGACTCCGGCGACGCAGACAGTGCCGCGGAATACTCCGTTCGAGGTGACGTTCGACGTCGCTGCAATCGGTTCGCAGACGGTCAACGACATGCAACTGCAGCTTTCGATCGACGCCACTCTGCAGTCGTTCACCATCGACAACGGCTCGTGCGCGCCGCAAGGCAACTTCGTGCTCGCGTGCCAGCTTGGAACGATGGCTCCCGGCGCGCGGCGCCGCGTGCGCGCACAGATGGTGATCCCGACCCGTGTCGGATCGATCCCCGGCGTGGCGCGTCTGTTCGAAGCCGCCAACCCGGGGTTCCTGCGCTCGGAATCGTTCGAGGTCGTCAGCCAGCCGCTCCGCGACATCTCCCTGGTAGCCATTCCGCAGAGCAAGGTCGTCGCAACCGGCGCCGACGCCATCTGGCCAGTCGAAGTTCATTCCAACGGCGTGCAGGCCGTCAATGGCGTGCGCGTGCGTCTCACCGCACCGACGGGCGTGACCTTGTCGGTCGACGATCCGATCGGCGCCGGCTGCACTACGATCGCGGGAGGACTCGACTGCGCCATCGGGACGCTCGCCGCCGGCGCGGTCACCACGTTCACGCTGCGCGCCCGGGCGAACACACCGCTGATCGCTGACATCGCCCTCCTGTCGGTCCTGCCGACACAGGACGACATTCCTTCCAACGACCGCGCGCAGCTCCGGCTGGATGCGCGAGTCGGCAGCGAAATCAGCCTGAGCGGGCTGATGATCACCATCGCGGACGTCGAGGGCCGCACGGAGACGCTGTCATTCCTCGTTCACGCTTCCGGCGCGAACCCGTCGCAGAACGTGCAGTTGGCCGTCAGCCTGCCGCAGGGATTCACGATCTCGAGCGGGCAGCTCTTCTCCGGGCAGTGCACCGTGCGGGCCGGCGCACCCAACATTGCCGACTGCACGGCTGCAAGCCTCGCCACGAATTCCTCTGCAGAGGTGTCCATCAACTACATACCCGCGCAACCCGGCACGTTCGACGGCTCAATCAGCGTATCGGCAACCGAAGACGCCGATCCCGCCAACAACTCGCTGGCGCCGCACTTCGAGGTCGCACCCGCCGTCGATGCACGGATCGTCGCACCGACGGATGCGCACATCGCGGTCGGGATCGTCGCGGACCTCGTCTTTACGGTCAGCACCAATCGCTACGCGCTGCCGAATGCGAGCGTCGTGTTCCGGAAAGTCGCCGGGCTGGACGTGTTCTCGGCAACTGCGCCCGGTGCAACTTGCTCGGACGGTCCGCAGGCGCTCCTTTGCAGCTTCGCGAGTATCGCGGCTAACAGCAGCGTTCCGGTAACGCTGCAGATCCGCGGCGATGCCCCGACGACGGTCCAGGTCTCAGCCTCGCTGTCGTCGCCTGCGGAAACGAACGTTTCCGACAACCAGGCGCTCATCAGCCTGCCGATCCGGCCGCAGGGCGACATGGCTATCAGCGTCGCCAATGCGTCGCCGAGCGTGACCGTCGGCGAGCAATGGCATCTGCTGATCGACGTCAACGTGCTCACCGAGGTCCATCAATCTTATTTCGAGCTGCAGTTCGACCCGGCGCAGCTGCAGTTGATGGGCACGATGAATGGCGCGGTGTGCCTGTCATCTGCGCAGCCGGCGCGCTGCTTCGTCGGCACGTCCGGTGTCCCCGCAGTGCTCGCGCCCGGGACTTATCGCGCCGACGTGATCTTCGTCGCGAGCAGCGCGGGCGCCGCCAAAATCACCGTACGCGGCGTGGCGGTCAACGATTTCAATGCGAGCAACGACACGCAGGTCGCGACGTCGACCGCGACGAAGCCAGCACCCCCGCCGCCTCCACCTCCGCCGCCACCAACGGGAGGTGGTGGTGGTGGCAGCAGCGGTGGCGGCGGCTCGATGAACTGGTTGGTGGCGGCGCTCTTGTTCGCGATGTGGCACCATCGCCGCACCCGGGTGCACCGCTAGCGCTTCATTCCACGTGATCGTCGTCCATCTCATCGACGGTACCTACGAGCTGTTCCGTCACTTCTACGGCTTGCGCCGCTTCAGCAAGGGGCAGGACAAGCCCTTCGGCGCCGTCGTCGGCGTGCTCAACACCGTGCTGGAAACGATCGAGGGCGGCGCCACGCACATCGGCGTCGCCACCGATCACGTCATCGAGTCGTTCCGCAACGATCTCTGGCCCGGCTACAAGACCGGTGAAGGCATCGAGCGGGCGCTGTGGGGGCAGTTTCATCCGCTGGAAGAAGCGCTCGCCGCGATGGGCGTGGCCGTGTGGCCGATGATCGAGCTCGAAGCCGACGACGCGCTCGCTTCGGCAGCCGCGCTGGCTGCGGCGGACGAACGAGTCGACAAGGTCTGCATCTGGACACCCGACAAGGATCTTGCCCAATGCGTGCGCGACGATCGCGTCGTGCAGATGGATCGCCGCGCCAAAGCGATCCGCAACGCGGCCGCGGTGCGCGAGAAGTTCGGCGTCGACCCGGCTCTCATCCCCGACTTCCTGGCGCTGGTCGGCGACACTGCCGATGGCTATCCCGGCATAACTGGCATCGGCAAGTCGGGTGCCGCGCGCCTGGTGAATCGCCATGGCCCGATCGAGAACTTTCCGCCGACCGTGCTCGGCGAGCAGCAGGAGCTTGCGCTGCTGTTCAAGAGGCTCGCAACGCTGCGCACGGATGCCTCGCTGTTCTCCGACGTCGATGAATTGCGCTGGCGCGGGCCGCGCGAGACTTTCGCGGCGATGAGCGAACGGCTCGGCGACGCTCGCGTGCTCGCCCGCGCTCGTAACACACCTGTAACGTGAGAAATCTTCGCACGCGCCCGCTTCCGACGCAGGAACGCGCGCGGAACCCGGACGCGCCGGAGGCGTTCCCTCTGGGTGCAACGATTCCCGATTTTTCTCCACGGCGGCTGGCGCTGCGGCAGTACCTACCTTTGGAATAAATTTCGCGTCCAGGACGATGTGCTCGCATTCTGCGAGCCGTTCAACGAGCGCTTGGCCCGCTGTACCGCCGGCGCAATCCTGCGCGATACCGAGCACGCGTGGGATTCGCGGCACCCGCAACTCAACGCGCCGTATTTCGCAGAGTATCTGCCGCTGCTGAACGGCAAGGGCGTGGCGGGGTACGAAGAGCGCTTCGCGCTGCGGCGTTACTTCGTGCCGGCGCAACAGCCGCTCGATGAAGCTGCGTATCTCGCCTCGCTGCTGCGTCTCGCGGCCAGCGCCGGCAAACAGGCGGTGCTGGGCTTCTCACGCTCGCTCGGCCGGGTCGGCGCGATCAAGCGCGTGTTCGGCGGTCATCACCTGGTCCTGATCCGCGATCCCGTACAGCAGTGGCTGTCCGCACGCTCGCAGCGCCTCAAGCACGGCAGCCCCTACTTCGAGCTCGGGCACTTCATGATTCTCGCGCTCGCCTCGCGCCTGTCCGTCGCCGGGCGCATCGCAAGCTGGCTCGGCATTCCACATCTCCGGTTCGGTTCGTACGGCCATCACTACCGGTTGCTGCGCCGTCGCCTCGAGCCGCTGGACGACGAGCTGTCGTATCGCGCGTTCATCGCCGTCTACCTGCTTTCCTACATGAAGGCGCTGCGGCACGCGGACGTCGTCGTCGATATCGATCGGCTCAGCGGCTCGCGTCCTTACGCCGAAGCGCTGAGCCGCGACTTGCTGCAGGCGACTGGTGTCGACCTGGATTTCGCCGATTGCTCGCTGCCGCCGCACCGTCGCGTCGCTGCACACGTCGATGTCCGTGCAATTCATCGTGAAGTCTCCGAACGGATCCTGCTGGAGCAACCGGATGCAGCACCGCATCCGCTGCCCGAATACGAATCTCCAGGCAACGACTACGAAGGACCGACGGCGACGGGCGCCCCGCGGCGCGCGTAGACATCTTCGACGCCGTCGTACGTGCGGATCGTCGCCGGCCGCGCGCCGATCGCCGCGAACCAACGCGCGAGATGCGGAAACGCTTCGAGCTGCTGGCCATGCCCCGCGTGCGGCACGATCCACGGATAGCACGCGATATCCGCGATCGACAGCTCGCCCGCGATGTACTCGCGATCGGCGAGGCGCTTGTTCAGCACGCCGTACAAGCGCGCGACTTCCTTCGTGTAGCGCTCGATCGCGAACGGCACGACTTGCGGTGCGTAGACACGAAAATAGCCGGCCTGCCCGGCCATCGGGCCGAGTGCGGACATCTGCCAGAACAACCACTGCAGCACGTCGCCGCGACGGCGGGCATCCGTCGGCAGCAACCGGCCGGTCTTCTCCGCGAGATACAGCATGATCGCGCCGGATTCGAACATCGACAGCGGTGCGCCGCCGCCGGGCGGCTCGTGGTCGACGATCGCGGGAATGCGATTGTTCGGCGACAGCGCGCTGAATTCAGGCGTGAACTGGTCGCCGCGGCTCAGCCTCAGCAACACGCCGCGGTAGGGAATGCCCGCCTCTTCCAGAAACAGCTTGACCTTGAGCCCGTTGGGCGTCGTCGCGTAGTGCAGGTCGATCATGGGGCGGCAGCATGCCGCAGCCGCTGGACCTCAATAAGGGCCACGCATTCCCAATTCTATGGAGCCAATTTCCGCAGCCGCGACAGGCCCTCGGCAATGCCCCGTTCGTCGAGAGATCCGTAGCCGAACGCGAGGCCCTGCTGCCGCCGCCTGGCCTGCGGGTCCGCGTCGAACCGGCGCAACGACGTGATCCCTACGTCGCGCCGGCGCGCGCGCTCGACGAGTGTTTCGAGGTCCAGCGAACGATCGGCCAGTGCGGTCAAGTGCAACCCGGCAGCGGAAGGCACCGGCTGCAACCAATCAGCGAAATCCCGCTGCAGACCGTCGAGCAGGGTCTTGCGTCGCGCTGCGTACACCTCGCGCATCCGCCGCACATGACGGGCGAGGTGTCCTTCGCCGATGAAAGCGGCCAACGTCTCCTGCGCGAGCAGAGCGCAGTATCCATCGGCAGCCTGCTTGGCGGCGCCGAGCGCGACGTGCGCCCAGGGCGGAGCAACGATGAATCCGAGGCGCAACGCCGGGAACAGGCTCTTCGAGAACGTTCCGACATAGAAGACGGATTCGCTGCGATCGAGCGTCTGCAACGCATCCAGCGGCCGATCGCCGAAGCGGAACTCGGCGTCATAGTCGTCCTCGATCACCACAGCGCCGTGTCGCTGCGCGAATTCCAGCAACGCCGCGCGGCGCGGAGCCGACATCACCGCGCCCAGCGGAAACTGGTGCGATGGCGTGACGCAGACGATCTTCGCCTGTGCCGGCACTCGCTCGACGATCAAACCCTCCTCGTCGACCGGAACGATGGCAATCCGCGCACCCGCGGCAGCGAACGCGGCGCGCAGCGGTGGATAACCCGGGTTCTCGAGCGCAACGACGGTGCGCCTGGGCTCGACGAGAATGCGCGCCAGCAGATCGAACGCCTGCTGAGCACCGGCGGTCACGGTCACATCGTCTGCGCTGCACGCTACAGCACGCGCGAACGAAACATGCCGCGCGATTGCCGCTCGCAGCGCCGGCCGGCCCTGCGGCGAATCGTAGTCGGCGGGCATCTTTGCGAATTCGCGCAGGGCGCGCGCGGACAAACGTCTCCAGACATCTACGGGAAAGCGTTTGATCTCCGGCACGCCCACGTTGAAATGAAAGCGCGGCGACGTGCGCTCCGCCTCGATCGGCATCGCGGGCTGCAGCCAGATCGCATTGAGGCGATGATCGGCCGCAGTTCTGCTGACCGGCGCATTCCTGCGCGCCGGCCGTTTCGGCAACACGTCCGCGACGTAGGTGCCGGCGCCGCGTCGCGAGGTCAGATATCCCTCGCTCAGCAGCAGGTCGTACGCCGCGACAGCGGTGTTGCGCGACACGCCATGCTCGGCGGCAAGCACACGCGTCGGCGGCAGACGCAGGCCTGGCTGCAGGCGACCCTCGAGGATCGCGGTTCGCAATTGTCGATGCAGCGAACGCAGCCGCTCGCGCGAGCTGCGCGGCGGAATGGTGATCGGCAGCTCGAATCCCGATTGCATCACGACGTCTCGCTGAGACGGGCAGCGCGCATCAGCAGATAGTTGCGTTCCGGGATGCTCGTCGTGCGTCCGGCGGCATCTCGATACAGCGTGGTCGCCGCCTGCCGCTCGCCCGCGCGCTCCAGCAAATGTGCGCGGACGGAGATCAGCCGATGACTGCCGGCAAGCCGCTCGTCGTTGTCGAGCGCTTCGAGCAGCGCCAGCCCCGCGCGCGGACCGTCGACCATCGCAGTCGCAATGGCGTGATTGAGCACGACGACTGGGTTGTCGGACATCCGTTTCAATACACCGTACAAGGCAAGGATCTGCGGCCAGTCGGTATCTTCGGCGCGCGGCGCTTCGTCATGCAACGCTGCGATTGCAGCCTGGAGCTGGTACTCGCCAACGGTTCCGCTCGACATTGCCATGCTGACCAGTGCCACACCTTCCACGATCGCTTCCTGATCCCACAACGTGCGGTCCTGCTCGTCGAGCGGAATCAGTTCGCCGACCGGTCCGGTGCGTGCCACCCGACGCGCATCGGTCAGCAGCATCAGCGCCAACAGCCCCGCGACCTGCGCATCGTCCGGCAACAGTTGGCGGACCGCGCGCGTCAGCCGGATCGCTTCGTTCGACAAGTCCGTGCGATGCAGGCTCGGCCCGGAGCTCGACGTGTAGCCTTCGTTGAAGATGAGATAGAGAACGTGCAGCACCGAGCTCAAGCGTTGCGAGCGTTCTGCCGCATCCGGCATCACGAATGGCACGCGCGAGGACTCGATGGTCTGCTTCGCGCGGCTGATCCGCTGCGCCATCGTCGGTTCTGGAACGAGGAACGACTTCGCGATCTCGCCGGTCGTCAGGCCGCCGACGGCACGCAGCGTGAGCGCAATCGCCGACGCGGACGAGAGCGAGGGATGGCAACACATGAACAGCAGCACGAGCGTGTCGTCGGGGTCGATGCCGGGCTCCGCATACACGGCCGGTGCAACGACGATCGGCACGTCCTCGATGGCGGCAGCCTCGCGATTGCGACGGGAGATCTCGCTGCGGACGTGATCGGTCATGCGACGCAGCGCTACATGGATCAGCCAGCCGCGCGGATTGTCCGGAATGCCGTCGCGCGGCCATTGCGAGGCCGCGGCGATCAGCGCCTCCTGCACGGCGTCTTCGCAGGCGGCGAAATCGCGGAAGCGCCGCAGTGTCGCGCCGAGCACCTGCGGCGCCAGGTCGCGCAGCAGATGCTCGGCTCGACGGTCCAGCGACGCGTACGTCACTTGGTCTCGGGCGGCCCGCTCATGACCTGGCGGACTTCGATGGCCATGTTGAAGGGCACGCCGCCAGGTCCCGGCGCCGCCGAAGCCTCGGCCGCGAGCTGATAAGCGCGCTGCGGGCTCTCGACGTCGACGATCCAGTAGCCGGCGAGATATTCCTTGGATTCCGGGAACACGCCGTCCGTGATCGGCTTGCCGTCCTTGCCGGCACGCACGACTTTCGCCTGGGTCGGCGCGTCCAGCCCCTGTCCGTCGACCCATTCGCCCGAGCCCTGCAGCTTCTTCGCGAACCCGATCATGAAGGCGATATGCGCCTCGATGTCCTTCTTCGGCCAGCTCGTGAACTGGTCGTAGCCGTCGCGCGGGCAATTCATCATCAGCATGTATTTCATGACATTGGCTCCTGTTCCGGTGGCGCCCCCGTATTGAATATGAAGGGGGGGCTGCCTTCACCCCCTAGTCGGAGCCACGGACGGCTTCTCGACATCGTCGCGGCAAATTTTATCCGTCAATCGATCACCCACAAACGTGGGCGAAAACAGCTATCCGCAGCGTGGTCCGCGCCGGCGCCCATTCGCCATGATCCAGCGCATGGGCGCCGTGATCGCTGCCGTCGCGAAATACCGTGTGGATAACGTGCCGCTGCTGCTGCAGCCGTTGTTCATGCTCTACGGGTACGGCGTGGGCCTGGTGCAGTTCGCCTATTCCTGCCTGATCCACTGGACCTGCCGCATCCGCTACGAAGGCCAGGAAGCGCTGCCGGCCGGCCGCAACTGCATCTACACGGTGTGGCACGGCGACCTGCAGTCCTATTTCTGCGTCTTCCTGCGCCACCGCCAGCACACGTGGATCATGCATCCGAGCTGGCACCTTAGGCCGGTGCAGATCTGCATGCGCCTGTGCGGGATCGACCGGATCATCCTCGGCTCGAGCGGCCACGGCGGCCGCGAGGCGGCAGACCAGCTCGTGCGGGAGCTGCGCGAGGGGCGCTGGAGCGGCATTGCGCCGGACGGACCGGCGGGACCGCCGCGCGTCGCCAAGCGCGGTGTCGGCCATATCGCCGCGCAGACCGGTGTGCCGATCGTGCCGCTGCGGTTCACGCTGTCCCGCGCATGGGAGCTGCCGACGTGGGATCGCAAGCGACTGCCGCTGCCGTTCTCGACGATCACGCTGCGGTTCGGCCGGCCGATTTTCGTGGACCGGGAAAATTTCGAAGCGGCTATTCGCGAATTGGAGGACGAGCTCTAGGTAGGCGCGTCAACACTCGTGGGCTAGTATCGGCGCTCCCGCTCGGAAGCCCCGGAGATCCGCCGATGACTCGCACGACCTCTTCGCATTTCTCGCGCCGTGACGTTCTGCGTGCCGGCATTGTCGGCGGCCTCGCGTCGGCGCTGCCCCTGCACGCTGCGTGGTCCGCCCAGAGCGGCGCCCCGATCCTGAAGGCGATTCCCGCGACGGGCGAGAAGATCCCGGTGATCGGCCTCGGCACGAACGCCTACGGCGTGACCGATGCCGCGGAGGTCGCCTCGCGCAAGGAAGTCTTACAACACATGTCTTCGCTCGGCGGGCGCGTCATCGACACCGCAGCCGCGTACGGCAGGTCCGAGGAAGTCATCGGCGAGCTGCTCGCCGGCCTCGGCAACCGCAAGGACTATTTCCTGGCGACCAAGACACCGATGGGCTCGCTCGGCGACATGAAGGCCGCGATGGACCAATCGTTCCGCCGCCTGCGCACGGATCACATCGAGCTGCTCCAGGTCCATAACATGAACGACTCGGACAAGCAGCTCCCGGCGTTCGCCGAATACAAGCAGTCGAAGAAGATCAAGTATCTCGGCGTCACGACCTCGCAGGACGGGCACTACGACGAGATGCTGCGCGTGATGCGCGCCCACAAGCTCGACTTCATCCAGGTCGACTACTCGATCGGCAACCGCAGCGCCGAGGAGAAAGTCCTGCCGCTGGCGCAGGAACGCGGCATTGCCGTGCTCGCGAACGTGCCGCTCGGCGGCCGGCGCGGCTCGCTCATTTCCAACCTCGGCGACAAGCCGTTGCCGCCGTGGGCGAGCGAGCTTGGCGCGACGTCGTGGGCGCAGCTGCTGCTGAAGTACGTGGTATCGCACCCCGCGGTCACGTGCGCGATTCCCGGCACGACCAAGCTGAAGCACGCCGAAGACAACCAGGCCGCAGGGCGCGGTCAGCTTCCGGACGCCGCGATGAGGAAGAAGATGGAAGAGTTCTGGGCGACGGTGGCTTGAGTCACGCGCGCGAATAGACGCCGGCTTTCTCCATCGCCTTCATCATCGCCGCGAGCTAAAGGAGAGGTGCCGGGAGAAAAATCGAGGGGAAACTGAGCAAAGCAGCAAGAAGGAGGGAGTGACGCACGCGAAGGTCCCGTTGCTGCGGTGCTGACTTATCCCGCATTTTCTCTCCCGGCACCACTTCGCTTGGCTGCGCTCTGCAGCAGTCGCTCGGTATTGATGATCGCGCGCGAATGTTCGCCCTCGCCCACCGGGCCGGCTTCGTCGAATGCCTCGACTTTGAAGATGAAGAGCTTGCCCTCGTTGCGCTGGTATGTGGCGACGGCGCGGACTCTGCCGCCGACCGGCGTCGCTGCGGTGTGCTTCACGTTGAGCGAAACGCCCACTGAGAGCTGACCGGGCTGTAGCGCCGGCCGCATGGCACGCGCCGCGGCGAGTTCCATCAGCGCGATCATGCGCGACGTCGCGAACACTTCAGGAAACGAGTCCTCGCTCGACAGCGCGAGCACCTTCGCGGTGTCGCTGCTCTGAACGATGATTTCCGCCTGGCCCAGATCGCCTGCAGTCAGCATGTGAGTCTCCCGACGCGCTCACCCGACGAACGTGCGCGCTGGCGGCCAGCTCTGCCACGGCGAAGTATCGGCAACCACGACCTTGCTCGCCGAGACGCGCAGCGCTTCCGGCAGCGGACACGAGCGACGCGCGACGGTATCGATATGCACGCCTTTGAGCATGCTGGTTGCGACGTGCTCACCAGTCTCGTCCCGCTGCATCTCATGTACGAACCGCACGCTGCTCGTGCCGAGCTCGATGATCGCGGAACGGATGCTGATCACATCGCCCGCATACAGCTCGCCGCGATAACTGAGCCGCTGATCGACCGCCACCATGCCGCGCTGCTGCGCCCGCAAGTACGAGGGAGTAATGCCCGCTGCCGCGAAGAGCTGCCACGTCGCTTCGTCGAACTTGCCGACGTACCACATCACGTTCATGTGACCCATCTGGTCGCAATGCCAGGGGTAGACCGTGCCTCGATACGTCAGGATGTGTGTGTTCAATGTCCCACCTTGCTCATGTCTACAACCCGCGCGGTCCGCGGCGCCAGCCAGATCAGCGCCGCGGCCACGCAGAATGCCAGCGCGCACGTCGCCATCAGCTCATTGGTCGCCAGCATGACACTTTGACCCTGGGTCATGCCATCCAGCACATTGCGAACCGACTCCAGATCCATGCCGGAGCCGAGCAGCGAGCGGGTCGCCTCGCCGCTGCGATCGATTTCGCCCGCCAGCTCCGCGTGATACACGGACGTGTTGCTTTCCCAGGCGGTAGTCGCGATCGACGTAGCAAAGGCACCGGACAGCGTGCGCAGGAAGTTCATCAATCCCGCCGCGGACGCAGTCTCGCTTTCATCGACGCTCGCGAGCGCATGCGCCGTGATCGGCAGGAAGAAGAACGGCAAGCCGAGGCCCATCAGCATGAGCGGCACCGAGACCTGCCAGAACGTCATGTCGGTGGTCGCGCCCATGCGCCAGATCGAGACCGCGCCGATCCACAGCATGCCGAAGCACACCAGCCGCCGCGGATCGACCTTCGTCATGAGCATGCCGGCGATCGGCGCCATGAAGATTGCGAGCAAGCCGGTCCACGCTGTAGCAAGCCCCGCCCACGTGGACGTGTAGCCCATATAGCTCTGCAGCCACAGCGGCGTGAGCACGTTGGCCGCGAAGAATCCGCCGAAGCCGATGCTGATCGTCAACACGCACATGCTGAAGCCGCGATGGCGGAACACGCGCAGGTCGACGATCGGATGCCGCTCGGTCGATTCCCAGATCAGGAACGCCGCGAGGCCGACGACCGCAACGATCGCGAGCGCCCAGATCTCCGCGGACTCGAACCAGTCGTGCTCCTTGCCGAGGTCGAGCATGAGCTGCAGCGCGCCAACGGCGACGATCAGCAGCACGAGGCCGACTTTGTCGATCGGCACGCGCCTCAGCTTGTCCTCGTAGCGCTTGAGCATGCGCCATGCGATCGGCGCGCAGATCAGTGCAAGCGGCACGTTGATGAAGAAGATCCACGGCCACGAAAAGTCATCGCACAGCCAGCCGCCGAGAATCGGGCCGATCACGGGCGCGGTCAGCGTCGTCACTGCCCACAGCGCAGTTGCAGCCGCGGCCTTTTCTTTCGGGAAGATCCGCAGCAGCAGCGTCTGCGACAGTGGGATCATCGGACCGCCGCACACGCCCTGCATGATGCGTCCGAAGACGAGCATGCCGAGCGAGCTGGCAAAGCCGCAGATCAGCGAAAAGACGCCGAACAGGCCCATGCACGTCGTGAACACGCGCACCGCGCCGAAGCGTGCCGCCAACCAGCCGGTCAGCGGCACGAAGATCGCCTCGGCGACCGCGTAGGAAGTGATGACCCAGGTTCCCTGGCTGCTGCTGATGCCCAGGCTCCCCGCGATGTTCGGCACGGAGACGTTGGCCACCGTCATGTCGAGCACGGCGATGAAGTTCGCCGCGGCGAGCACGATGGCCGCCATCCACAGCATCGGTCCCTTCAGCGGACCTTCGAATGTCACACCGGCCATGTCGATTCTCCCCCTGTAGCCCGGGCTTTAGCCCGACTCGGATTCCGAGCGCGTATCGATCGTCGCAGTCATCGACAGGCCGACCTGCAGCGGCCGCGCGGCCAGGTCCGCCGCGTCCAGCTCGATGCGCACCGGCACGCGCTGCACGACCTTGATCCAGTTGCCGGTCGCGTTCTGCGCCGGGATCGTCGCGAACGTGGAACCCGTACCGCCCGCAAGACCCGCGACGGTGCCGCGATAAGTCACCGAGCGGCCGTAGAGATCGGACTTCACTTCGACCGGCTGGCCGATGCGCACGTGCTCGAGCTGCACTTCCTTGAAGTTCGCGTCGACGTGCACCTCGTGCACCGGCACCACCCACAGCAGCGGCGCGCCGGCCTGAATCTGCTGGCCGACCTGCACGGAGCGGCGCGCGATCACGCCAGTCTTCGGCGCACGAATGACCGTTCGCTCGAGATTGACGAGCGCCTGGTCGCGTTGCGCGCGAGCGAGCGCGACTTCCGGATTGGTTTCCTCGGTCGTGCCCGCGATCAGGACTGCATTCGCTTCACGCGAGCCCGATGCGGCCGTGACGCTTGCTTGCGCAGTTTCGAAAGCATTGCGCGCCTTCGTCAGCTCGTCGCCGGAGACCGAGCCCGAGGCCGCGAGCGCTTCGCGACGGCCGAGATCGACCTTCGCACGCTCGAGATCGGCAATCGCTGCACGCAATTGCGCCTCGAGACTGGCGTCATTCGCGACGTAGCCACGCACGCGGCGTAGCGCACGGCCGAGCTCTGCTTCTGCCTGGGCGACTGCGAGACGCGCATCCGTATCGTCGAGAACGACGATGACATCGCCCTTCTGGACCTGCTGCGTGTCGTTGACACGCACTTCGCGGACGATGCCGCTGATCGCAGGCGTGACCTGCGCGTTCTCGGCAGCCGTGTACGCGTTGTCGGTCGAAATGAACTTCGAGCCGTAGTAGTGCGAATACAAGCCGTAGCCGATCGCGTTCGACAGGACCGTACTGCCGAGGATCAGCAGCCACTTCTTGCGCTTGGCGCGATTGCGGGCATCGTCCGCAGCCTCGGCGGCTGCATCGAGAGCCTGGGTTTCGAGCTTGGTCATAAAGCCTCCTGACTAGATTTTCTTGATCTGGTAGCCGCCGCCGAGCGCGCGCACGAGTGCGACGTCGAGGGCGAATGAACGGGACTGCAGGTCGCTCTGCGCACGCAGATTCGCGAGCAGGTCGTCCTGGGCTGACAACACGTCGAGATAGTTCGCGAGGCCGCCTTCGTAGCGATTGCTCTGGATGCGCCACGCTTCGCGCGCAGCATCGACTGCGTCGGCGGTGCGATCGAGCTGCGGGCCGAGCGCCTTCTGACCGACTGCCGCATCGGCGACTTCCTGCAGCGCCTGGATCACGGTGCGGTTGTATTCGGCGACGGCGGCGGCGTAGTCCGCCTCCGCGCCACGCAGATTCCCGCGCAGCGCACCGCCGCTGAAGATCGGCAATGTGATCGCCGGACCGCTGCTGCCGGTCGACGATCCGTTGTGCGTCAGCATGTCGAGACCCATCGACTGCAGCCCGATGACCGACGTGAGGTTCACGTTCGGATAGAACTCGGCACGCGCCTGGTCGATGCGCCGCGCGGCAGCTTCCGCACGCATGCGCGCCGCGACGATGTCGGGTCGGCGGCCGAGCAGCTCGGCTCCCAGATGCTGCGGCAACGCGAACGAGCGCGCGACGTCCACCGTCGGCCGCGTGATCGCGAGTCCACGATCCGGGCCGGCACCGACGAGCGCGGCGATGCTGTTTCTCTGCAGCGCGAGCTGCTCCTCGACCGCGAGCAAGTCCGCTTCAGCACTCGCCCGGCGCGATTCGACCTGGCGGACGCTGCCCAGAGTCTCGAGCCCGTTCTCGTGGCGGTAGCGGAACAGGGCGACTGTCTTGGTGCGGACTTCGAGCGCCGCCGCAGCCGTGTCGTGCGCAGCGTGCTGACGCGCGAGCTCGGCATACGCCGAAGCAATTGCCGTCGCGAGCATGAGCTTCGCTTGCGCTGCCTCTGCCTGCGCCGCGTTTGCTTCGGACGTCGCAGCGGCGATCGCCGCGCGATTGCGTCCCCAGAAGTCGAGCTGCCAGGAGAACGTCAGCGAAGCATTCGCGTAGTCGTCCCAACCCTGCGGCGTGAGCTCGCGCGGAGTCAGGTAGTTGTAGCTGTGCTTCTGCTGAATCGCGGCCGCGCTCGCAGATGCCTGCGGCTTACGTGCAGCATCGGCGATCTGAGCCCCAGCCTGCGCGCGACGCAGGCGAGCTTCAGCGACGGCAATGTTCGGCGATCCGGCCAATGCTTCGCGGATCAAGGCGTCGAGCTGCGAGTCGCCGTACGACTCCCACCAGCTTTCGGCGGGCCACATGCCGACCGGCGCGACCAGCGAATGCGAGCTCGCATAGTCAGCTGCCGAGGCGACGTGCGGACGCGCGCTGCCCTGGGGCAACGCGGCGCAAGCGGACAAAGCGGTCGCGATCGCGACGAACAGCAAGCCCCTCGAGGCAGCTATGACCTGCCCGCGCTCCGCCCGGCCGGCCCGGTGCGACCCTCCGTCAAACATCGGTAGGGTCTTCGGCACCGGGCCGACCTGCAACGACGTGCCGTCGGTATCGGTCACATCGGATTGCTGGCGATCGCTGGCAGTCATGATTCGTCTCCTTCAGGCCGACTGCTCGTGCAGCCCGGCGGCGTTGATCAGGCAGGCGAGCAGCTCCTCGCCCGACGTGAATTGAAACTGGCGTCCCGAGGCCACGTGTTCGAGCCGGCCGACGATCCGGCCCTGACGGGGGGAGGCGTCGATGTGCAGCTTGAGCACGTAGGAGCGCTCGTGCGGGTAGCTGGCATGGGGACTCAAGACCATCGGCAGTGCTCTCGCGTGACGTTCGGGACGGGAGACAGCGTAAGGACGCTGCCGCCCCGAGTCGTAAGGGAGCGGTCTGGTTTCGGTCTGGATTGAGGCGGGAAGAGTCAGGCTGAAGCCTGACTCACAGGGCGGGCGAAGCTAGCCCTTCAACATCTGCGCGAATGCCTGGAACGGCTCGCTGAATCCGATCGCAAATCTCAGCGGTTCCGAAAGGAGCGTGACTGCGCCGCCCCACAGCGTGACGGGATGCAATCGCCCCCGGCTGGACAGGTCATGGATGACCATTGCGACCAGAAACACATTGACCAGCACCACCGCGCCGACCACGCCTGCCACTGCACCCTGGGTTGCCTGCATGGTGATACGCGCCAGTGCTGGAATGATCATGCTCGCGGTGGCGAGCAGCATGTATCGCTTGTGTGAGTCGGGACGCTGTCGCCGCAGCACGCCCAATGTCGCGAACAGCGCAAACAGTCCGATGCTGGCGAAGGGGAAGACCAGAAAAACGTAGGGATCGGCGAGCGTGTCGGCAGTTGCCGGCGTATGTACGCGCCGCTCACTGTGGATGGCGACGAGAATGCCCGTGACGACCATTGCTGCGCCGATCGCCACACCCCCGATACCCACGAGCTTGTGGAGGTCGCGCCGGCCGAAGGCAATCAGGCGCGTCTGAACGATCAGCAGCACGATCCATGCAGTCGCCAACGCGCCGTGGAGATGCACCATCGGCGTGAGCGCAGGCTTCGGACCAGCGTTGAGCCCGGCGAGATAGTAGGTGGGCGCGAATCCGGCAAACACGACTGCCGCCATCGCGACGGACATCCAGCTGAAGAACCGCCGGTCACTCAGTGGCCGGACTTGAGTCGCGACGCTGACCACGATGCCTCCCCACGCAAATCGCGGAATGCGCGCGAAGATAGCAGAACGGGCTCGATGGACCCCACTGTACGAAGGGGCGCTGAGCGGCCGGGCGGATGACCGCTTTCCGCAATGAGCGGTGTCGCTACTCTCGACGCAGCCCGCGGCGCGTAATCAGCGCGATCGGCAGGCCGATGAGGAACATGTGCACGAGGATGCCGGTGATCGTGATGTACAACGGGCCGCCGCCGCCCGTGCGCCCGATCGCCGAAAGCGGCATCACGACGTAGTTCATCACGCCATACGTCACGAGGCCGTAGGCGATGCCGAACGGCACGGCGCGATCGACGAGCAAGCGGACGTTGCGCGCGGCGGTGTAGTAGATCGCCGCGATGATGGTTGCCAGGATGAAGTGCAGCAGCAGGCCGAACAATCCTGTCGCTGTGCCGCCGCCGACTGCAGCGTCACGGCCAAGCAGGCCTGCCGCGACGCTCTGACCGATGCGGATCGGCGAGACGCCGCGCAGTCCCCAGATGATGAACGCATAGGTGATGTCGAGCGCCCCGGCCGTCAAGCCGGCGATGACGATCGTCTTGAGCGCGCGACGGCCGCTGCCTTGCAGGTTGTCGGAAGCAACCAGCGTCGATTCGGTGTTTGTCATCGGCGCAGAATACGACGCGCGACGGCCGGTCGAGCCGCGTCGCTTCAGGCAGGTTGGCCGATTGTGCTCGCGCTATCCGAGCATGCGGACCCAGCGCACGCGCCGGTGGCGTCGGAATTCCATGCGCGCGTAGAGCCGCTCTGCATCTTCGTGACCGGCATCGACTTCGAGATCGAGCGCGATACAACCGTTGTCGCGCGCGACCTGCATCGCCGCCTCGATGAGCTGCCTGCCGATGCCGTGCCCGCGATGCGACGGCGGGACGTACACCTCGTCGAGCCACGCGGCTGGGCCGCCGTGCTCCAGCGTCCATAAGAATGAGATGACTGCGACTCCGACGAGCTCGCCGTCGACCCGTGCAATGAGAATGCGACCGCGCGAGTGATCTTCGATCAGCCCGCGCGTGGCGCGCTCGAGCGCCTGCGACGTGAGCACGATGTCGTGCTCCTGGAGCTGCGTGTGCAGCAGCTCCAGGATGGGTTGGAGGTCCTCGTGGCGTGCGGTCTCGATCATTTCGCCGCGGCCGGGAATGCCGGCAGCTTGTCGATGTCACGCGGATCGTGCTGGATGATCACGGTGGCGTTGAGGTTCTTCGCGATCTGCTTGAACCGGTCGAACGACGCGAGCGTGTCGGCGCGATTGAAGTTGAAGGTCGGCACGCCGTTGCTGTCGTAGTTCTCGCGGAAGTGTGCCTGGTCGCCGGTGAGCAGCACGTTGCCCTTCTCCTTGAGCTTGACCAGCAGGCTGTGATGACCCGGCGTGTGTCCCGGCATGTCGAGTATCACGACGCTGCCATCGCCGAACACATCCTTGTCCTTCGCGACGGGCTCCGCCTTGCCTTCGCCGCTCAACCAGTGCTTGAGCGGGGCGGCGTTCGCAGTGCCTGAAGGCGTCGGTCCCTTGAGCACATCCCAGTCGCCCTGGCCGATCAGCAGCGTTGCTTGCGGGAACGATGCAGCCTGGCCGGTGTGATCGCCGTGATAGTGGCTGATGCCGACGTAGTTGATCTGCTCCGGCTTGATCTTGAGCTGCGCGAGCTGGTCGATCAGCGAGACCTTGACCGCCGGGCCCGAAGGCGTGGTGCCGGCCGCCGCTGCCGGATAGCCGGTGTCCCAGATCATGTAGTGATCCGCATGGCGGATGAGATAACAGCTCGCGGTGAGCTGCAGCTTCTTGCCGTCATACGCCATCGTGTCCGAAAACCGCCCGATGTCCGCTGGAGGCGCGCCATTGGCGGCGCAGTCGAAGCGAGTCAGCGAGACCTCGGCCGGCGCCTGCGCGAAGACCGGGAGTGCAGCGAGGCAAGCGACTGCACCGGCGATGGAGATCGACTTCGTCATGTGGGTCTCCTTTAGAATGGCGCGCAGTATGTCAGTCTCGGATAACTACCGCACATACATCATCGAGCAGCTCGGGGCGCTGCCGGCCCTGAGCACGCGCCGCATGTTCGGCGGCCTCGGTCTGTACAGCGGCGACTGGTTCTTCGGGCTGATCGACGACGACGTGCTGTTCTTCAAGGTCGACGACGCGAATCGCGAGGAGTACGTCTCGCGCGGGATGAAAGCGTTCATGCCGTTTCCCGGCCAGGCGAGCATGGGTTACTTCCAGGTGCCCGTCGACGTGATCGAGGAAGCCGAGGACCTGACGCGCTGGGCGCGCCGCTCGGTCGAGGTTGCACAGCGGGCGGGGTTGAAGAAGAAAAAGAAGAAGAGCAAGAATCCGGCCCGCAAGAAGTGAAGATTGCCGGCTTCAGTGCGCGCCGATTTCAAAGGCGCTTTGCTGAAAAGGCGCCGGCACCGTGGGGGTCATGTGCCGGCGCCCCGGCGGTCAAACCGCCTGCCTGCGCTGCACCCAGCCACGAGCCGGTGCGGTTGCGTCGGGTTTTTCCGGGAAGAAGCTGTCATGCATCGGCGTAGCGGCAGCCTCGGCGGCGACCTTCTGCCGCATCCCCTGCATGACCTTGATCACTTCCTGCCAATCCGAGGCATCGACGAGCGGATCGTAGGACTGCGGCCGCAGCCCCATGCCGTGCATGACGAAGAACCAGCTCAGCTCGACGAACATTTCGTGGCGCTTGTGGAAGATGCGCCCGGTGCGCTTGTAGATCTCGATCCGCTCGGCCAGCGTATCCGGCAGCTCGATCTTCTGTCGCTCCTGCCAGTAGGGCGTGTCCGCCCGCTCGGTCAGGCAGTAGTGCATGACGATGAAGTCGCGCACGCGCTCGAACTCGTCGATCACCTGTTCGTTGTAGTGCGCGATGTTGACCGGGTCGAACGTAAGGTCGGGGAAGTGGTCGAGCAGTGCGTACACGCCGCTGCAGAAAAGATGAATGCTGGTGGACTCGAGCGGCTCGATGAATCCCGAGCCCAGGCCGAGAGCCACGCAGTTCTTGTTCCAGAACTGCTGGCGACGGCCGGGCACGAAGCGGATGAAGCGAGGCTCGGTCAACGGCTCGGCGTTCTCGGGCATGCTGAGCAGGTCGCGCGCCGCTTCCTCGTCGCTGATGTGCTCGCTCGAGTAGACGTACCCGGTGCCGATCCGATGTTGCAGCGGAATGCGCCAGTGCCATCCTGCGCCGCGCGCGATCGCAGTGGTGTAGGGCGTGCGCGGAATCACGTTCGGCACCTGCACCGCTACCGCACGATTGTTCGCCAGGTACTTGGTCCAGTCCACGTAGCCGGTCTTCAGTGCGCCTTCGATGAGCATGCCGCGGAAACCGGTGCAGTCGATGTAGAGATCGGCCTGCAAGCGGTCGCCTTCCTTGAAGACGATCTCGTCGATGAAACCATCGCGCCGCTGCGTGACCCCCGCGACCGTGCGTTCGAGGCGCACGACGCCGGCCTGCTCCGCGAAAGCGCGCAGGTATCTCGCCACCAGACCGGCGTCGAAGTGCAGTGCGTATTTCAGGTTCGGAGCGAGGCCGAGCGAGTTGCCGGGGAAGATGAACCTGTTCTGCTCGGCCATCGCAATCTCGAGATTGAAATGGGTGAGCTCGACGTCCAGCGACTGCGCGCGTGCCTTGTGCCAGAAGTGATAGAACGGCAGCCGGTCGATGAACACCCCGAAGGCGCCGAAGGGGTGCCAATAGCGATGGCCGATGTGATGCCAGTCGACGAAGCGGATCGCCAGCTTGATCGTCGCCTGCGTATGGCGCATGAAATCCTGCAGGTCGATCCCGAGGAACCTGAGGAAGTCGATGATCCCCGGGATCGTCGCTTCGCCGACGCCGACCGTCGGGATGTCGGGCGACTCGATGAGCTGGATCGAGCACGTGCGGCCGAGCTTTCTGCCCAGCGCGCTCGCCGCGATCCAGCCCGCCGTACCGCCACCGACGATCGCGATCCGCTTGATGCGACGGTCGGTTTGCATCGATTCCTCAGAAGCTGCCGCGGATGCCGAACAGTATGCGCCTGGATCCCGACTCGAATGCAAACGGCAGGTTCTCGAACTGCAGATACTGACTCTGATCCTGTTCGGTCAGGTTGATCCCTTCGAGCGTCACACCGAGCCGGTCGCTGAACTGGTAGGCGATCTGCGCATCGATCTGGTAGTAGTCGCGATTCCAGACGCCGAACGTTCGGGTGATGTCCACCGGGGGTCCCGACGCGGGGAAGGTCTGATCCGCGAAGCCGAAATTACTGTCGAACGACTTGTCGCGCCACCCATAAGACAGGCGCGCTTCGAACCCGTAGTTCTGATAGTAGATCGTGGCGTTGAACGCGTTCTCCGGCACACCGGGGATCGGCAGCGTGGAATCGACATCGTTGGAGAATCCCGATTCGGAGTCCGAGTACGTGTAATTGACGGTAAAGCCAAGGCCCCAGTCGAAGGCGTACTGCCCCGACAGCTCGATACCCTTGATGTTGCCGCCCTTGCCGTTGATCGGAACCTGCACGGGTCCTTCGCGGCCGCCGGCCTGGTCGACGACGAAGATCGACTGCGTCTCGACCGTGACGAACGAGTCCACCTCCTTCCAGAACGGCGTCACCGCCACCAATCCCTGACCGCTGAAGTAGTACTCGTAGCTCAGATCGAACTGCGATGCCCGGTACGGATCGAGATCGGGGTTGCCGGTGCTGCCGTTGGTGAACCGGAAGAGATTCACGAAGGGACTGCTCGGATTCGTCTCGCGGGTAAAGTTCTGCTCGAAGCCACGGCCGAGCTGGAAGAGATCCTGGCGAGCCATGACGCGCGCCGCCGAGAACCGCACCTTGCTCTCATCCGTAACGTCCAGAACGATGTTCGCGCTCGGCAGGATGTCGGTATAGCTCCGATCGTGCTTCACGGTCGAAAAGTCCTTCAGCACGCCGTTCCAGCTATCCGTGCCCCAGAACGTCGGGTTCGGGTTCGAGGCAGCGTTCTGGTCGACGGTGAGCTCGGTATGGACGACGCGCGCGCCGACGTTGATGTGATAGCGGTCGCCGGGTTCGCCGGCATCGGCCATCAGGTAGGCAGACGTCGTCTTCTCTTCGACCTTGAAGGTTTCCAGCGGCGACGGGAAGAACGCGAACGGCGTGTCCGGATACAACGCCTGGATCCACGCCTGCGCGTTCTCCATCTGCGAGCGGTTGTTCACCAGCACGGCATTGCCGGTAATGTGGCCGTCGGCCCAGAAACTGTTGATGGTCTCGACCCGGCCCGGAGTGCCGGTGAAGGTCTGGTACGGCGTGATCAGTGCAGGCGAATTATCGAAGCGCCCGCACGGTGCAAACTGGAAATTCGCGCCGGCGGACGCCGGGATATCGCAGGACTTGTAACCGATGGCACCGTCCTGGAAATAACCGAACGGCGTCCAGTTCTGACCGAAAGCCGAGCCATTCAGCTCGCCCTGGCCGGAGTAATCCGCAAGAAACCGTCCGAATTCGTAGTCGATCTGGCGATTCGCGAGGCGCAGTCCGCTGCTGAAGGTCACGCCGCCGGACTCGATGAACGGCGGATCCCACTGCACGTCGCCGCGCACTGCCCAGTTTTCGGCCTCGGTGCTGTCGGCGAATGCCCAGTGTGACTTGAAGAATCCGTTGCCAGGACGCGTGAGCAGATCCTGGTTCCCCACGAGTTCGAAGCTCGGCAGCGTCCCATCGTTGTTGTGGTAGGTAAAGCGGTTGACCCGTGGCGCGGTGGGATTTGGGACGAAGGTCACTCTGTTCTCGCCGCGCACCTCGTATGCGGTAAAGCGCACATCGTTGTTCGCGCTGGCGCTGTCCTGATCTGCCTTGGAGTACGCCGCCGCGGCGCTGGCGCGCCACGCACCGCCGTTGTCCCACTTGAACTTGAGCTGGAAATTGTCCGAAGTGATGTCCGTGTTCTTGACGAATGAGATGGCTTCCGCGGAATTGACTGCAATCGTTCCGCGGATGAGCACGCCGTTGCTGTCGATCTCGATGGGCTGCGAGGCATCCAGCGCAGCGCCTTCGCCGGCGAACGCGAACTTGACCGAAGCTTCCTCCGTCAGGATGTCCAGGTTGGAATGGAACCATTGCAATTCGAGGTCGGTCGTGTCCGTCGGGCGAAATGCCACGGCGACCGACGCTCCCAGACGCTCGCGTTCCTCGTCACGATCGGTCGCGTAGCGATATTCCGGCGCGAAGTAGTTCTGCGGCACCGTCGTGCGGTCGTTACGATTCGAGAACCGCCAGCCGCCGCGGTTCTGACCGCCGAGCACGTCCGTCTGGAACAGCTGCTTGTCGTAGGACACCGATGCCATGACCGCCAGGCGCTCGCTGAATTGGTGACCGAGCACCAGCGCGCCGAGCGGCTCCCAACCCTCACCGCTATCCGCGTAGCGCAAGTTGCCGGCGATCGTCGTGCCCGCGCCCAGGTCGAACGGGCTGCGCGTCTTCAGGTTGATGATGCCGCCGAGACCGCTTTCGCTCTGCGAGGCATTCGGTGACTTGTAGACATCGATGCCGCCGAGCAGCTCGGACGGGATGCCTTCGAGAGAATCGGCTTCGCGGGTGTTGCCTTCGCCCTGCGTGTACAGCTCCAGGCCGCTCAGGAAAATATCGTCATTGAGCAGCGTCACATTCTGATCGAGGCCACGGATGCGGGCCTTGGTGCCCTGTCCGTTGGAACGATCGATCGAGATGCCGGGTAGTCGCTGCAGCGACTCGGCCACGTTCTGGTCCGGGAACTTGCCGATGTCCTCGGCGGACACCGATTCGATGATCTGGATGGACTCGCGCTTGTTCTGCAGCGCATCCGCCAGCGAGGCACGGAAGCCCGTGACTATCACTTCCTCGAGCGGCTCCGAGGTCGTGCTCGCCGTCGATGATGAAGGTTGTGCCGCCTGGGCACTCACCGC
>Ga0114129_10001322_pt1 | contig 33156 bp, 42 predicted proteins | sample RhiMetdeltSRZDD1_FD_80071 | JGI IMG/M metagenome (GOLD analysis project Ga0114129, IMG submission 80071) | Populus rhizosphere microbial communities from Tennessee, USA - Rhizosphere MetaG P. deltoides SRZDD1 (version 2) (version 2) | ecosystem: Host-associated > Plants > Roots > Rhizosphere >...
TAGAAATCCGACGCCTTTGATGCGAGAAACAACAACGGGCCAGCCAGATCAGCCGGCTCGCCCAATCGGCCTTTGGGCACCCGCGCGAGAAATCCCTTGCGGACGGTTTGCGCCCGTTCGGTGTCCTCATACATCCACGCGGTGAGCGGCGAGCGGAAGACGGTTGGTCCGAGCGCATTGACGGTGATGCCGCTCTCGCCCCATTCGCACCCCAGCGCTTTGGTAATTCCGTCGACCGCCGATTTCGACGCGCAATAGGCGGTGTATCCGGCCGGATGACCGAGCAGGCCGCGCGCGGACGATGTGAGGATCACCTTGCCGCCCTGGCCTTGCTTGAGCATCTGCTTGCCGGCGGCACGTGCCATCAGCCACGACTGGTTGACGTTTGCGTCCATGACATCGAGAAAATCCTCGAGCTTCTGGTCGACAATTTTCGAAACCTTGTTCAAGCCGGAAGCCACCACGAGAATGTCCAGCCGTCCGAACTTATCGACCGCTGCCTTAACGATCGTGTCGCAGTTTTCTTCCGAGCTTGGTCGCAAGGCGATGATCTCGGCTTTTCCGCCAAGCTTTTCGCATTCAGATGCGACTTTCCTGAGCTCGTCGGCCTTGCTTGCCGCCAGCACCACGTTGGCGCCGGCGCCGGCCAAAGTCCTGGCGGCCAATGCGCCGAAGGCGCCCGACGCTCCAGTGACGATGGCGGTTTTCCCGCTGACGTCGAACAGCGACAGGGGATTTTTCAGGAAATCCTCGGACATGGTCGGCTCCACTTTAGCTCGCTCTTGTCGTCGTCCTGAGGTGCGAGGCCGCGAAGTGGCCGAGCCTCGAAGGACGGCGGCCCCGTCATCCGGCGGCAGTCACCTCAGGATGACGGAGTGAAATCATTTCGCCGGCGGATTGGCGACTGCCACCACAATCGAGCAAACTTCGTTGCCGCGATTGATGATCTCGCGCGTTTCATTGGGCTCGATGACGCAGGAGTCGTTGGCTTTAAGAATGGTCTCCTTGCCATCGACGATGACAGTCAGCTCGCCGCGCAGGACGAAATAGACCTTTTCCGGCGGAGAGGCGTCCGGCCCCGCGCCCCCTCCCGGCAGGAAATGCGAATAACCGAACACGAGTCCCTTGGTGCCGCCCGCTTCGACGCCGAACAAACGCAGCGATGTGTATTTGCGGTGATTGGGTGCGTCGTACGGCTTGGCGTCGGCAAAACGTTTGACGTGCATTCGAACTCCTCCCTGGATCGACTCCCTGACTTTGTTAGTGCGCGTTAACAAGCGCGTTTTCGCCTCGAACGCTAGAATTTCTTGCCGCGCTCGATGCGGTATTTCCCGCTTGGATCGACGATGGCGACCAGGCGCACGATACAGCCGTCGCCGCGCTCCCAGTTCCACGGAAAGTAGGCGAACGTGCAGCGTTTACCGGTCACCTTGTCCATGTCGCCGCCGACATTCTCGATGCCGAGAATGCCGTTCCTGAACAGGATGCGATGGACAGGCTCCCATTCGGGGAAATCGTCTTTCCAGTCCCGTCCCCCCGACCACTCGCGGTATTCCTCGGCGAGATGCGGGTGCAGAGGCCCGTTGCGCTGAGGGCCGATGGCGGTTGCGAGCGGGTGATCATTGGCTTGCGTGTCGTGGCCGACCACCTTGACCTTCTTTTCCACAAACCATTCCCCGGCTGAGGGAACGAAGCCGGGCGCGCGGCAGAAATAATCTTCGCTGTCTTCGTAGAACTTGTGCCAGCCGGTATTCACGATAAGCACGTCGCGGGGCCGCACGATCTTGCCGCAGGCGACCTCCAGGTCGTCTCCGGTGATCGACTCCCACTTGTTCTTTGGAATCGAAACCACGATGCCCGAGCCGAAGAAATGCGGCAGGGGCACTTCGTCGATAAATGGCGTCCCTTGCACCACATGCGCAGGCGCGTCGATGTGGGTCGTGTTGTGCATCGACGTCGTGATGCGCTGTGAGAGCACGCCCGACTTGGCCATGTAGTGGATGCGCTCGATTTTGACGTCTTCAAAATAGGGCCAGTTCGGCGACTGATAGCCAAAGCGGTGGGACAGGTTGTAAAACTCGAGTCCCATGGAATTCCTAAGATTCTCTTCGAGCATCACGCCGCGAATTCTTTTGCCCACGGCATCCTCCCTTGTTCGCGCCTGGTGATCCGCTGCCCGGCGTCAGGCGGCGGCTGAAGTCATATGGTTCTCCAATGCGTTTTTGGTTGCGACCAGCCGCTCGGCGATCAACGCCTGATGCTCCCTGAATCGCTGAGTTGGCACCGGCACTGATATGGCGACTGCGTTGCCGAGTGGATCGCGCAACGCAACTCCGGCCGCGCAAATTCCGATCGTATGTTCTTCGCGGTCATAGGCGACGCCGCTTTTGCGCGCGGTCTTGAGTTCGCCGAGGAGCGCATCCAGCCGGGTGAGCGTGTGCGGCGTGCGCGCTTCGTAGGCGCGGCCAATGAGAGCCTCGATGGCGTCATCGGTAAGCTGTGCCAGATACGCTTTCCCGTTCGCAGTGCAGTAGAGCGGAAAGGTATCCCCGACCGCGGAGACGGCACGCAACCGTTGCGATCCGATAACCTGATCGATAAAGACGAGATGGTTTTTCTTCACTGTCGATAGATCGACCGTCTCATGCAGTTCCTCGGAGAGCCGCTCGAGAAAAGGACGCGCCAGTGCGATGAAATCGCTCCGCACCGACGCAGCAAGTCGAAGAATTGTGGGCCCTAGTCGAACGCGCCCGTTCGGTGTCGCGGCAATGACAAGCTTTTCGGTCTCGAGCGCCGCGACAATGCGCTGCACCGTGGACCGCGCAAGATTCACCTTTTGCGCGATCTGACCGAGGCTGAGCCCGGCATTCTCCTCTTCGAGTGCGCGCAGAATAGTGGCCGCACGCGCGATCACCTGAACCTGGCTTTTGTCGTTGATGGCGTGGCGGTTCATCGGCAATGGCTTCGATGCTCAATCGGGACGCGGGGCGCCTTGCATGTCGGTACACGTTAGCCCAAAATGCGGTACACACAAATCCAAAATTTCGAGCTTCGAATTCGCGGTGTGGGAGGGAGACGTCATGGTCCGCAAGATCGCGCTGGAAGAACATTTCCTGGATCCCGCCACCGAACCCTATTGGCGTCCGACGATGGTCGATGTCGCGCCGGCCAAGACTGCGCAGTTCTATTCGAGCCTCGCCGATTTCGGCGAACAGCGATTGAAGATGATGGACAGGCACGGCATCGCGCGGGCCGTTCTTGCGATCGCCGGACCTGGCGTGCAGGCGGAGCGTGAGGCCGCAAAAGCCGTGCGGGCGGCGCGCGCGTCGAACGATTTTCTTGCAAAGCAAGTACAAAAGCGTCCCGACCGATATTCGGGCTTTGCGCATCTTGCGATGCAGGATGCGAAGGCCGCGGCCGACGAACTCGAGCGCTGCGTCCGCGAGCTCAAGTTCTGCGGTGCCATGATTAACGGGCATACAAACGGCAAATATCTCGACGACCGTTCCTATGATCCGTTCTGGGAACGCGCGGCTGCGCTCGGCGCACCGATTTATCTTCACCCCGCGGATCCGGTCGCGCCCCTGCCGGTGCTCGCCGGTCACAAGGTTCTTGTGCGCCCGATGTGGGGCTGGGGCGTGGAGACCGGTTCACACGCGCTGCGTATTATCTCCGGCGGTATCTTCCACCGTTACCCGAACGCGAAGCTCGTGCTTGGCCATCTCGGCGAGACGCTGCCGTTCCTGCTTTGGCGCTTCGATAGCCGCTCGAAGCCGTATGGCTGGAATTTGCCCAAGCCGCCATCGCAATACATTAAAGAGAACGTCCGGGTTACCGCCTCGGGTATGTACGATGGCCCGCCGCTACGTTGCTCGATCGATGCGCTCGGGCCTGATCGGGTCATGTTCTCGTCGGACTATCCCTTTGACTCGGAAGGAGCGGGCGAGTTCATGGATTCGGTGCCGCTCGACGAGAAGCTTCGCGCGGATGTCGCCTACAACAATGCGGCGAAGTTGTTGGGTCTGGCCTAGCTCTTTGTACGTCATGCGCGGGCTTGTCCCACGCATCCCGCTTAGTCGGGTGGGGCTGTGTCGTTGTAAACGAGGATGGCCGGGCCTTCGCCCGCCGAAGGGTTATCGGCCGCAACGCGACTTACTGAGCTCCGGCCCGCAAGCGGGACAAGCCCGCGCATGACGACTTCGTCGTCACTTGGCCTCAATGACCCGCACCGGCTTGCCGTCAAGCCAGGCGCGAATGTCCTCGACAATGTCAGGCAAGTATTTCCGGTAATTCTGCTCGCTGACATAGCCGAGGTGGGGCGTGATCGCGACATTGTCGAGCTTGCGAAACGGGTGATCGGGCGGCAAAGGCTCGACGTCGAACACATCCAGTCCCGCGCCGGCAATCGACTTTTCCTGTAGCGCGGCTATCAGGCCCTTCTCGTCGACAATCGGCCCGCGTGATGTGTTGATCAGGTAGGAGGTCTTTTTCATCAGGCCGAGCTCCTTGGCGCCAACCAGTCCGCGCGTGCGGTCGCTCAGCACAAGATGGATTGTGACAATGTCGGCCTGGCGAAAGAGGTCCTCCTTGGAGACGAGGTGTGTACCGGCACCTTCGGCTTTCTCCGCCGTCAGATTCTGGCTCCAGGCGATCGTGTTCATGCCGAAGGCTTTCCCGACCGTGGCGGAGCGTTGGCCGAGTCTGCCAAGGCCAAGAATACCGAGCGTCAGGCCTTCGAGATCCCGGCCGATCGTCACCTGCCAGGCTTCGCCTGCCTTGAGTCGCGCATTTTCGAACCCGATCCGCCTGGTCAATTCCAGCATCAGACCAAAGGCAATACCGGTTGTTGGACTGCCGACTGAGCCGGTGCCGCACACGATAATCCCCCGCTCGGCGCAGGCCTTGATATCGAAGGAATTGTTGCGGGCGCCGGTCGTGATGAGGAGCTTCAGGTCGGGCAGGGCCTCGATCATCTTGCGCGGGAACGGGGTCCGTTCCCGCATGCCGACAACGATCTCGAAGCCTTGGAGGGCCTTGATCGCCTCGTCCTGGCTGGCGAACGGTTTGTTTAGGATCTTGATCTCGACATCTTTCTCGATGGGCGACCAGTCAGCGAAGCCCATTGCCACATTTTGGTAATCGTCGAGAATGGCTGCCCGCACCATGCAAAAACCCTGTCAATGCGCGCCCGGAAGGCCGGGCCGACGCCACCTTAGGCATGGAACGTTGAAATGAAAGGGGGCTTTCAGCCCGGCGGGGGCAGGCCGTGCTTGGCGCGCCAGGCCGGGCCTGGACCGCGCATATAGTGCAATTCGGGTCGGTAAGGGCGAAGGGCGTCGCGGGTCAGGTCATGCCAGAACCCGCCGAAGGCAGTCCGTAAATTGGCAAAGGGGCGCGGTAGCAGCGATATCGCGGATCCGGATAAGGCCAAAATTGCGCGACCCATGGTGCAGCTCCTACACCGACCAGCGGGCCCGTGCGGCCCACCCGTCCCTTAGTCGCCCCGCATGACGCCAAGGTTCATGTGAGCGAGATGATGGCGCCGAAGCGGTTAAGAAGAGGTACCCGAACGCGACCGGGGCGGCTTTTTTTGCAGGCAGCCTTTCCAGAGATTTACCGAGACCGCTTAATGTCCGCGCGCTTGCCCTTTTGAGTTTCCGCCGCTACATCAGCCCCGCATTTCCCCACAATGCGTGCAGCAATGTTTCAGCGCGCGCCTTCGGATTCGGGGCAAGGAAGGCTTCGAGAATTCATGAACGGTCGCCAATTCATCTATCACATGCAGGGTCTCACCAAGACCTATCCGCCGGCCAAGAAGGTGCTGGATAACATTCACTTGTCGTTCTACCCCGATGCCAAGATCGGAGTGCTCGGCGTCAACGGCTCCGGCAAGTCGACGTTGTTGCGCATCATGGCTGGCATCGACACCGACTTTGCGGGCGAGGCCTGGGTCGCCGAAGGCGCGCGCGTCGGCTACCTCGAGCAGGAGCCACAGCTCGATGCCAAGAAGACCGTCCGTAAAAACGTGATGGAAGGCGTCGCCGCCAAGAAAGTGCTACTTGACCGCTACAACGAGCTCGCCTCCAATTATTCGGACGAGACCGCCAACGAGATGGCGAAGCTCCAGGATGAGATCGACTCAAAGAACCTGTGGGATCTCGACAGCCAGATCGACCAGGCAATGGATGCGCTGCGCTGTCCGCCGGATGATTCCGACGTGACCAAGCTCTCCGGTGGCGAGCGGCGCCGCGTGGCGCTTTGCCGGTTGCTGCTCGACCAGCCCGACCTTCTGCTCTTGGACGAGCCGACCAACCATCTCGATGCCGAGAGCGTGAACTGGCTGGAAGGGCATCTGCGCAACTATCCCGGCGCGATCCTGATCGTCACCCACGACCGCTATTTTCTCGACAATGTCACGGGGTGGATCCTCGAGCTCGACCACGGCCGCGGCATCCCCTACCAGGGCAACTATACGTCATGGCTGTCGCAGAAGCGGAAGCGGATGCAGCAGGAGGCGCGCGAAGACGAGGCGCGGCAGCGCACATTGACGCGCGAGCAGGAGTGGATCGCCTCGTCACCGAAGGCGCGGCAAGCCAAGTCCAAGGCGCGCTATCAGCGCTACGAGGAATTGCTCAAGATTGCCAACGCCAAGCAAAACGTGGTTGCGCAAATCACCATTCCGGTTGTCGAGCGGCTCGGCCAGAACGTGGTCGATTTCGATCACCTGACGAAAGGGTTCGGTGAAAACCTGCTGATCGACGATCTGACATTCAAACTGCCGCCCGGCGGAATTGTTGGCGTGATCGGCCCGAATGGCGCCGGCAAGACCACGCTGTTCCGCATGATCACGGGGCAGGAAAAGGCGGACAAAGGGACGATCCAAATCGGAGACTCCGTGCGTCTGGGCTATGTCGATCAGTCTCGAGACTCCCTCGACGGCAAAAAAACCGTTTGGGAGGAAATCTCCGAGGGAAATGACATGATTTTGCTCGGCAAAAAGGAGATGAACTCGCGCGCCTATTGCGCCTCGTTCAACTTCAAAGGCGCAGATCAGCAAAAGAAGGTGGGTACTCTATCAGGCGGCGAGCGAAACCGCGTGCATCTTGCCAAAATGCTGCGCTCAGGCGCCAACCTCCTGCTGCTGGACGAGCCGACGAATGACCTGGATGTGGATACGTTGCGCGCCCTTGAGGAAGCGCTCGAAGATTTCGCCGGCTGTGCCGTGATCATCAGCCATGATCGCTGGTTCCTCGATCGGATTGCCACACACATCCTCGCGTTCGAAGGCGACAGCCACGTGGAGTGGTTCGAGGGGAACTTCCAGGACTATGAGGCCGACAAGATGCGGCGTTTAGGTACAGATTCCGTCATTCCGCACCGGTTGAAGTACAAGAAATTCAGCCGCTAGGCGGCCGGTCATCCTTCGGCCATTCCGAATCGCATATCTGTTGCCGGGCTCATCCCGGGCCCGATAACGGATTCATACGGTCACCGTACAGGCCATTTAGCAATGACGCGCACAATCCATTCCGCAATCTCGAAGCTGGCCAGCTTGGCTGCGCTGCTGGTCGTCTTTGCCGCCTGTGTCAGCGATCTTGCGAGTGCCGACGCGGCGTTCGACCGCTGGCTGCAGTCCGTTTGGCCTGCGGCCCAGGCGCTCGGCGTCTCGCGTGCGACTTTCGACGCCGCTCTCCGCGGCCTGGAGCCGGACTATTCGCTCACCGATCTCGCCATCCCGGGACGTCCCGAGCAACAGCCGCAGCAGCCTGAATTCGTGCAGACGCCGTCGCAATATTTGCGAGAGGCGAGCTTTGATCGTCTGGCCACGCGCGGACGGCAGCTCGCCGCGCAATATCGCGACGCCCTCACTCGCATCGAAAGAGAATTCGGCGTGCCCGGCAACATCGTGCTGGCGATCTGGGCGCGCGAGACCGATTACGGCGGGTACCAGCTTCCTAACGATGCCATCCGCGTCCTTGCGACCCAGGCCTATGTTGGCAAGCGCAAAGATTTCTTCCGCAACGAATTCCTGCATGCCTTGAAGATGCTGCAGGACGGGGTGCCGCGCGCGGACATGCGTTCATCCTGGGGCGGGGCCATAGGGCTCACGCAGTTTCTCCCGTCCGAATTCTACAAATACGCCGTCGACTTCGATAGCGATGGGCGCGCCGATATCTGGCGCTCGGTGCCGGATGCGCTGGCATCGGCGGCGAAGCAGCTCGCCGGCAAAGGCTGGCGTGCGGGAGAGCCCTGGGCGATTGAGGTGCGGGCGCCGGCCAATGCGGATTGCAGCATTGGCGTCCCTGAGGTGACGAGTCCGATAGGTGAATGGATAAAGCGTGGCTTCGTGCCCGCCTATGGCCGCAAGCTCACTACGGCGGAGCTGTCGTACGACGCTTCGCTGCTGCAGCCGGAAGGCAGCTACGGCCCGTCATTCCTGACGCCGAAGAATTACTACGTGCTCAAGGACTACAACTTTTCCGATCTCTATGTGCTGTTCGTCGGTCATCTCAGCGACCGCATTGCCGGCGGGCGGCCATTTGAGACCCCATGGAGCAAGAACGCCCAGCTCAAGACTAGCGATGTCGAGACCATGCAGAAGCGGCTGACCGCGCTTGGCCTCTACAAGGACAAGATCGACGGAAAAGCGGGCATGCTCACGCGTGCAGCCTTGGGCGCGTATCAGAAGAAAAACGGATTGAAGGTCGATTGCTGGCCTACCGCCGCAGTGCTGGAGCACATGCGGCGCTGACAGCGCGTCTCGTCAATCGCAAACCTCGACGCGACGCGTGCGGTAGGCGTAGCCGTCCCACACCCGCTGGCGCTCCGAACGACAGACCGGACCTTCGGCGTATTCCGGTTCCACGTAGACAGGAGGCGGCGGCGGAGCGACGTAAATCGGTGCGGGCTCCACGTAGACGGGCCTGCTGTTCGCGATTGCTGAGCCTACGATCGCGCCGGCTGCGAGACCGCCAACCACGCCTGCCGCGACTCCACAGCCGCTGCAATGTGCCTGCGCCAAAGACGGCAACGCCGCGGCCAGGGTAACGGCCGCGGCGAACGCAACAATGGTATTTTTCATGGGTGTCCTCTCGGGCCGAGATCCATTCGGCACGATCATCCACCCAAAATCGTTACGCGATCTTTAAGGGCAGATAAATCGCGGACGGCTCCAGCCGACGAAATTGCCGTAGGGATCGTGCAGAGGCCGGCGAGCCCAGTAGCCGCCGGGGCAGGCAACCGGATAAGGAGCGCCGTAGCCTTGATAAACGACGTAGCCCGGCGCAGGCCCGTAAGCCGGATAAGCCCCTGCGCTATTGGCGATAGCGCCGCCGATGATGGCGCCGCCGATCACGCCGGCTGCAACGCCTGCACCGACCGCGCAACCATAGCAACGGGCGTCGGCAGTGGTCGGGGCGGCCAGGGTGCCAACTGCCAGAGCCGTGGCGGTGGCAAGCGCGAAGATCGTCTTCTTCATTGAGTAGCCCTCCAGAGAACGGTCGGCTGAGCCGACCACGTGATGAAGTCTAGGCGAAAGCTGTCCCATGCCGAGAGTGAGACAGTTCCAATATGTCGGAAATTTGTTGGGCGTTCGGCCAGCCCCTCTTCTAAAAAAAGCCCGGAGACGTTACCGAATCCGGGCTTTTCTTAATTCATGCTTTACTTCACGCGATTTGGCTAGATGTTAACCACACACTTGAACGGGACGCACGCGCCAGCCCCATCCGTCCCAAAACCGCTGGCGGGTCCAGTAGCATCCGCCGTAACCGCCGTAATACGCCGTGCCGCCATAATAGTAGCCGGGGGCGTACCCGTAATACGGCGCGCTGGCGGCAGACCCGATGAGCGCGCCGACGGCAAGGCCGCCAATCACGCCGGCCGCGATTGCGCCGCCATGGCGAGCTTCAGCAGGTTGCGGGGCGGCGACGGCCGCGAGCCCAAGGGTCGCGGCGGCCGCGAGAGCAGTGAGTGTTCTGGTCTTAGTCATGGCGCACCTTTCCTTTGGTTCGCTGAGTCATATGCATTCAACGGGCCTTGCGCTCGTTCCCTGCATATTTTCGCGCAGCAACAACAATCCTCATCGAGGCGAGGTTCCTGTTTCTCGCGTGAATGGCCGGTGAATGGCCTGTTTGGAATTGGACTAACAGGCTATTTTGCCGGATTAAATTTTGGCAATGCGTGCGGCGACCCGGCGGGAAAGCGCCATGTGGTTAACGCATCCCCTGGTTACGACAAGCGCCCGAGGACGCGTTGCAGGATAGTCGCCCGGGCGCTGCGGGCTGCCGAATGTCCGATGACTTTGCTGGGGCGGTTGCGCGATGCAGCGCGGCGCGATCGCGGCTTGTGGCCGAGCGCTTTTGTGCCGCGGCGGCGGAGCTTGGCTTTGGCAACTTGGCTGCGCGCCCGGCGTCTTAGCCGGAGTCTTCGCTGCCGCAGTGTCATGCGGCCAACGTTGCTCAGGAACAGTTTTTCAAGTGGATAGCTGAGCCGCCGCACGGCCGCGGACAGCGGCAGCCATTCGACCGTCATGATGTCTTTCATAACGTCGCGGCTCGGCTTGACTTCGGCCTGCATGCGCCAGAACTGCACGACCTTCGGCCGGCCGCGCGCGCGATAGGTGATCGCTCCGACAAATTCGCGCACGCGGACTCGATGCCCGGTTTCCTCGATGACCTCGCGCCGCGCGCCCGCCAGCGCGCTTTCATTGGACTTGAGCTTGCCACGCGGGAGCACCCAAAGCTCATCTTTCGCCCGCTGCACGACTGCAATCAGTGGGCGTCTGCCGTTGCGCACCACGATGCCTCCTGCTGCATGAACTGTCTTGCCCGCCATGCCCGCCGATCCGTGAGCAGACTCATTTAGCAAAAATTACGAAGGGGTGTGCAGAGAAATGCGTGTGTGCGCGCGCGCCTGTGGGCAACGTTGCATAACGTTAGCTATGTCACATTTCTGTCGTGGCAGTGCGCAGTCATCCCGCATCACATCGCGGCTGCATCTTTAGCGGGTGCGCTAACGAGTCAATTGAACTTCAGTCCCGCCTCCTTCGCGATCTTGAGATTTAACGCGATCTCGCGACGGATCATGGCGTCTATTTCGCTCGGCGTCATTGGCGCCGGCTCGACGCCCTGCGCAGCCAGCTTCTGCTGCACTTCAGGCAGCGCGAGCGCTTTGGTGGTTTCAGAGTAAAGCCGATCGACGATCGCTCGCGGCGTTTTCGCCGGGACAAGCATGCCGTTCCAGTAGTTGAAATCGGAATCCTTGTACCCCGCTTCCAGCGTGGTCGGCAGGTCGGGCAGCGTTGGCGAACGCTTGGCCGAGCTGACCGCAAGCGGCACCAATTGCTTGTTCTGGATGAAAGGAAGGCCTGACGAGATGCCGATGAAGACGAAGTCAACGCGGCCGGTCATGACCTCGGTCAGCGCCTCCGGGCCGCCACGGAAAGGAACATGTGTCGCTTTCAGGCCGGCGCTGACAATGAAGCGCTCGGCTGCCCAATGGGTGGCGCTGCCAACTCCGGCTGACGCGAAGCTCATGCTCCCGTCTTTTGCTTTCGCCACCAGTTCCTGAAGTGTCTTGATGTTCTTGGAAGACGCGATGAGCAACACGTTTGGCACGCTGCCGAAGATGGCGACGCCGGCGAAATCGGCCGCCGCATCGTACGGAAGATTGGGATAAGCGGCGGGCGCGCCGGAATGCGCGGCGGCATTGATCAACAACGTGTAGCCGTCGGGGTCCGCTTTGGCTACCGCCGCGGAGCCCAGGCTGCCGCCGGCGCCGCCCCGGTTCTCGACCACGATATTCTGACCGAGCTGGCGGGACAGCGGGTCAAGCACGATGCGGCCAATAATGTCGATCGTGCTGCCGGCGGAGAAAGGCACGATGGCGCGGATCGGCTTTGCCGTCGGCCAGGCAGCTTGCGCGAAGCTGGAGCGCGCCAGCGCCGGCGCACCAAGGACGGCCGCAGAAAATTTCAGAAAGCTCCGACGATTATGCGTGGTCATGTTTCCCCCGAAGTACGCGCCTGTCTGCTGCAGGCTTTCGGCGCATGATGCCACGGCCGCGGCCGGAGACAAACTTTGTGCAGTTGCATTGCATTCGGCGTCAAGCGTGGGTTTCATCCGTGCATCCGCGAACTTGTCTTGCGGGATCCGATTGTCCTGCCTAGTTTTCCGGGCCGCCATAGGAGAACGCCAATGCCGACTTTTACCTGGGATCACGTCCATCTGCGCACTCCGGATCCGGAGGGCATGGCGCAATGGTTTGAGCGCATGTTCGGCGCCGAGGTGATCCGCACGACGCAACAAGGCAAGCCACGCATCGATATCAAGCTTGGAGGAGCGATGATCTTTACTGCCCAGGTCACGCCGGGAGATGGCGTCAATCCTCCTCCGACGACCCCTTACCAGGGTCTCGATCATTTCGGCCTTGCAGTCTCGGGAATCGATGCCATTGCGGCCGATCTCAGAAAAAAGGTGTGGAGTTCACGCAGGAGCCGCACTCCCCGCGTCCGGGAATCAAGATCTGCTTTCTGCGCGGGCCACAGGGAATCTCGATCGAATTACTCGACCGCGATCCAAAATATTCCTGACAAATCCGGCTTGTGAATGCCACTTTTGTCTGTGACAAGGGACGGCACAGGTTGCCTGTGTTGACGATTCCTCCATAGATTGCGATGAGCGCATTGCTGACAGGAGGTTGCATGCGTGGATTCGGCTTGGTGCTGGCTGCCGCGACGCTTGTTGCAACGGCGGCTGCCGACGCCGGCGGGCGGTTCGAGCGCAGTCTCAAAATGCTGGCGCCCGCCGAGCGGCTGGAACAGCTGTGCGACTACACGGCGATGGCGGGCATCCGCGAACAGAACAAGGACTATCGTCCCGACCGTGCGGTGGCGAATGCAATGGCGGAACCGGTCGCATCCGCTGACACGCTCGAAGTCACCGGCGGCGCATTTCGCAGTAAGAAAAAATGGTACGCGCTTTCCTACCGCTGTTCGGCGACACCCGATCACCTGAAGGTGATCGATTTTCGCTTCACGGTCGGCGAGGAAATTCCCGAAGCCAAATGGGCGTCATTCGGCCTTTGGGAGTGAGCGGGTCAGCGCTGCGCACCGCTACCGAGCTGGCTACTGATGCTGCACCATGACCTTGGTGCCGATGGGGACGCGCGCGTAAAGGTCGATAACGTCGTCATTGACCATCCGGAAGCATCCCGACGACACCGCCTGGCCGATCGTCTGCGGCGCGTTGGTGCCGTGGATGCGGTAGACGGTCGCACCGATATATAACGCCCGCGCACCGAGCGGATTGCCGGGACCGCCGGCCATCCAGCGCGGAAGATAAGGTTGCCGCGCAATCATCTCCGGCGGCGGCGTCCAGTCCGGCCACTCAGCCTTTTTGCTGATGTTGTGGACGCCACCCCACTGAAAGCCATCGCGCCCGACGCCGACGCCGTACCGCATGGCGACGCCGTTGCCCATGATGAGATAAAGGAAGCGATCGTGCGTGTTGACGATAATCGCGCCCGGCGCCTGTTCCGTGCGGTAGTACACCGACTGCCGGCGCAGTTCAGGCGGCAACTCGCGCGCGCGTGGGGTCTCATCGATTCCAGGATCGACATCTTCCATTGTCGGCGCGGTCGATGACATGAGCCGCTGCGCGAAAGCCGATGTGACCGGCGCAACAAGCAACGCGAGAGCGAAAATTCGCAACCAAAGCATTGAAATTCCCCCGATGATGGCGCGCGAGCGCCGTCCCTAGATCTTATCTTTAATTTGAGTTCGTGGCCGATCGGTTCCGCGTGCAGTTTCGGTGTGCCAGCGGCCTTTTTCGTCTTCGTATTCGATGACTTCGGTGTGGCCCGGGACGGTCTGTTCCTCGGCAGCTGCCTGCGCGGCGGCCAGAGCATCGGCGTGGGTGGGGAAGGTTTCCGAGAATACGCCGTCGACCTTGTAGGCCCAGCCTCCATCATGTTCGACGATCTCGTACGTGACTTCCACCATAAGAAACCCCTGCGAGCGCGAAAGGTGCTCCGATAACGTTATCGCTTTCCGGGGCGGTTGCGCCAGCTACAAATGGATGCAGGAGGCAAAGATTACCGCCCCCGCAAGCCGGCCACGCAGGCTGGCTTGACAGCGCATGAGAAATCGAGATCGAGGCCGAACCTGCGCATGAAGGCCTGGCGGTCTTTCGGTCTTTTGCCGATTTCAGGAGGAAGGTTCGAGGGGCCGTCAGATCCGGCGCTGGCGCTTCAGACGATCGATGTAATCGTCGACCTCGGGCGGGAGTGACTGCAGGCCGTATTTGCGCGGCCGATGACAGAACCGGCCGCCGTTGTGACTCCTTGAGGAAAGCGGGTTCGCGACCGGATGGAATCACGCGGTCGAACAAAAGGACCAGGAGGACAGCCAGCAGCACAATGCGAAATGCTCCCAGCCCAGCGATTCGATCCGGAATGCTGAGGTCGGATCCAACGATTTCACCCACAATCAGTCGAAGAAGTGCGCAAATCACGGCTCCGGCCACGACGAAGTTCGCGATCAAAACGATCCAGGTCGGTGGCGGTGCGGATTTCAGGTCGCAAGCAGAGAGGTCCAGCTTTGGCGCGGCGATCACAGCCACGACCCATGCCGCACACATAGCCGAAAATCGTCGCCAGGCTGCGGAGCAGGCCGGTCATGAACCCCATGACCACTGCAAAGAACAGGCAGACATAAATCGCAAGGTCGAACAGGTTGCCCGAGAAAAAGTCGCTCATCGGGGCCAACGTCTAGCAGCGATTACCGAAAAAACATGAACATATTATTCGGCATCCGCAGCACCATTGCGGTTTGTCCCAGCCGGGCTAGGCTCTCCCGCGTCTGGATGACAGGAGGCGGGTATGGCATTTGCAGTTAGCAGTAATAGCTTCAAGGATGGCGACTATCTTCCACGGGATTTCATCCTGTCAGCCGATTTTGGTTTTGGCTGTGCCGGTGGAAACAAGTCGCCGCATCTGAAATGGTCCGGTGCGCCCTCGGGCACGAAGAGCTTCGCTGTAACCTGCTATGACCCCGATGCACCCACTGGCTCGGGCTTCTGGCACTGGCTGGTCGTCAATATTCCGGCGAACATCAGCGAACTCGAGCTCGGCGCGGGCAGTGCAGGCGGTAAGTTGCCGGCGGGCGCGCTGCAGACGCGGACAGACTTCGGTGCGCCGGGCTATGGCGGTCCTTGCCCGCCCGAAGGCGATCATCCGCACCGTTATCTCTTCACCGTTTTTGCGGTGAAGGCGGAGAAGCTTGACGTGAAGTCCGACACCTCGGCCGCCGTCGTCGGCTTCAACCTGCATTTCAACACGCTGGCGAAAGCCAAAATCATGGGATTGTTCAAACGCTAGCCAGCGGGCCAGTTTCGCGCGCCATCCTAGTCCGTTCATTCCCGCGCACGCGGGAATCCAGAAAGCAACAATTCAAGAAGCTGTGACATGTGCTCTGGGTCCCCGCGTTCGCGGGGACGAGCGGAGAACCTGGGGCGTCAGCGAACCGCCCGGTCCGTTCATTCCCGCGCAAGCGGGAATTCCAGAAAGCGACAACATTTAACCTTGCACGCTCGCTGTTCGGCGGCGAAAATACGCCGTACGCGGATAAAACAATATGATGATCCTGCTGATGGTCTTGCTGGTGGTGCTGCCTTACGGCACTGCCCTCATCTGTGGTGCCCTGACGTATTGGGCCGGCGCGACTGTATCGGGCTGGTGCAGCATCGGCGGCCTCGCGCTCGGTATTTATTTCTTCCATAAATGCATGGAGCTTCTTGTGGCGTCCTGATGGGTCTTCGCGCCTTGATCGACGCAATCCGACTTTCTTAAGTCCGGAACTCGACTCAAAAACGAACGTTGCGAAGTACCGGCGATGTCTCTAGAGACAAGTTTATGTCTCGCCGCCCCATATCCGATACCCGCGCCGCCGCGGAGAAGGCGTTCAAGACCGCGACCACCAAGCCGCCGGAGCTGCCGGCAAAAGCGGCGCCGGCGCTACCGCATGTGAAGCACACGGTGACGCTGCGTATCGACCAGGACGTCTTCGACTTTTTTCAGGAAGAGGGTCCCGGCTGGCAAGATCGCATCAACGCAGCCTTGCGGAAAGCGGCCGGCAAATAACGCGGCTTGCAATGAGGCGTGCGGTCCTCTTGTCGATGGCAATGCTGGCGAGCACCGCTTCGGCCGCCGAAAAAAAGACTTACAGCTACACCTGCAAGGGTGGAAACTTCACCGTCACGGCGGATGTCCACGGCTCCGCAGCAGGCGATCGATGGAGCAAGACCGAACCGGCTCCAGATCGGCGCCGAGCCGCCGCAAACTCTACTCGCCGATCCGGACGCGCCCGATGCCGACAGCCATAAAAATAAAGATTACGAATTCTATGCGTTGAAAAAGTTCATCACCTTGACCCACAAGAGTCACGGCACGATCGTGAAGTTCTACAGCGGATGCCGGCTCGATTGACGCGGACGCGTTTTCAACTAATCAGATTGGCGTCCCTTGTCAGGCGCCATCGGCCGTCACTGTCTTTCCGCAAAATCGTCAGCGTGTAGCCCGAGCGGCGCACCGATGCGCCGCCCGGCGGCGTGACCGTGATCTCGATGAAATTGCGCACGTAGGCCCAGTCGCCAAGCACTCTAAGCTCGCGGATGTCGGCCGCGCCATCGAGGCGGAAGCCCTTCATGCTTTGCGAACCGGCGGCGAAAGCTTCCTTCCCGAACGGCTCGCGGCCGGGGACCATGAAAATCACGTCGTCGGACATCAGGCTGAGCACGGTTGCGGTGTCGCCCGCGCGGCTTGCCTTCATCCAGGTTTCGACCAGGTCGCGAATGGCACGTTCATCGGGAGACATGCTGGTACCTCACGGGCTTGAACAGACGGCATCGACGCTTCAGCCGCGCGCGTGGTTCCAACTCTGGTCAAACCGTGCGGTAGCCGCCGTCCGCCATGACGATCGATCCTGTCACATAAGCCGAGAGGTCCGATGCGAGAAAGATGGCGGGGCCCGCGATGTCTTCCGGCTTGCCGGCGCGGCCGAGCGGCGTGTGATCCAGAAAGATTTTCACGAGATCCGGGTTATTGGCGCGCACTTGCGCGTTCAGCGGCGTTTCGATCAGGCCCGGTCCGATGGCGTTGACACGCACGCCATGCTTGCCGAGCTCGGCGGCGAGCGCGCGGGTAAAGCCCAGCACACCGTGTTTCGCGGACGTGTAGGCCGCCGAGTTCGGCGTCCGCACATGCATGAACGACTGGATCGATGCGATGTTGATGATCCGTCCCTTGCTTGCGCGCAAGGGCTCGAGAAACGCATGCGTCACGTTGAAAACGCCATTGAGATTGATCGCCATGATGTCCTGCCAGTCCTTGATCACGGCTTCCGGATCCGCGGTGAAGGCGTTGCGGCGATTGATGCCGGCATTGTTGACCAGGACGGAGACCTGGCCGACTTTGCTCGCAACTTTCGCCGCTGCGGCGCGGCAGGCAGCGCGGTCGGTGACGTCGAGCGTGAAGTGATGCGCCTTGCCGCCGTTCTCGCGGATGTCTGCGGCCGTCCTGGCGACGGTGTCGCCGTTGATGTCGAGCGCGGCCACATGTGCGCCCTCGCGGGCGTAGCCGAGCGCAATCGCGCGGCCGATGCCGGAGCCTGCGCCGGTCACGACCGCGATGTGGTTTTGCAGAAGTCCTGGCATTGTTCCTTCCCTTGAAAATGCAGTGAAGGATAGCGACCTCGGGCAAGGGTTGCTACATTGGCAGGAAAGGAGCGAGTCCGATGTGCCGCAACATAAAGACGTTGTTCAATTTCGAGCCGCCCGCCACGAAGGATGAAATTCGCGCCTCCGCGCTGCAATTTGTGCGCAAGCTTTCCGGCTTCAACAAGCCGTCGCAGGCGAATGCCGCGGTATTCGAGCGCGCTGTCGATGAGGTGTCGGAAGCCGCGCACAGGCTGCTGGCCTCGCTGCACACGTCTGCGCCCTCCCGCGACCGCGAGGTCGAAGCGGAGAAGGCGCGCGCGCGGGCCCGCGAGCGCTTTGTCTGACGATACGACGAGCAAGTCACTGACCTGGGGCAAACCTTTACATACAAGCGACTACATCCATTCGCTTTCGCGGGAATGAATGGTATTGATCGGCGGCTTTAGTTCAGTCCGGTACAACGCTCGCCTGCCACCTTCAGGATCTCGATCAGCTTGCGGTCGCGCCAGCGCTGCAGTTCGGCGATGCTGCGTCCGGCCGCTTCCTCCGCGACGCCGTCGATGATTCTTTTCTGCGTTTGCGGCGTCAGCTTCGGCGTCCCGAGATCGTCCATCCAGGTCTGAATCGCCGGGCCGATGTGCTCCATGAAATGCTTCATTCCGCCTTCGCCGCCCGCCATGTGAAACGTCAGATGCGGCCCCATCAGCGCCCAGCGCAGGCCAGGGCCGTAGGCGATCGCGGCGTCGGCATCGGCAACCGATACGACGCCTTCGTTGACGAGGTGAACGGCTTCGCGCCACAGCGCCGCTTGCAGGCGGTTGGCGACGTGGCCTTTCACTTCCTTCTGGATCTGGATCGGATGCTTACCGATGTCGCGATAGAATCGCATGGCCTTGTAAACAGCTTCAGGGGAGGTCTTCTCGCCGCCGACCACTTCGACGAGTGGAATAAGGTGCGGCGGATTGAACGGATGCCCGATCACGCAGCGTTCCGGATGTCTGCACTTCGCGCTGACGCGGCTGATGAGAAGGCCGGACGAGCTCGTTGCAATCACCGTTTCGGGCGGCAGCGCGGCGTCGAGCGTTGAGAACAATTCGACCTTGAGGTCTTCGCGCTCGGGTCCGCTTTCCTGCACGAACTCCGCGCCTTTTGCCGCGGCAGCCGGGTCTTTGAAGAACTCGAACCGCTTGCGGTCGGCATCGGGCCGCACCGCATTGAGCTTTTCCAGTGTCGGCCAGGCATTGTCGATGAACCGGCGGGCGAAGCTTTCGCCTCCCGGCGCCGGATCGTAGGCGCCGACCTCGAAGCCGCGCGCCAGGAAATAGGCCGCCCAGCTCGCACCGATAGTGCCTGTGCCGATTACCGATACGCGTTTTGTCATTAGAAACTCCGACCTCTGTCAGGGCCGGGCTTATTCCGGCTATCCTATCTTTCTATTTTTTGGGTGTCTTATAAAGGCGCTTGATCGCGTCGTGGGCGTCAAAGCCGATTGCGTCGGCCCATTCCATCATCTCGACGACATCGACGAGCTTCTGCCCGGTTTCGACGTAAATCACATCCGTCTTGCCCGCGCTTAAGGCGTTTGGCCAGGTCCACCTGGCGCAAGCCCGCCGCTTTGCGCCGTTCAATCAGAAAGATTCGCAGCGCCTCGTGTCGCGGTGTCGCAAAAGTGCGAGCCACGTGTTTGAACCCAAATGTCCAATTTGGAATAGGAGAGCAATGGTTTCGGCCCCAAGCGAAGCTATCTCATGCTCATCGTCCATAACGTTTCCCTTATGTCTGCGGAGGAAAAAGAAAAAAACTTTTACACACTTCCATTACGGTTCAGGTCGCCAAATCATACGCACGAGGATCCTCGCCATCGTGACGGGATGCATCACGATGGCATTGGCGCGCCCCCAAAAACCATCCGGCTCATGAAACATGCCTAGCTGGCGAAGCACGGTGGCGCGGTCATAGTAGATCTTCTCGCCCGCGACCCTGTTGTCGTCGTCGAATGTGTAGATGCCACAGAGCGGAAATTGGACAGGACGACCGGTCGGCGGCAGGCCGCGCCAGGAACCCAGGTGACGTCCGCGAATGATGACTTCGAGTATCACCGTTGCTTCGCTGGCATGCCGCCGCTGCACGTCGATCTGCAGGTCGGGCAGGGCGCGCAGCAAGTCGGAATAGAACGCACGGACGCTGTCGCGGCCGATATAATGGGCATCCACGGCTCGTCGTCGTAGCGCGCCGCGGCTCCAAAGGTTGTCATAATGCCGTTGAGGTCATGCCGGTTTTCCAGTCGTACGTGCTCGTCGACTACTTGCATCCGCAGCGATTGACGTTCCGAATCCGATATCGACATGCCCATACCTCTGCACATTTTGCACGGCGGCTTTGTCCGCCACGACCCCCCTTTCGAGCTAAGCGTCGCCGGCGATAAATGCTATGGTCCGCAGGCGGGTCAAAGAAACCCGGAGCACGCCGTAGCAGTAACAGCGTATCGGCCCGCGGAGGAGCAGCATCATGCGCACGATGACGATTGCAATCCCGCTTTCGATTCTGATGAGTGTCGCTGCAGCAGCGCAAGAGCAGCGTAAATCTTCAACCAGTCCGACACCCTCGCCGCCCACATCGGCGCCTGGCCAGACGGGCATACCGCAGGCGCCCGTCGGCCATCGGCAGCCGACACAGAGTACGCTTCCCCCCGCCGTGCGCCAGGAAGAAGACACCGCACGCCGGGAGCCCGATCCGTTGGGGCCCATTCCAAACATCTGTAGAAATTGCTGAAGGGTGTGGGCAGCCCCAATCCTGTTCGTTCCTGCGCAAGCGGGAACCCAAGGATACAAAAAGAACTGGGTCCCCGCTTTCGCGGGGACGAACGAAGAACGGTGGCCGCGCGCGCACTTATTCGGTGCCCGAATCTCGCTACACGTGCTGTGCTTGCTCATCCAGACGCATGACGGCTGCCATCGCGCCGATGGTGACGGCCACAGCGAGAGACCAGAATCCGATGAGCCAGTAGAGCAGGGCAGCCGCGGCGCAGCCCGCGGCAAACAATACGATGCTCATCGCCATGCGCGAGAACCGCGAGCGCACGGTTAACTCCTCGTCGGGCGCAAGGCCCGCGAGCAAGTCGACCGCGTCGAGAGTGGCCTGCGTGGTCGAGCCGGTCATAAGGGTGGTCGGCGGCAGGTTGGCAAGATGCACGCGTTGCAGGGCGTTCTGCAAAGCCATCGCGGCTATTCCGGCGAAGCCGGTGAGCAGCGCCAGGGACTTGTCGGCGTCCTCGAACGGGCCGAACGCCACCGCGAGCGCGAAAAAGGCCGCGAGCAGGACGACCTCGCTCCGAGCATGATGCGCAACACCGGCATTCCGCGCCGTCGCAACGCACCGCCGGCGAGGCGCGCCAGCGCAATCACCGCGATGAACTCGGGCAAAGCCAGAACCTTGTTGAGAATGCCGTGGCTGCCCAGCACCAGCGCGGCGCCAAGGGTAACGAAGTTGCCGGTGACATGAGCGACGAACAGGCCGCTCAGGCCGAGGAAACCCACGGTGTCGACGAAACCGCCATTGAAGGAGAGCAGTGAAGCAACGGCGAGGCGGCCGCGAGGCGGAGGCATGGAGACAGTTTCTTTCTCCGTTCGTTCCCGCGCAAGCGGGGATCCAGCGATCAGAAAGGCGCGTTGCCGTCTCTGATCAACGCACGCCCGCAGCAATCTTGAAAGCCACCGGCAGCACCAGTCCGTCGGCCGTCATGTAGGGCTGCGCGAGGCGCTCGACGGCGGCGCGGATCTTGGCCTGCGTTGCCTCGTCCTGGTAACCGATCGCGGATGCGGTGACTGCGAAGCTGCCGAGCCCGCCACGCCACAGCGTGTCCGTGTCGGGAACGCGGTGCGTTGCAGGATATTCGGTCAGGGTCACGTCCTTGGGCCCCGCGCCTTCGAGCAGGCCGCGGAACGCACCGCTGTCGGAGAAGCGAAACAGCGAATAGCCGGCCGGCACATCGGGCGGCGGCTGCGCGTCGATTTCGGCGACCGCATCGCGAAACAATCCCATGATGCGTTGCTTGTCCGGGGTATCCCACCACGCAAGCGCCAGGCAGCTGCCGGCTTTCAGCACGCGCGCGCATTCGGCCACTGCGCGCTCGGGATAAGGAGAATGCCCGATGCCGAAATTGCACGCCGCCGCGTCGAAAGCGCCACCGGGAAACGGCAGATGCTCGACCTCGGCCTCGCGGAAATCGATGCCGGGATGGTGCGCCTTCGCCAACGCGATCATGCCCGGGGTGAGGTCGATGCCGGTCGCCTGCGCGCCTTGCTCGCGCGCGGCGGCCGCCAGCGCTCCGGAGCCGCAGGCGACGTCGAGCAGCTTGTCGCCCGCCCTGAGACGCGCGGCCTTCAGCAGCGGCGCGATCGCATTGGTGGTGACCGGCGTGAAGAAATTGTCGTAGCTCTCGGCGAGCGCGTGGTAGCGCGTCCGCTCAAAGGCGCGAAATCGCGCGGCATTGGATTCCGACAGTTCGGGTGTCATCTGCCTTGGCCTCGCCTGCCTGAGCGAGATGGCCAGGCTTGTCCCGCCTTCGGGCCGAAGCTCGGTCAGTGGCTTTATCGCCGATGACCCTTCGGCGGGCAAAGGCCCGGCCATCTCGCTCAGGATGGCATAGACCGTAGGCCGGATTCAGAGCGTTCAGTGCGACTTATTTGCTCGCTTATCTCAATCTAGACCGAGCAGCGGGCGCGCCGCGCCAGGGCGTTTTTCGCGCTCAGCGCAGCGGAGTAGCTCGGCAGCGATTTGGTCAGAACCGTGTAGTCCGGCGGAATCGGCCGGAAGCCCCAGCTGAAGTCGTAGATCCGGCACGCCCTCGACGCGTTCCATTGAATGACGCGGAAGTCTGCGGCTCGCGCGGGACTGAGAACAAAGAACGCCCCCACGGCGCCCAGCAACATGAGACTGAAACGCTTTATTGCATTCTCCTTGGATTCTGTTTGTCTTATATGCCGCGTTACGGCGACAAAATCGCATGCGGCGCGGCGAACGCCTTGCAAGACGCCACGCACCGTTCCCTGCGGATAGCTTTTTGGCGTCACCCGGGCGTTACGCCCTTGGCCTTGAACACGCCGACTGCTTCCGGTGTCTTGAGATAGTCGAGGAAGGCTTTCGCGGCGGCCGTATCCTTGCTGTCGGTGGCGACGGCTCCGACGAAGACCAGTTCCTGCTGCAGGTCGGGCGGGAAGGGGCCGACGAGCTCGACGCCCGGCGCGAGCAGGACATTGGTGAGGAACACGCCAAGCTCGGCTTCGCCATTGGCGACCGCCTGCGGGACCGCGCCGGGCGCGGTCTGCACCTTGCTTTTGTCCTTGATCTGCTCGGCGATGCCGAGCCGTTCGAACGTCTTCTGCACATGGGCGCCGGCCGCGCTTGCGGGAAACACCGCAACCGATTGCGCCTTAAGCAGCGCCGCCTTCAGCGCCTCTGGCGTGCTTACGTCGGGCTTGGGTGCGCCAGCTTTCACCGCGACGCCGTAGCCGACACGCGCAATGGTCTTCGGCGTACCCGCGAACTTCGACCGCGCGGCGTCGTTCGTCATCACGTCCACCGGCACCACGCCGAGATCGAACGGGCCCGACGTCGCCATTTTGATCAGCTCGGGAGTCGCCGCAAATGTCATGTCGAGCTTATGACCGCTCGCTTTTTCGAATTGCGGGCCGATCTCCTCCAGGCTTGCCGTCATCGAGCCGCCGGCGATGACCTTCAGCTCGGCGGCCCGCGCCGGCGCGAGCGCCATGGCAAGGCCGATCGCCGCCGCGATTGCGAATTTGTCCATGTTGTTTCTCCCGGCTCGTCGATCCGTATTGCCGCTCATCTTGCCGCCAGCCGCGGCTCAATTCCAGCGCGGCTGCGCAATGACGATCAACAAAATGAACAAGGCATAGAGGACGCCCGGCACGGCAAGGATCAGCGGGACGGCAATCGCGGCGCCGCGCTTGCCATTGGCATTGAGCATCCAGCCGCCGCCCACGACCGCGGCAACGGCTGCGAGTCACAGGCTCATGTTGAACGGGGACACGGAACCGTCGGCCAGGCCAATGACGAAGGACGACGACAAGCGCGACCAGCACGTCGATGCCGAGAAGAGTGCCCACGAGAGTCATGTCTTACGCATCGACAGAAACCTCGCTGCCCGTCTGCCGAATTTCTGCAAGATCGCTATTCTTTCTTCTTCAGCAGCTCGTCGCGCAGCTTGGTCAGCCGTTCCAGCTCTTCGTTTTGCTCGGCGATGCGGTTGGCGTTGCGCTCCTCGTCCTGGGCGCCTGAGGCGCCCGCCGCCTGCTCGATCAGCTGCCGGATATTGTCGCGCGCAATGGCGATCCGGTCCTCAAGTTCAGCAAGTGAAAGTGGGCTGCCATTGCTCATGGGTTCTCTCCGGCGGTTATCGCTCGGGCAACCCGGTTATAACGCCTTATTGCTCTCCTTCACAGCAGCCGCGTCGATATAAACCTCGCTGCCCATCTGCCGGAATTTTTCCGACATCTGCGCCATGCCCTGCTGCTTGTCATTCAGCGTGGCGGCATAGTCCCGCACGTCCTGCGTAATCTTCATCGAGCAGAACTTCGGGCCGCACATGGAGCAGAAATGCGCCACCTTATGCGCTTCCTTCGGCAGCGTCTCGTCGTGATATTCGCGCGCCGTGTCGGGGTCGAGCGACAGGTTGAACTGGTCGACCCAGCGGAACTCGAAGCGCGCGCGTGACAGCGCATCGTCGCGCAGCTGCGCGGCCGGATGGCCCTTGGCGAGATCGGCGGCGTGCGCGGCGATCTTGTAGGCGATCACGCCTTCTTTCACGTCGTCGCGGTCGGGCAAGCCGAGATGCTCCTTCGGCGTCACGTAGCAGAGCATCGCAGTGCCGAACCAGCCGATCATGGCGGCGCCGATCGCGCTGGTGATGTGGTCGTAGCCGGGTGCGATGTCGGTCGTGAGCGGGCCCAGCGTGTAGAATGGCGCCTCGCCGCATTCCTTCAGCTGCTTCTCGACGTTGATCTTGATCTTGTGCATCGGCACGTGGCCGGGGCCTTCGATCATCACCTGGCAGCCTTTGTCCCACGCGATCTTCGTGAGCTCGCCCAGCGTCTCCAGCTCGGCGAACTGCGCGCGGTCATTGGCGTCGGCGATCGAGCCGGGGCGCAGGCCGTCGCCAAGCGAGAACGACACGTCGTATTTGCGCATCAAATCGCAGATCTCGTCGAAGCGCTCGTAGAGGAAGCTCTCCTTGTGATGCGCCAGGCACCACTTGGCCATGATCGAGCCGCCGCGCGAGACGATGCCGGTGACGCGGTTGGCGGTGAGGTGGATGTAGGCCAGGCGCACGCCGGCGTGAATGGTGAAATAATCGACGCCCTGCTCGCATTGCTCGATCAGCGTGTCCTTATAGACCTCCCAATCGAGCTTGACGGGGTCGCCGTTCACCTTTTCCAGCGCCTGGTAGATCGGCACGGTGCCGATCGGCACCGGCGCATTGCGGATGATCCATTCGCGCGTAGTGTGGATATTGCGGCCGGTTGAGAGGTCCATCACCGTGTCGGCACCCCAGCGGATCGCCCACACCATCTTCTCGACTTCCTCTTCCACCGAAGACGTCACGGCGCTGTTGCCGATATTGGCGTTGATCTTGGTGAGGAAGTTGCGGCCGATGATCATCGGCTCGAGCTCGGCGTGATTGATGTTCGAGGGAATGATGGCGCGGCCGCGCGCGACCTCGCTGCGCACGAATTCCGGGGTGATGAATGCGGGCACTGAGGCGCCGAAGCTTTCGCCATCGGCGAGGGCCGCTTCCGCGCGCTCGAGCTGCTTCTTGCGCCCGAGGTTCTCGCGCTCGGCGATGTAGATCATTTCCTTGGTGATGACGCCCTCCCGCGCCCATTCGAGCTGGGTGAGGGGGTGTTGAGATATCCGTTCGTCCCCGCGCAAGCGGGGACCCAGGGCCACATTCTCTGGGTTCCCGCTGCGGGAATGAACGGAGGTGGCCCGCCACGGCTTCGGCACCTTCGGAAAATTCCGCGCCAGATGCTTACCGCTGAGATTGCCATTGTCGACCGTCTTCACTTCGCGGCCTTTGTATTCCTCGACCCCGCCGCGCTCTTTCACCCATGCGAGACGTGTGCGCGGCAATCCTTTTTCGACGTCGATCGTCAGGTTGGCATCGGTATACGGGCCGGTCGTGTCGTAGACCGGCAGCGGCGGCTCGCCGGACGATGCATCGAGCGCGATCTCGCGCAGCGGCACGCGCAGATCGGCCGCGGTCTCGGGCAGCGAATAGATCTTGCGCGAAGCGGGGAGGGGGCCCGTCGTGACTTTGGGGGTGACAAGATCGGCGCTGGTGACGGGCTTGTTCATGACATGACTCCCGAGAAAAATGCGAAGCAGTAGAGCACGGCGACGACGACGAGCAGGATCGGGCCTACGCGCGCCATCACCGGTCCGATCAATCTTCCAAGAAAGATGGAGGTCGACATTTGTCCAGTCCCTTCGCCGGCATGACCCGGATCAGGTTCAAAGGGTTTTTCTCAGCCGGAAAGGGCACCCCTCGGAACAATGTTTAATGTATGCGCGCGGGCAGGGGTGTCAATGCGGAGCGCCGGGCGGGATACTGCTATGCAATCTCGTTCCGTTCGTCCCCGCGTAAGCGGGGACCCAGTCTTTGCGGTGTGCCAGCAAAGAGTGGATGCCCGCTTCCGCAGGCACGAACGGAGAATGGGATATTCATGCGCCGCAAACTTGTTCCGTTCGTCCCCGCGTAAGCGGGGACCTAGTGCTGACTCTGCGCCAGCAAAGACCGGATGCCCGCTTCTGCGGGCACGAACGGAGAATGCGCCGAACTACGGCGGCACGAAAATCATGCGCACAAAATCGCGCAACACCAGGATCTGACGCGGCAGAATCGTGGTGTCCTGCAACACGCGGCCGAGGATCAATCCGCCTTCGACCAGCGTGCACGCCGTGTCGGCGAGCGCATCGAGGTCGACATCGTGCCGCGGCGGATAACGCTCGGCGATCACGCGCAACCGTTCCCGAAACCGCGTGCGCCAGGCCAGCATGCCTTCGGCGTTGAGCCTGCGCATCTCGTTGTTGAACAGCTGATCCTGATAGGCGAACGAAGCGGCAAGGCATCCGGGATGCGCCTGCGGAAGATCGGCCAGCATCTCGGCGAACAGCTTCAGGCCGACCAGGAAGCCGTGCAGCGGGTCCTCGTTGAGATCGTCGCCGCGCCGGAAAATATCTTCGAGCAGCTGCCGATCCTGCTCGAGGTACCGCAGCAGCAGCCCCTTGGCGAGCTCGCCCTTGTCTTTAAAATGATAAAAGAAGCCGCTCTTGGAAATCCCGGCCGCTGCGATCAGCTCGTCTATCGAGGTCGCTGCGAAGCCCTTGGCGAGCACGGCGCTTTCCGCGAGCTCGAGCAGGCGCTCGCGCGTGTCGCCGGTCTTGCGGGGAATGTTATCGAGCATGGCGCACTGTACCATGAGTGCAGTTACGCGCCCGGCACCGCGCCGAAACGCCGCGCCCGGCGACTATCCCGTTAGAATTTCACGCGAAAAAATCCGGCTTGGCTTGACCGCGAGTACGCTTACCGAACGGCGGCGTGCACGATAGGTGTCCCGCCAATCGCAGTCATTCACGAACGACGGAAGGTGCCATGTCGAAATACCGCAATGCGTTACCGCAACTGTCCGGCGGTCTTTTTCTCACTGACGGCGGTCTTGAGACCACGCTGATCTTCCACGACGGAATCGAGCTGCCATTGTTCGCGAGCTTCGACCTGCTCAAGACCACGGAAGGCACCGCGGTCATTCACGCCTACTATGAGCGGTACATTGCGATCGCGAAGCGCAATTGCACCGGCTTCGTGCTGGAAGGCGCGACATGGCGTGCCAGTCCGGACTGGGGCGACAAGCTCGGCTACTCGCGCGCGCAGCTTGCCGAAGTGAACCGCGCGGCGGTGAAGCTGATGGCGGAGCTACGGAGCAAGCACGAAAGCGCACAGACGCCAATGGTGATTTCCGCCAACATCGGGCCGCGCGGCGACGGCTACAAGATCGACAAGGCAATGACCGCCGCCGGGGCCGAGGACTATCACGGCTGGCAGGTGAGTGTGTTTCGCGACACCGAGGCGGATCTCGTCAGCGCCTTCACGATCAACTATGCCGAGGAGGGCATCGGCGTGGCGCGCGCGTGCAAGCGCGCCGGCATGCCCTCGGTGATTTCGTTCACGGTGGAAACCGACGGGAACCTGCCGAGCGGCCAGACCATCCGCGACGCGATCGAGCAGACCGATCGCGAGACCGGCAACGCACCGGCCTATTACATGCTCAACTGCGCGTACCCGACGCATTTTGCCGATGCGCTTCGCAAGGGCGAAGCGTGGACGGCGCGGCTGCGCGGCCTGCGTGCGAACGCGTCGACGCGCAGTCATGCCGAGCTCGACGCAGCACCCGATCTCGACACCGGCGACCCGATGGATCTCGGCCGTCGCTACGGCGCGCTGCGCAGGCAGTTCGGGCACTTCACCGTGCTCGGCGGCTGCTGCGGCACTGATCACCGGCATGTCGAGCAAATTTCTTGCGTGCCGGTCGACGATGGCGGAGTGCGCGTATTCAGCTGACTAACCTTTAGGCGTCACTGCCGCAAGGTTTCACGTGTGGCGACGCGTCATGGATGCGCGGGTCAAGCCCGCGCATGACAGTGTAGTGATGCCTCTCACGAGGTCATTGCCCTATGCGCCCCGCCCGATTCGCCAGCAGGCGAATCCTAAGCGGCGTTGCTTTGAGGCGCCAGCATCGAGCTGTTGTTGACTGTCAATTGTCATTGCCGGACTTGATCCGGCAATCCATGGGGCTGTCCCGCAGCGTAGGCTGTCATGGTTTGGTGTGCGGCAGATCATCATGGATGTCCGGGTCAAGCCCCGGCATGACGCCGAGTGCGTGGCAGGCCAAGAACAGCATTTGCCGTTCCACCCACGCGTGTTACCCCTACGTCCTCATGGCGCAGCCCTTCGTCGAGCCATGCAGCCGCGGCATTATTGCCGCCGAACCATGCCCGCGTGAGCTCGGACGCGAAATCGCTCCACGGCGCCGGCGCATGGTGCTGGCCGCCTGTGTGCTCGCGTCGTCCATGGCGTTCATCGACGGCTCGGCCTTGTCGGTCGCGCTGCCGAAACTGCGCGAATATTTCGGCGCCGATTTCGCTTCCGTGCAGTGGGTGCTCAACGGCTACGTGCTGGCACTGGCTGCGCTGACGTTGATCGGCGGCGCGCTCGCCGATCACTACGGCAAGGCCCCCATGCTGATCGCAGGCTGTCTCGCCTTCGGTCTGACATCGGCGGCCTGTGCGCTGGCATCCTCCCTCGACTGGTTGATCGCGTGCCGCGTGGCGCAGGGAATCGCGGCGGCGATCCTGACCCCGTCGAGCCTGGCGCTGATCGGCGCGACCTATCCGAAAGAAGAGCGCAATCGCGCCATCGGCGTGTGGGCAGGGGCGTCCGCGTTGACCACTGCCGGCGGACCTGTGCTCGGCGGCTGGCTGACCGAAAGTTTTGGCTGGCAATGGGTGTTTGCAATCAATCCGCCACTGGCGCTGATCGCAGTCGCGCTGCTGATTGCCTACGCGCCGCCCGACCAACACGAAGCGCGCCGCTTCGATCTCGCGGGGGCCGCTGTCCTGGCTTTCGCACTCGGGGCGATAGCCTGGGCGTTGAGCCAGGCCGGCCCGGACAAGCCCGGCATGCCGAAGGTCGTGCCAATCGTTATGGCTGCGGCGCTGGGTGTCGCAGCGCTCGCAGGTTACGCGCTGTGGGAGCGCGCCAGCACACATCCAATGACGCCCCCGTGGCTCGGGCGCAATCGCGCCTTTGTCGCGCTCAACGTCGCAACGCTGCTGGTCTACACGGCGCTCGGGATCATGTTCTTCCTGTTGTCCTTCGAACTGATCGATCAACGCCGGCTGTCGCCAACAGAAGCGGGCCTGGTCTTTCTTCCCTTCACGCTCGGCGTCGGACTTTTGTCACAACCCTTCGGCGCGATGGCGGACAAGATCGGGGCCCGCGTGATGTTGATCGCAGGGCCGCTCGGTGCAGCGCTCGCGCTGGTTTTGCTGGCCGTGGGTGAAGCAGCATCGCTGGCAATCGGCGTGGTAGGCCCAATCGCGCTGCTCGGGCTCTCTCTCGCGGTGCTGGTGGCGCCGCTCACGGCCTCGGTCATGTCGAGCGTGGCGGACGCCGATCAGGGGCTTGCGTCCGGCGTAAACAATGCCGTCAGCCGCATTGCGCAACTCGTCGGCATTGCGGTCGCCGCCGATGTTGCCTCCTACGCGTTCGGCTACAAGGTGGGACTGCTCATCGCGGCGGTTCTTGCCGCGGGCGGTGCCATTGTCATAGCCGCGATGCTGCCATCTCCTGGTCGATTGCACGCGTCGAACCAATAAACTCAAGCCGACTTTGGCAGCGGAATTGGCGTCAACTCCTGCGGCTGATATTGCGCAAGCGTCTGAATGGCGCGCGGATCGAGAAATTCAATCTGCCTTTCGCTGCCGGCGATCATTTTCTCCGATCGCAACCGCTGCATCATCCGGTTGAGGTGGGGAAGGCTCATGCGCAGCACGTCAGCCATCACCTCCTGCGAAAACGGCAATTCGAAACGGGCCTTTCGTGCGCGTCCCACAGCGTAGAGGCGCGCGTGCAGCTCGAGAAGAAAATGCGACAACCGCTCAACGGGCGTGCGACGGCCGACGTCGATGATGTGTTCGGCGTACGTCGCCGCTTCCTGAACGGCGATCCAGCTCAAAGCCAGACCGAATTGCGGCCGCCGGTAACAAAGTGTCACATAGGCACGCGGTCATCGTGACATCGGTAATGGCGGTCACCGAATAGGCAGCACGATCGTGGAAGCTGGCCGGGATGCCCACGATGTCTCCGGGCAGGACGACGTTGAGGATCTGGCGCTTGCCGTGGCGCAACAGCTTGTAACGGACGGCGTAGCCGTCCTTTACGAAAGAGAGCTTGCGATACTGTTAGCCGTCAACAATGAGGTCGCGCCTCCGCGGGATCGACACTTCGCCCTCGATGATGGCGTTCAGGCTACTCAAGTCGTCATGAGCCAGATCGGCCTGTTGCAACAGCCGGGGCGACGAACGGGTGTTGCTCCAAGGCGTTGAGACGCGCTGCAGTGTGCATGGACCCCCCTGAGACCAGGCTATCCTTCTTCATTAATCTGAATCAATAATCCTGGCAAAAGCCCTCTTTCACAAAAACCGGTCGAATAAGCGCGCCACTCTTACCCCTGTGAGAGGGAGTGGCTGTGAAGGTACTACCTGACCTCACAATAGCCGCGCCGGTTTGTGCGGCCATTTTTTGGCTGCCGTCCGTGCCTGGTTGAGGCCGCTTGTTTGATCAACGATGTGCCGGGATGGCTGGTTAGGTTGCCCCCCAGCCGTTACGCGCGGAAAGCCCCGGCCCTGCGTCGGGACTTCTTTTTGCGCATTCAGCGCGAGCCCATCCGGTGCAGCTTGAGGACGGTATAAACGGTGTCACTCGCTGGGGTCGGAATGCCCAGCTCGCGGCCGAGGGCGCGGACCTTGCCGGAGAGCCAGTCGAGCTCGAGCCGGTTGCCGCGATCGAGATCGTGCGCCATCGAAGCCTTCATGCCGGTTTCGATTTTGCCGGCCAGGAAATTCATCCGTTCCTCGAGGTAGGCGCCGTCGAGTGAAACGCCTTTGGCTTTGCCGACGGCGAATGCCTCGTCCATGAGCGCGCGAAAAAAAGCGCGCAGCTCGGGATCGTCACGGATCGGGCCGATGGGCGATCGCAGGCTTGCCGTCGAGCCGGACATGGCCGTCAGAAAAATGAATTTCTGCCATAACTCGCTCTGGACGTCGGCGGCTATGTCGAGATCCACCTTTGCGGCCTTACCGGCGTCGACAAAAGCGTTCAGGGTGGCATCGGGCTTCTTGTCGGCGCGGCCAAAACGCATCATCGCAAATTGGCTGGTCTGCTTGATCACTCCGGGAGCGACGATCACGGTCGCGATATAGGCGGCTCCGCCCACGGTCTGCCCGGCACCTAAAATGGGAGCGATGCGCTCCACGCTGTCGATGCCGTTCTGCAAAGTAATGACGCGAGTCTTTTCGCCGACCAGCGGTCGCGCTTGTTCGGCGGCTTTTTCCGTGTCCCAGAGCTTCACGGCGAACAGCACGATGTCCACCGGGCCGACCTTTGCCGGATCGTCGGTGACATTCGGCTTCGGCAGATGCAGGTCGCCAAGCACGCTGTCAATTTTCAGTCCGTTCTTCGCGATCGCGTCGCGGTGGGCGCCTCGGGCGATGAAGAAAACATCATGGCCCGCCGCCGCCATCCGCGCGCCGAAATAACCGCCGACCGCTCCGGCCGCCATGGCTGCAATACGCATGTGCTTGACCTTCCACCGTTTATTCCCGCGTAAGCGGGAATCCAGAAACTGGGTCCCCGCTTGCGCGGGGACGAACGGAAATAGCGGCTCGAGTGTTTGCAGACAAGCACATAAGAAATGGCCCGGCACGAAGCCGGACCATTTCGGTGTGTATTGCGACAATACTAATAGCGGCCGGAGGGCCGGATGCTGCTCCACGTCGCCTGCGCAGGGCTTTGCGCCTGCGGAGCATAGGCATTGGACAGCAACGCCTGTTGCGATCTTGCGACAGCGGTTTGCGGCAGCACGATCACTTTCGCTCCGATCTGCACGCGATCGTACAGGTCGATCACGTCCTCATTCGTGAGACGAATGCAGCCGCTCGATACGTGCCGGCCGATCGTGGAGGGCGCATTGGTGCCGTGGATGCGATATTGCGTGCCGGCGATATACATTGCGCGCGCGCCGAGCGGATTACCAGGGCCGCCGGACGTCATGCGCGGCAGATAAGGTTGCCGCGCAACCATCTCGGGCGGCGGATACCAATCAGGCCACTCGGCCTTGCGCTCGATCGATTTCACGCCCGACCAGGTGAAGCCTTCGCGGCCGACCCCGATGCCGTAGCGGATCGCCTTGCCGTTGCCGAGAACGTAGTAAAGGAAAGTGTGCGGCGTATCGATGATGACGGTGCCGGGCGCTTCCTTGCTGGGATGGCTGACGATTTGCCTTTTCAAGCGCGGATCGAGCTGCGCATCGTCGTGCTCGTCGGCCGGTGCCGGCGCTACGGCTTGCGGAGCGATTTGGGTTGGAGAAGGAGGAAGAAGGAAGGCGAAGAGAGATTCGGCGCTTGCGGTACCGCATGACAGCGCGACGGCGCCGATCAGCGCGGCAAACCCAACTGGCTTGGACATGGCACCCCTCGTCGGTTTCCCCTCCCTCCCGTCTTCGGTCGTTAAAATGGCCGAGGGCCTTAAATGGTTCCGCGACGTCATCCGGGTTTTCTGCCGGGCGGCCAGGAACGATTTGCCAGA